>Ga0307986_10000767_pt1 | contig 23712 bp, 18 predicted proteins | sample EllFjometageno82_FD_203170 | JGI IMG/M metagenome (GOLD analysis project Ga0307986, IMG submission 203170) | Marine microbial communities from Ellis Fjord, Antarctic Ocean - #82 | ecosystem: Environmental > Aquatic > Marine > Unclassified | place: Southern Ocean | collected 2014-10-09 | reverse complement strand
CAAATTGGAAGTAGTAAAAAAGAAAAAGTAGGATACTTTTTATCATATGGTGAAGTTCCAGGGATTATTGAAGGAAGAGGAAATATACTAGCACAAGCAACAAAAAATGGCTTACAGTTTTTGTCATCTAAAAAGAAATCCTTTTTTTTAATGGTTGAATCATCGGGAATTGATTCTTATGGGCATTTAAACAATGTTGGAGGTATTATTACAGAAGGAATAGATTTTGATAAAGCAATAACCGAAGCTATAAAATTTGCAGATGAGAATAAAAATACACTTGTAATAATAACAGCAGATCATGAAACTTCGGGTTTTAGTATTCCGCAGGGAAATGTAAAAAAACATACCATAGAAGGTGATTTTATTTCACATGATCATACAGGTGTTATGGTTCCACTTTTTGCTTACGGACCACAATCAGATAAATTTCAAGGCGTCTATGAAAACAATGAACTATTTTACAAAATATTAAACGTGCTCGACATAAAGAGATAATCAAAAACCTCCCTAGGTTTTTTATAAAAAATATGTAGAGAGCACCGATCACCATTAAGGATATTGCAAAAGAACTCAATATTTCTGCTTCTACGGCATACCGAATTACTTTAAAATATCCAAGAATATTCCGGATGCTATTTATGCCTTAAACGATCGTATTGCAGTTTCTGCAATGTGCACTTTCTACAGTTTGGTAAGCTGTTTATAGTATGGGAATATTATCTGCTAGAATACTTTTACATGATATCAACAGAGAAGAAGGAACCGATTTGGAATTAGAATACGAAGTTTTCAAAACAGAGTTGGTTATTAGAGGTGCATCCAACAGCATTTAATTCAATTTCCTTATGGTTTTATATTATAAAATGTGCAAACGGTTGCATAGAAATTTGGGTAACCCCCCCCAAACTATGAATATTTAATTGTTATTTTATTAGTTCCTGTTTTGAATTCACAGCAATTATAATAGAATATGATGACTTCGCCTAAAGAGTTTTATACTGAACAGTCCTCTTTGGTTTGAGGGATTTCATTTTAATTGGAGAGGTATTATTCCAGGGTTTGCTGGGTGCTTGTAAACCTGTTACACGTTACACCAAAACTATTTAAATTTGCGCCACGTTCATTGCGTTGCAAAATAGTGGGTTTTAGTCATGATGGTCATTAAAAATAAGTCAAAATCCTCTCTTAAGCATTACAAGCATTGACATTGATCCTATAGCTCAGTTGGTTAGAGTAGCAGGCTCATAAACAAATGTATCTCCTTCCTCAATTTCAACAACAATTCTTTTGTCCCGATCAATTAGGGTAAAATTGCTTTTAAACTTCGATTGGATCAATACTTTTTTTAATCGATTATTGCTCCAATTCAAATCGACGGTAAGGCCTCCTCTTGCTTTTAATCCTTTGATGTGACCTGTTTCCCATAGTGGGGGTAATGCTGGTAAAACCCTTAGGGTGTTTTCTTCATGGGACTGGAGTAACATCTCCGTAATGCCTGCAGTATATCCGAAATTTCCATCGATCTGAAACGGTGGATGCATGTCAAAAAGGTTATTACTTATCGATTTTTTAAATAACAATTGAATATGATCATGTGCCATTTGTCCGTTTAATAGTCTGGCGCTACAATTGATTAGCCATGCCCGACTCCAACCAGTTCCTGCGCCTCCGTTTGCCAATCGATAATCCAATGTTTCTTTGACTGCATTGAATATTTTTGGAGTTTTATCAATCGAAACATCATTCCCGGGATGGAATCCGTACAAATGCGACATGTGCCTGTGCCCCGGCTCTCTTTCAACATATTCTCGATCCCACTCAAGGATTCTGCCTGTTTTTCCTAAAACAAACCCCGGGCGCAGCTGCTTCCTTTGTTTTTTTATCTTTTCTAAAAAAGAACTTTCAAGTTGTAAAATCTCGCAGGTTTCAATATAATTGTCAAAAACTTCTGAAATCACTTGTTGATCCATCGCGCTCCCTAGACAACTCGCCACAGGAATCCCCTTGTCATTTATAAACAAGTTTTCTGGTGAAGTAGATGGAACAGAAATTAGAGTTCCATCTCTTGGGTCTTCGATGATCCAATCGCTGTAGAACTTTGCAACTTCATGCAATACAGGAAAAGTCCGATCCTTTAAAAAGTTAATATCATTGGTGAATTTATAATGCTCCCAATAGTGCTGCATCATCCATCCGCCAGCACCGATAGAAAGGCCATACTGTGGCCTTGGACCTCTCATCCAAGTCGGTGCCCAAAGATCCGTAGCGTGAGGCAAAAACGACCCGCCACAGCCAAAATTTACTTTTGCAGTAACTTTTCCGTTTTCAACAAGCTTGTCAATATAATCAAACAAGGGTTGGTTGAGTTCTCCCAGATTGGTCACATCGGCCAACCAATAATTCATTTGAAGGTTGATGTTAAGATGATAATCTGCATTCCAAGGTGCATTGATGTGTTCGTTCCAAAGGCCTTGAAGGTTTGCTGGGTTGGTTCCTACTCTTGAAGAAGCAATCAGTAAATACCTGCCGTATTTAAAAAGCAATGCCTCCAAGCCCAAATCGACGGCACCATTTTTTATTCTCTCAATTCGGTGATCTGTTGGGAGTTCATCCATGGCATTATCAGTCAACTGAAAATCAAGTCGATTGTATAAATTCTGATAGTCCTTAAGGTGTTCTTTTTTAAGGTCATCAAAATCTTTTGTCCCAATTGATTCTAAATCCAATTGATTTTGTTTTGAATATTCATGAAAATAATAGGAGGAATTAGAAACGAGATAAAGCGTCGCTTTTTTAACATTTTTTAATTCTAAAAAATCTTTTCCTCGAATCACTTCACCTGATTCGTTATTGATTTTTAAACAAGTTTCAAATTCAACCCCTTCTAAAAGTGGAAAAGGTGTTTTCTCAAAATGTCCTTCCCTTTGCGTGACCTCCCCCTTCATAAGTAAAAGATTTTGAGAAGTCGTAAAAGTCTTTACTGTTGGGAAGCCATTGTCCATAGGTCTGCTGAGGAAAATGGACCCATTGAGGCCTTCTTCTGCCTCAGAAGTGAGTTCAACTACAATGACCTTGTGAGGATTTGACACAAAAACCTTCTCCGTTATTTTATTACCATTTGACTTGTAGGAAATTGTAGAAATCGCATCGCTTATATTGAGTTCTCGGCGGTAGTCCGTTATGTTTTGATGATCGAAATTCAAAAATAAATTTCCAAGGGTTTGATGAGAACGAACCACTTTCTTGCGAGAAAATTTTTCTAAAAAAAGATTGTCTGCTGCTTCGTTTTGTCCGTTAAACAATAAGGTTCTTATTTCTTCTATGTCTTGTTTGTTTCCCTCGGGCTCATTCCAATCTTCTCGATCTAATGGCCACAGGGAGTCATCGTTTAACTGGATTCTTTCGTTCGATGTGTTTCCAAAAACCATCACACCAAGTTTTCCGTTACCAAGTGGCAAAGCCTCATTCCAGTCAGCGGCAGGTTGGTCGTACCACAACACATCGGGAGGTGTTTTGTTTTTAATTGGAGATTGACAACTGATGATAAGAAGTGCTAAAGAAATCTTACCTAAAGTAAAAGAAACAATTTTTTTCATCTTTTAAATTGTATTGTTTTAATTTATTAAAATACAATAAAAAAACTCAATGCGTAAGAATTAGGAATTATTGTGAAAATCAAATCCTGTTAAAAAATAAACTTCTATTATCTTTACTTCAAGTAAGCTATGTCAGAATCAAAATCCCTTACCCCCGAAGAGGTCAAGCGTAAAATTGAAAAATATTGCGCTTATCAAGACCGTTGCCACAAAGAAGTAAAGCAGAAACTTCGAGATATGGGGGTTTATACTAACGAAATTGAGATCATCATCAGTGGTCTGATTGAGGATAATTATCTCAACGAAACTCGATTTTCGCAAAGCTTTGCTAGAGGGAAATTTAGGATTAAGCGGTGGGGCAAAATCCGAATCAACAATGCGCTTAAAATGAGAAATATATCCCCTTGGAACATCAAGGAAGGCATGAAGGAGATTTCTGATGAAGACTATCAAACCACCTGCAACTATTTGGTGCAAAAATATTGGAATGCTAATTCGAGCAAGTCCGCAATCATTCGCAAGAAAAAAGTTTGGGAAGCACTTCAATACCGAGGTTGGGAATCAGATATGATTTACGAAACCCTTGCGAAACTTGAAAAATATAAATGAATTTTTAGAAGGTATACCGAACCCCAAACAATCCATTCCCTTTGGGCATTGGGATCAAGTTTGTTTCGGAATAGACTTCATTTAAAATATTATTAAAGGAAACACTCAGCTCAAAAGGTTTGAGGTTCCACTGGGCGTTAAAATCCAAAACTCTATAGGAATTACCTCCTGTTCTTTCTGCATATTTATAGACCAAAGCTGTCGTAATCTTCTCAAAAATAGTGGTGTTATAGGAGGTCACCCAATGGTGTTTTAAAGCGTTGTTGATGACGTATTTAGAAAAATCAAAAGTGATGTCCCTCAAGCTATTTTCAAGATAAGAATACCCAATTTTGAGGCGATGCTTTATGGCTTTAAATTCAAAATTCGTAGAAAACTCAAAATCAATTCCTTGAGTGTCTAGCCTTTGAATGTTCTCTGCTTTCCAAAGTGCTGTGTCGGTTTTTTTGACATAATCAATTAGATTTGAAGATGATCGATCGAAATAAGCGACAGAGAGGGAATAGGAAGGTTGGGTCAAACGCATTCCAACTTCTTTAGAAAAAGCTTCTTCTGGAAGTAAATCTGCGTTTCCAGTTGTCGTTCTGTCAGTGTAATAAAGGTCTGTAAAAGTCGGTACGCGATAAGTAAAACCTAAGTTAGAATATAGTTTAAAATTGGGACTCAAATTTAATCCCAAATCAATCCCAGGAAAAGCATTCCATTTAAAATCGGAATAATAATTGGCTGCGAGTCCTTGGGTAATGTCAATTAATTTATCCAACAAATAAAAGCGGTGTTCTATAAATAAATTCATTAAGGTTCTTTCGCGTTCTCCAAGGTTATTACTGCTTATTGCTACGCGAGAAATATCAAATCCCATCCCTACATTGCCCAGATCAGAAATTACACTGGCATCAAATGCCACTCCAACTTTATTGGTGATGTGAAGGTTGCGGTAGATTTCTGGTTTACCTCTTACAAATTCATACATGTCTTGTCCCCTTCTCCAATAGATTTTGGGTTTAAAAATCCATTCCCCTTTATTGACTCGAGTGGACAAAGCAACCAAACTGGCTTGCGTTTCTTCATACTGATCGATGGCATCCGGATTTGCATAAAAGCCATTACCACCAAATTTTCTGGAAGAAAAAGAAGTGATTAAATCAAGGGGGGTTTTGTGCTTAAAAAAAGTCGATTTAATAAAAATATGGTTTTGATCATAATCTGTATTATAACGATATCCATCGGAAGTGTTTTTGGATGCAAAACCGATCACACTGGTTTTTTCATTTGAGCTTCCCAACATAATGTTACCGTTGGTTTGATCATAAGAACCCTGCTGAAGGCCTAGAGAAATACTTTTAGCAATATCCTTTTTGGTAATAATATTGATGGCTCCTGTAAAAGCATTTTGCCCAAAAGTTCGTGCGGCAGGGCCTTTTACGATCTCGATACGTTGAATGACTTCTGGAGGGGGAATAAAGTTTAGCGTATGATGTCCTGTTTGCGCATCTTCCATTTTAATTCCGTCAATCAAAAGAAGTGTTTGATCGAAGGTTCCACCACGAATGTATAAATCAGCCTGAGCTCCTCCTGCTCCCCTGCGGCGGATATCTATCCCCGCAACTTGCTGAAGTAAGTCAACGACATTGGTAACGCCACTTTGTTTAATTTGATCAGCGCTAATGATCTGTATGGAGTGTGAGTTTTGAGAGAGTGGGATTTCTAATCTTGAGGAAGAAATTACAACTTCGGTGAGTTTTTCTTCGGGTAATAAATCTTGTGAGTCGTCTTGCGCAAAAGAAATGGCAAAACATGTCAGCAGGCACAACATCAATTGAAGGTTTCTTTTCATAACTATAATAGGAGTTAAAGTACTAAAAGAAAATTAGTCGGCGAGAAGAATCAATTTATTATTCCTCATCTCAACAGTACCTGAACTAATTGTAAATAAATTAACATTGGCACCATCCTGAGTAAACCTGTCCTTCATCGTGTCTTCAATAGTTATCGCTCCAGTGATTCTTACTGTCCCTCCTTTGAGAGTCGAGACGACAGGAGCGTGATTGTTTAACATCTGGAAATCTCCGGAAGTTCCCGGAACGATAACGGAATCAACTTCACCGCTAAAAAGTGTGGCTTCTGGGGAAACGATTTCTAAATACATGCTATACTTCTTCTAACAATTTCTGACCTGCCTCTATGGCTTCTTCTATAGTTCCTTTCAAGTTAAAGGCTGCTTCAGGAAGGTGATCTAATTCGCCATCCATAATCATATTAAAACCTTTAATGGTTTCTTTAATATCCACCAATACTCCTGGGATTCCAGTAAACTGTTCTGCTACGTGGAAAGGCTGAGACAAGAAACGTTGTACACGTCTTGCTCTATATACGGCTTGCTTGTCTTCTTCAGAAAGCTCTTCCATTCCCAAAATGGCAATGATGTCTTGTAGTTCTTTATATCGTTGTAACAACTCTTTAACCCGTTGTGCACAATCGTAGTGTTCGTCTCCTAAGATATCTGCAGAAAGAATTCTAGAAGTAGAATCCAAAGGGTCTACCGCTGGGTAAATTCCTAATTCAGCAATTTTACGAGAAAGTACTGTAGTAGCATCCAAGTGGGCAAAAGTTGTTGCCGGTGCAGGATCTGTTAAATCATCAGCAGGAACATATACTGCCTGAACGGAAGTAATTGATCCTCTTTTTGTTGAAGTAATTCTTTCTTGCATCGCTCCCATCTCAGTTGCCAATGTCGGTTGGTAACCCACCGCTGATGGCATACGTCCTAGAAGTGCTGACACCTCAGAACCTGCTTGTGTGAATCGGAAAATGTTATCTACAAAGAAAAGTACGTCTTTCCCCTGTCCATCTCCTGCTCCATCTCTAAAATATTCTGCAATGGTCAATCCAGAAAGCGCAACCCGAGCACGTGCTCCAGGAGGCTCATTCATCTGACCAAAAACGAAAGTTGCTTTTGAGTCGAGCATTGCAGTTTTGTCCACCTTGCTCAGGTCCCATCCGCCTTCTTCCATTGAATGAAGAAAATCGTCTCCGTATTTTATAATTCCTGACTCTAACATCTCGCGCAACAAGTCATTTCCTTCTCTTGTTCTTTCTCCAACTCCAGCAAAAACTGAAAGTCCTCCGTGACCCTTGGCGATGTTATTAATTAATTCTTGTATCAAAACTGTTTTTCCAACACCAGCTCCTCCAAATAGTCCAATTTTCCCTCCTTTGGCATAAGGCTCAATCAAGTCGATTACCTTAATTCCTGTGAACAAAACTTCGGTAGAAGTTGACAGTTCGTCAAATGCAGGTGCTTCTCTGTGAATCGACATTCCGTCTTTTCCCTCTTTGGGTAGACTTCCCAAACCGTCGATTGGATCTCCAATTACGTTAAACAAACGGCCATAAACCTCTTCTCCGATTGGCATTTGAATTGGTTTTCCTGTACCTATAACCTCAGTTCCCCGACTCAATCCATCTGTGGAATCCATCGATACAGTTCTTACCGTATTCTCACCAATGTGAGACTGTACTTCTAATATCAAAGAAGAGCCATCCTCTTTTTTAATTACCAATGAATCATAGATCATTGGAAGAGCGTTGTCCTCTCCTTCGAATTCGACATCTACAACGGGGCCAATAATCTGAGAAACTTTACCTGTACTTTGAGCCATTTTGATCTAAGTTAGCGTTTAACTTTAATGTTTATTTTAAGGTGCAAATATATGTGGTTCCTGTTAAATAGAAACTAATTTCTAGTGCTTTTTTAAAATAAATTCATATTATTTTAACACCCCTTAAGCTTTGCCAATTGGTCTAAATGATAGTTGTAATCTCCAAAAAGTTGTTAAGCAACTCTAGTTTTTTTTAAATAAAATCCAATATCTGAATCATCAGTAACTCCAATTCCACCATGTAATTGTATGGCTTCTTTAGTGACTAATTTAACCATTTTCACGATTTTTCATTTGCTAAATGAGCATATTTTAAAGTCTTAGGGTCATTATTATCGAGTGGCTGAAGTGCTTTTAAAACAATTGAATTACATAATTCAATTTCAGAAAAAAGAATTATAGCCCGATGTTGAAGGGCTTGGTCCCAAAACTTATAAAAGCTATTTTCTATTCTTTCATGATAAAAAAAAGGGTAACTGCTTTCGCAATTACCCTTTATAAAGTTTGACGAAATTAAAAGTTAAACGTTGCTACTGCTAAAACTCTTCTTCCTATAACAGGCATTCCTGGAAATGATCTGTATTCTTGATTAAATAAATTAGTTGCTGTTAGATTTAAACTAAAACCAGATAATGATTTGTCAAATCTATATCCAATATTTGCATCAAATAGATTTTTCTCATCTGTATTTCCTCTATAGTATCCTTGATTGGAGTAAAAGGAATCATCGTGCTGAAAAGAAATGCCTCCAAAGTAACCTGTGCCTTGAGCTAAAGTTATCCCAGCTCTGTATTTTAATTGTGGGGAAACTAGATAGGCTTCAAATGGTAGATCATCATCCCCTATTGCCCAGTCAGTTTGGCTTACCCATGAGCCATTGGCCCATAAAGTAATTGCGTCTGTGGCATAATATTCAAGTGAAACATCACTACCATAGTGGCTCCTTGTTGCATCACCAAATCTTCTATATCCAGCAGGCGAATGCACTATACCGTCACCCTTTGGTGAAGCGCTAGATTCCCAAGCTCCAAATATTGGAAGATATCCATCATTATTAATTCCTGTAGCAGCAAGTAAACCAGCAATTTGTGCATCGCCAACAAAAGTATCACCTGCGGTGGAACCTAATCCCCCGAGAGCCTTAGCTATTGACACGTTTAATGGATCAACGGCACCAGGGATACCGGCTGCAGGAAGACTATTAGCCGTATAAAAAGCAGTAGTCCCTGCTGTAACAGTTGCTATCATCGTGGGGTCAGCCATAACATCTGCCATAACTGCATTTTTTAAATCTGTCTTAACATCAGCACCAACTAACGCAATTGTTGGACCAACTGCAGTAAAATTGGTAAATCCTGTTCTAGCATAAGTATATACATCTACAGTAAGTGCAAGCTTATCCGTAATAAGCCCTTTATACCCAACCTCAAACTGATTTACTGTTCCAATACTGGATTTATTAGCTCCTGACTGTGAAGGGTCAAATGCCTCAGGCAATCTACCCTCAGCCACTGAAGCGGATAAATCAAAAACATTGTAATTATATAAGCTTCCGGTTGTCCCTGTTGGGCCTGTATAATTATTCATAAAAGTAGCCAAAGCAGGCCCAAAAGGTTTAATTGCTGCCGCTGCAGGATTAGTAGAGGCTTGTAGTCCTCCATTGATTATGTCTCCAACTTGTGCGCCTCCGAATGCCGCACTTATCGCAGGAGCAATTCCCATGTAAGCAATAGCCAAAGGCATACCCCCTATGTTTGCAGGTAAATCTTTGTCTCCCGGCATTAAAATAGTATCAATCATTCCATTTACATCAACAGTTTGAATGTCGTTTTGACCACTTAGCCAAACATCCATAACATTTGCTCGAACAGTTGAAACCGGAAAGTCGATGTATTGCTCTAGTGCTGAGGGACCAAAAGTTGAAATGTTATATGACATCCTAAATGTATTTCTTTCATTTGCTTTATATATTAATGCAATTCGAGGAGCTATCGCTCCATCGTCAATAAAATTCATCTTATCATACCTTAAGGCATATGTAAGGTCGATTTTTTCAGATAATTTTGAAGTTCCTTGAGCATAAACCCCTGTGATATTGTAATCATCATCTGCATCGAATCTTCCGTAAAGCGTGTTTTCTGAATCTGAAACAGTATTTCTATAATCAGCACCCACTACAATATTTGTATCAAAGAACTCAGGTAAATCAAAATTATACTGAATTTGAGCCTCCAATGCTGATCTACTTGCAACTTGTCTGAGACCTGTATTGTATAAAAAAGTAGGGTTTTCTTGAGTTCCTCCATCATTTACATTGTAATAGACCTGAGCAAAAAGACCACCTTTTTGAACTCTAGCTTGTCCCCAGTAATCAGTACCTTGAGTATATCCAGGTCCTTGAGAATTAAAAAACAATCCTCCTCCGTTTGCTATACCCCCAGATAAAAATGCAGTAGTGTCATCATTCGGTCTAAACTCTAAATGTATGTTAGCAGACTTGTTTAGATATTCATTAATCATCGGGTTTCCATCCAAATTTCTATCCAATTCCTTCCCGCTTAACAACAGATCTCCTACTTTTGAATTATCAATCTGACCGTTGGCTACAACAGGTTGGTAAATTTTTGTTGCAAATGCAGCAATTTCAGTAGCATCTTCAGTAGCGTCCAATGTAAAGTCATCTCCACTATTATATTTTGCATTAATTTTATATCCAAAGGTTTTACTTTCGTTTGAGTAGGCATGACGAATCGCAGCACCTCGAGTATTCATTGAACCCCCAGTAAGTTCAAGAGTAGTCCCTGGATAATCAATTGGATTTTTTGACCTAAAGTGAACAATACCTGAAACAACTCCTGGACCGTAGAGTGCAGAACCTGCACCTCTTATAACTTCGATACTGGCAAGGTCAATATTAGAAATTCCAGACTGGAAACTAAAAAACGAACCTGAAGCAGGAGACACCAAGTACCTGTAATCTAGTATTGGAAAAGTTCCTGTTCCAAAAACACCTGATCCAGCTCTCATCTCAATATTCATTGAGTTAGCTGAAGTTTGTTGTAATTGAACACCGGGAATATTAATTAGATTTCTTAATGGATCAATAACAGATGCCCCATTTTCAATGTCCTTAGCTGTTATAACAGAAACAGAGGCAGGAGCATTCAAAACTTTTTCTGGCTTTCTAGAGGCAGAGACAATAATTTCATCCAAATAACTATTTTCCGATTCCAAAGTGATCGAAAGAATTTGATTGGCAGAATTCACCTCAATTATTTGGGTATTAAAACCCAAGTAACTTGCTTCGATTGAAAGCGGTATTTGATTACCAGTTTTGAAAGAAAAATTTCCATCGAAATCTGTTGTTGTCCCAATTGACGTTCCCTGAATAATAATGTTTACTCCAGGAAGTGGCTGATTTGAATCATCCACGACAGATCCAGTCAAGGTGTTCTGAGCATAAGATGAGTTTAAAAACAGCATTGCACTAAATAAAATTGCTGTTTTAAAAAGAAAGTTTGTTTTCATAGTTGTTTAAATTTAGTTTTTTTCGTTTATTAGTTTTTTTAGTTCGAATGTTTAGGTGATAGTTAGGTATTTGGGGATTAATAGACATGGGCTCAAAGCCTAATTCATCTAGAAATATTTTTAATGCAGTAGGATTTTAACAAGGTTCTCTAAATCAGGAAGCTTATATTAGTGGAGCTGATTTTTCATGCTTTTCAAAAGCAGATTTGTAATTATAGTGTTTTGACTTTGACTTTTTTTGATGCTAAAAACAAGCTTAATCATGGCTTGGAGGTCATCGCAGCTTTGATTTAAAAATCTTAATTAATTTGGATGATTACAGTAAATACCAACTGTATGATGATACTATAAAAAAACAGTAGGGTAAATAAAAGTCGTGTAATATAAATTAGAATTAAGCTAACCTTTTGTTTATCAGTGTTTCAATGAACTAATTTGAGCTAAAAAGCAGCGTTTACATATTGAAACGCAAAAGCAAGATAATGCCTTTTATTAAATTTCAAAGATTTTTGCCCTCAAAAACAACTTTTTTAAGGATTCTACGCTCCTCAGTCAGAGGTTTTGAAAAGCATTTGAAACTGTCTTCATTTAAAAAATTTGTCAAAATAATTACTTTCATTAACACATCACTGAATAAATAAAAGTAGCCGTTTCTCACATTTCTTGTATTTTAAAGCACCTGGATACTTATGAAAGTGCCCATTATTTCAAAGTGATTTATTTTTAAAAACTTCTTGATTTTTTTAAGCTCATTCAAATATTTTGGGGAAGTTCCTGTTTTTAATTACTTTGAAGTAGGAATTAGAACAAACTAACAAAAGTCTGCTCTCTTAATCACGTGGGTTAGCTAACACTAAATGAAAAAACTATTTTATCATTTTATAAAGAAAATCGTTAGGGTCGGTTCGATAAGTTACTTTAGAAAAATAAAAATTTACGGACTGGAAAACATCCCCAAAGATGGAGGTGTGATTTTCTCCCCCAACCATCAAGGAGCATTTCTAGATCCGCTTTTAGTAGGAACAATCCTACCTAGAGAAGTGACTTCTTTAACAAGAAGTGATGTCTTTCGCGGTACTTTTCAGTGGTTTTTTGACGCCCTTCGAATGCTACCCATTTATAGAATTCGAAATGGATATGCCAGTTTAAAAAAAAACGAGCTTGTTTTTAAGAATTGTCGTGATTTGTTGCGCAAAAAAGAATGGGTTATGATGTTTTCAGAAGCCGCTCATCACAACGAATATTATTTACAAAAACTCTCAAAAGGAAGCAGTAGACTCGCATACGAAGCGCAACTTGAATCGGATAAAATTCCGATCTATCTCATGCCTTTGGGGATCAACTATGGGCACCATCAGAAACCGCGTTGTGATCTTCACATGGTTCTTGGAGAGCCAATAAGAATTGATAAATATTTAATCGGAAATGTTTCCAAACCTGAGACCCTCAACAAAATTAAGAATGAACTGGAAATAGGCATGAAGAAATGTCTTTGGTTGCCAAATAACGATACCGATTATTCTGAAAAAAAGAAGCTAATTCATCGAAAAAACACCTTGCTAGATTTTAATGATCTGAGAAATGGAATCGGTAAGAAGACACTCGATCCTGAAAAAAAAATCAAGAATCAACAACTCCTTAGATTCTTTATAGTAATTTTTTCTGTTCCTAACTTTCCTCCGCTTTTTATATTAAAAAGAATATTGGGTCTTTTTACTGATATTGTTTTCTATAGTTCTTTAAAATTTACAGTAGGAATACTTCTTTTGATGATTTGGTGGATCGTTTTGTTCCTATATACCTTAAACTATTTTTCTTTGATAGTATCATTATTATTGATCACAGTGTGCTATCTGTGTTTAAAAATCAGACAATATCTATTGTTTTATATAAAATGATAGATTTTTCTTATATATCCAAATATTACTAGCTCAAATACATCTTAATCATCTTATAAATGCAATATTGATAATAATAAATGATTAAATTAATTTTAATAATAGTTAATCGTTATTGTATTGCTAATCCTCGCATAAGTTGTAAATTAGTAATGTAAATAAGAAAAAATGAAAGACCTTATAATAATTGGGGCTGGGCCTATCGGACTGGCTTGTGGAATTGAAGCTCAGAAAGGCGGTTTAAGCTATTTGATTTTCGATAAAGGCGCTTTGGTCAATTCGCTTTACAACTACCCCTTAAACATGACTTTTTTTTCTACTTCAGATCGACTAGAAATTGGAGAAGTTCCTTTTATCTCGAACAACCCCAAGCCAACAAGGGCAGAGTCTCTCGAATATTACCGAAGGGTAACTTCCCACTGGAAACTTAAGCTCAAATTATACGAAGGAATAAATACGATTGAAAAAGATGCTGACGGATTTTCGATTGCAACCTCCAAGGGCAGTTATAAGGCAAAGAACGTAGTGGTTGCGACTGGGTTTTACGACCGGCCTTTTTTGCTTAACGTTCCCGGAGAATCCCTTTCCAAAGTTTTACATTATTATAAAGAACCACATCCGTTTTTTGGAATGAATCTGGTAATCGTTGGGTCTGCGAATTCTGCTGTAGATGCTGCACTGGAAACCTATCGAAAAGGCGCTAGAAGTGTGACGATGATTATCCGAGAACCCAAAATTGGGGATAATGTAAAATACTGGGCACGTCCTGACATTGTTAATCGAATCGAAGAAGGCAGTATTAAAGCGCACTTTGACTCCTCTATTACTGAAATAACACCCAACGAAGTTAAATTTAGAACACCCAAAGGGGAGCAATCCATCGACAATGATTTTGTTTTGGCCATGACAGGATATCAACCAAATTTTGAACTACTAGAGTCCTTAGGGGTGGAATTTCAGGAAGATACTTTCAGAACACCTGTTTATGATTCAACAAGCATGCAGTCGAATGCCGAGGGCGTGTATTTGGCTGGAGTGGTTTGCGGTGGTCTTAAAACCAACAAATGGTTTATAGAAAACTCCAGAGATCATGCTGCTTTTATCGTGAAAGCAATTTCGAAAAAAGTAAATTAGAACAATTGCGTTTTAGAATTCGGTATAGAAGACTTCGAGCTCCAATTTATTCGCCTCATTGTCTTTAGATTCGGATCCATGAAGTACAATTCCGAAAGGATTCAAAATTGCAGCCGTAGGGTACGGGATATTTTCCTGCTCTGAGGTTTTTGCTCTTAGATTGGAGATGTTGGCAACATTAGAATTCACTACGAGCGCTAGTTCTACATTGGTAGAATCTTTTCTAACAACTCGGTTAATGTGATCCGTAATCTTAAACTTGTATCGATAAGGAAGATTGTTCTCGTCGTATTCTAGGAATCCACCGTAGATGGATTTATCTCCATTTTTTGAGCTAGGATTTGTTGTGTTATCCAGGTAAAAATCAGAAAGCGGCATCTTGTCTTTAAAGTTATAAAGAAAAATTCTATCTGCTATGAAAGAATCCGTATTTGAGTATTTAGACTGGTCTACATAGAAAATCAAATTGGCTTCATTGATTAGCCATTCTTTTTCTCTAAGCTCTTCTAAAAGTGTTGCTTCTTCATCACTATTGTTAAAAAGGTTGATCGTTGCGTGCAATCCAGATCCATCAAGATAGAGGCGCTCAGAAGAAACTCCATTTAAATCATTTTGTAATTCTTGAGTAATGGCAGCATCAAAACTACTGTTCTTGAGGGTATTTATTTTTGTTCCTAAATTAATTGTCGTTGTCTTTGACGCCTTCTCAATCTTACTCTCTTCGGTGCTCTCCGCATTATAAGAGTCATAACTGTAAGTCATTCTAATTCTAGACTGATTGATGTCCAACAGCATGTATAAGTCATCCGAAAACCCATCCGTTTGAATGATGATTCCCTTTAGGTGTCTCGCAAAGTTATCGGCGTTTTTCAAAACGCTTTGCCCTTCTTGATCGATAACCTTTGTTTGAAAAAAACTAGCATCTAAAGGAATTCTAATTCTAGGCGTGAGCCTTGTTTCGACAAGCTCTGTTTCGTCGATATCTTCAGTTTCTGGATCATCTTCCTCGAAATTAAACCTCAACTCGTCAAAATTAAGCTTGTAAGTGTCGTCGTGAATTTTATCGCCAACAAACCCTTGTTCAAAATAATCCGTATTGGAGTAATAACTTTTATAAGTTTCAAAATTATTATCAGGATCCAAAGTCGAGATAAAATAAGTCAACTCATGAACTTTAATATTAAACGTTGCCTCCCTGTTTCCATAGATAGAATCTATTTGGTATACATTGTTTTGTGAATCGTAGGTTGAGTTGTCTAAATCAACATCATCCAAAATTCCATCGCCGTCACTATCACTACTTAATGGATTTGTATTGGATTGAGTTTCAATATAATCCAGAACACCGTCTCCATCACTATCACTTTCAACATCATCTGGATCAGCATCTAAGGCATCCAATACGCCATCTCGATCAGTATCGATTTGATTTGTAAAAAAAGGAATTTCAAGAAAAACCTCAGTCACCGTTTCGTTTTCGTTTATTATTGCAGGGTTCGTGTCATCTCCTGCCAATTCAGTTTCCTGAGTGTAAACTCCAAAAGTAGGGTCATTCCCAATAGTTAACTGCGCCGTAATACTTGCCTCAGAATTCCCAAAAACAGGATGTTGAATTTTACCTAACTGTGCCAATGGCAAACCGTTAGTTTGAAAAAAATCAACTTTCTTTTGATGGGTATACACCGGAATTTTAGTCTCTTTAGTTTCAAAAGACATTTCACTAAAAATCTCGACACCTACAGCGTGGAAGTCGCTATCGCAAGAAATCAACGTGAAAAAAAAGAAGAGTGTACCAATAAATTGTTGGGGGAGTCTACTGAAATTCATTCTTAAATCAGATAATATTTTGAGAATAAAAATTAATGAGTGCATCTTTTTGCTGAGTTTCCTCGAAGCTTAACCCAGGGATTTTTTCAGCAGCCGAACTCTTTTCAATTTCTTCGGGAGTTTCAGCATCAGCGATAACGTATCCGTCAGAATAATTTAAACTCAATTGGGTTAAGTTTTCAAAATTTGCATTCTTCAGAAGTATTATTTCTTTATCGGGAATTTCATCAAATGCAACTTTCTTTTGGAAATCCTTTGAGAATACGCCTTCAAAATCTTTGGCATATACGGAGGTTACGATTTTACAATCTGCAAAAATAGGCTCATCCTTATAATAAGTTTTTAAGTATAATGGAAATAAGGAGGTAAACCATCCGTGAAGATGAATAACGTCTGGAGACCAGTTTAATTTTTTAACTGTCTCGATGACACCCTTGGTAAAGAAAATCATTCGCTCGTCATTGTCAGCAAACAGCACATCTTTTTCGTCCCGTAAAACAGCTCGTCTTTTGAAATACTCCTCATTGTCTATAAAATAGACTTGCATTCTTTCCTTAGGAATCGAAGCAACTTTAATGATTAGCGGCATGTCAACGTCATTGACAACCAAATTCATTCCCGACAATCTTATCACTTCGTGAAGTTGATGTCTTCTTTCGTTTATCAAGCCATAACGCGGCATAAATATCCTTGTCTGCCCGCCGTGGTCATTAATATTCTTAGGAATCTGAAATGAATTCACGGCCTGATTCGTCTGGGGAAGGTATGGTACTACTTCGGATGAAATGTTCAGAACTCTTTTCTCTTTCATAAAATATCTATTATTGAAGGGCTTAAAAGTTTGGCAAAATTACAAAAATTAAACGGAATAAGCGGAATTCTGTATATTTACCCCCAATAATCTTTTATTAAATGAAAGTCTTTGATTCGTATGAATCTCTTAAAAAGGTTCTTAACGAGGGAGTTGGTTCTATCGGAATGGTTCCCACAATGGGCGCACTGCACGAAGGGCATTTGTCTTTAATCAGAAGAGCAGTGCAAGAAAATGAAAGGGTATTGATCAGTATTTTTGTAAATCCCACCCAGTTTGAAGAGGCTTCGGATTTGATAAACTATCCCAAAACACTGGCCGAAGATCTTAAAGCGATCGCTTCAATCGATTCGAAAATATATGTCTACGTCCCCAAAACAAATGATATTTACGGCCAAAATGTACTCCCCGAAACGTTCGATTTGAGTGATCTTGACCAGGTTATGGAAGGGAGTAAACGGAAAAATCACTTCCAAGGAGTTGCAACTATTGTTAAGTTTTTTCTTGAAACCTTCAAACCTACAAAGGCTTATTTTGGTCAGAAAGATTACCAACAACTTCAAATTATTTCACACCTCGCGGAAAAGTTAAACTTAAACACTGAAATCATAGGATGCCCTATCGTTCGAGAAGTTGATGGTTTGGCGATGAGTTCCAGAAATAAACATCTTACCCCAGCGGAAAGAAAAATTGCCCCGTTGGTTTTTAAAGCATTATTGGAGATAAAAGAAATGTCGAAGAATAAAAAATATTCTGTCTTAAAATCATTTATCAATGCGTTTTTTGTGGAACACTCTCAACTCGAATTGGACTATTTTGTAATTGCCAACTCCAAAACACTCCTCGAAATCAGTGATCAAGACAAGGTGCGTGAAGGAAGAGCTTTTATAGCGGTTCGCTTGGGAAAAATAAGGTTAATAGATAATTTAGATTTGGCTTAAATTCATACATTTGCTACATGTTAGTAGAAGTATTAAAATCTAAAATTCACCGAGTTAAGGTTACTCATGCCGATTTAAATTATATTGGCAGCATCACCATTGATCGAGATCTAATTGAGGCGGCTAACTTTCTGGTAGGTGAGAAAGTTCAGGTCGTTAACATAAATAACGGAGAGCGATTAGAAACTTATATCATTGAAGGAGAGAGGGGGTCTGGAGAAGTTACTTTAAATGGACCTGCTGCGAGAAAAGTTCAAAAGGGAGATGTCGTGATTATTTTAAGTTATGCGCAGATGGAAGTTGAAGAAGCAAAAGTTTTTAAACCAACCATGATCTTTCCTAACGAAAACACAAATCGTTTAAATTAAATTTTGAAAAAACTCGCTTCGATCTCGAAAATGATTTTACCACTTGGAATCGGGATTTTTTTTATTTACCTCAGCTACAACAACACCACTCCCGAAGATCGTGAAAATATTTTTTTACACATCAAAAATGCCGAATATCGCTTTGTGCTTTTGTCAGCCGTCTTTGGTGCCCTCAGTCATATCTCAAGAGCATACCGATGGAAGTTTCTACTCGCTCCTTTGGGCTACAGACCGCGTTTAATAAATTCGGTACTTGCTGTGCTAATTGGCTATGTTTCTAATCTTGGTATTCCAAGATCTGGAGAGCTTTTTAGGGCCACAGTAATGGATCGATTTGAAAACATTCCTTTTCAAAAAGGTTTTGGAACCGTAATTGCCGAAAGATTGGTGGACCTTGTTATTCTTTTGTGTTTTATCTCTTTGGCACTGATTCTTCAGTTCGATTTGATTTGGGACATCTTAGCTAAAAAATCGATTAATCCTGTTCAGATAATTATAATAATTGTGAGCGTAGTTGTTGTGTTCCTCGTTTTAAGAAAATTTATCAATCGATCAAACAACCCCATTTTAAACAAAATTCGCTTATTTTTTGCTGGCCTTTGGGAAGGGATTATTTCCCTCAAGAAGATGGAACATAAATGGGCTTTTATTGGGCATACTCTTTTTATTTGGCTGATGTATCTCGCAATGTTTTACATCATTAAATTTTCAATCCCTGAGACGGCTTCACTTGGACTTGAAAGTCTAATTGCAGCCTTTGTAGTTGGCGCGTTGGCAATTTCTGCAACCAATGGTGGCGTTGGAATTTATCCCTTCTCTGTATCCTTAGTATTGATTGCCTATGGGATTTCAAAAGAATCTAGTTTGGCTTTTGGATGGATCATGTGGACCTCTCAAACGGTAATGGTTGTTCTTTTTGGTAGCCTTGCCTTTTTTGCTTTACCTTTGGTTAATCGCTCTAAATAAAAAGCGGTTCAAGTCTATTTTATATTAACAAATGAGTAAAATTAAAACTTCCTTTTTCTGTCAAAGTTGTGGCTCTCAACACACCAAATGGCAGGGACAATGTAACGCATGCAAGCAATGGAATACGTTAACAGAAGAGATTGTAGAAAAGGCAGATAAAAAAGACTGGAAAACCGATACCAAAACTCCAAGAACCTCAACACCCATAAAGGTTAACGAGATTCTGACGACTGCAGAGTCGAGAATGGATACTAGAGACAGTGAACTCAATCGCGTGCTAGGGGGTGGAATCGTTCCCGGTGCATTAATGTTGTTAGGAGGAGAGCCTGGTATTGGAAAATCGACTCTGCTACTTCAAATTGCGATGCTTGTAAATTGCAAAGTGCTATACGTCTCAGGGGAAGAAAGTCAAAAACAAATAAAACTTCGTGCAGATCGAATGAATTCGGCCTCTGAAGAATGCTTTGTTTTAAGTGAAACCCGCACCCAAAATATTTTTGCTCAAATAGAAAAATTAGCGCCCGAATTGATCATTATTGATTCGGTTCAAACCCTGCACACCGATTATATCGACAGTAGTCCAGGAAGCGTTTCTCAAATAAAAGAATGTACCGCAGAATTTATTCGGTTTGCAAAAGAAACCCATGTTCCTGTTTTTCTAGTAGGTCACATCACTAAGGATGGGCAAATTGCTGGCCCTAAAATATTAGAACACATGGTAGATGTTGTACTTCAATTTGAAGGGGACAGAAATCATATGTATCGCATTCTGAGAACTCAAAAAAATCGTTTTGGGGCAACTTCAGAAATCGGAATTTATGAAATGCAGTCAAAAGGACTTCGCCCAGTTGTGAACCCAAGCGAACTATTAATCTCCGAAAAAGATCAAAACCTGAGCGGCCATGCAATTGCAGCAACCATCGAAGGAGTTCGACCCCTGATGATAGAGGTTCAGGCTTTGGTAAGCTCTGCTGTTTATGGAACTCCACAGCGCACAAGCACGGGTTTTAACACAAAAAGACTCAACATGCTTTTGGCGGTTCTTGAAAAAAGAGCCGGGTTTGCACTAGGAGCAAAAGATGTTTTTATCAACATCACAGGAGGAATTTCGATTGAAGACCCTGCCATTGATTTGGCCGTTATATCTGCAATTTTATCAAGTCACCACGACATAGGAGTTTCACAAAATTATTGTTTTGCAGCTGAAGTTGGTTTGTCAGGAGAAATCAGGCCCATTCCTAAAGCAGAGCAAAGAATTCAGGAGGCTTCAAAACTAGGCTTTGATACAATAATCATATCAAAATTTACGAAAATCAGTGATGCAAATCAGACCATCAAAATTGTTCGTTTAGGTAAAATTGAAGAGTTAATTACTTATCTTTTCGGTTAACATTTATCTTTTAAACAGAATTAAATGTATACTTTAATAAAATAAAAAAAGTCATCAACATGGATAAAATAGTCACTCAATTTTTAGAAGAAGTCAATCGAAAAAATCAAAATGAACCAGAATTCATGCAAGCGGTTACTGAGGTTGCTGAACATGTAATTCCTTATGTTTATAAGAATGACATCTATTATGGCCAAAACATTTTGTTGAGAATGGTCGAACCTGAACGTGTAATCTCTTTTCGCGTCGCCTGGATAGATGACAATGAAGAAATTCAAGTAAACCGTGGTTACCGTGTTCAAATGAATTCTGCAATTGGTCCTTATAAAGGAGGGTTGCGCTTTCACCCAAGTGTGAACCTTAGCGTACTCAAGTTTTTGGCTTTTGAACAGGTTTTTAAAAATAGTCTGACAACCTTGCCGATGGGAGGTGGAAAAGGGGGATCTGATTTTGACCCCAAAGGAAAATCGGATACTGAAGTGATGCGTTTTTGTCAAAGTTTTATGTCAGAATTATTTCGTCACATTGGCCCTAACAGAGATATTCCTGCAGGAGACATTGGTGTTGGAAGCAGAGAAGTTGGCTACCTTTTTGGACAGTATAAGAGACTTAAAAACGAATTTACTGGCGTAGTCACCGGAAAAGGAATTAGCTGGGGAGGATCACTTATTCGTCCGGAAGCAACAGGGTACGGTGTCGTTTATTTTACTGAAAAAATGCTTGAAAATCAGAACAACAGCCTCAAGGGCAAAAATGTTGTGATTTCTGGCTCAGGTAATGTCGCCCAATATGCCGCTGAAAAAGTAATTCAACTGGGAGCCAAAGTACTCACGCTTTCAGATTCTTCGGGATATGTCTATGATAAAGACGGAATAAATAGAGAAAAACTGGATCACATAATGACGCTTAAAAATGTTAAAAGATCCAGGATTGGTGTTTATATAGAAAAATATCCTAACGCAGAATTTTTTCCAGGCAAAACCCCTTGGGAAGTCCCTTGTGATGTTGCTCTTCCTTGCGCAACACAAAACGAGTTAAACGGTGACGATGCGAAAATACTCGTCAAAAATGGGTGTTTGTGTGTGGGAGAAGGCGCCAACATGCCCTCAACTCCTGAAGCCATTCATGTTTTTATGGAACATAAAATCCTTTTTGCACCGGGGAAAGCTTCAAATGCAGGAGGTGTTGCTGTTTCTGGATTGGAAATGGCACAAAATTCATTAAGATACAACTGGACTAGAGAGGAAGTGGATCAAAAATTAAAAAATATCATGAGTGATATCCATCAATCCTGTATTGAGTTTGGAACAGAAAAAGACCACGTCAACTATGTAAAAGGTGCTAATATTGCTGGCTTTGTAAAAGTTGCAGATGCCATGCTTGCACAAGGTGTTGTATAAATAATCTTAATGAGTACAGATATTAAACATGCTGGTTGAAACTAATGCTGTCGTAATTCGCACCATAAAATATAGTGACTCTAGCCTAATTGCGCGCTGTTATTGTGAACAAATAGGGCTTAAATCATTTCTTTTAAAAGGAATTTTATCTTCCAAAAAAGGAAACCTAAAGAAATCTATGTTTCAGCCTTTAAGTTTAATAACGCTGAATATCAATATTAAAAATGCTACTTCTGAGCGTTTACTTTTTATTAAGGAGGCTAAAATTTATCGTCCGCTACAAAATATTCACTTAAATATTAAAAAAAACACTGCTGCGCTTTTTCTTACAGAGGTTTTGATGAAGGTGATGGAGGAAGAGGGAGACCCCAATCCCCCATTGTTTAGTTTTCTTGAGCAAGCAATTTTACAACTAGAAGAAAAAAGCTTTTCTGCTCTTTTTCATTTAAAGTTTTTAATTGATTTAACCCGTTACATCGGTTTTTATCCAAATATTTCAAATCTTGAGCATCCTTGTTTCGATATGGAAAATGGCTGTTTTTGTTTTCAAACCGATTCAAAAAAAATCATCATTGGAAAAGAACTTGAAGCTTTTAAAACCCTTCTCGGCACGAATTTTGATAAGATTATGCATGTCTCCATAACAAGTGTAATAAAAATTAAATTATTAGATTTAATCGTGGACTATTATAGTCTTCACTTGCAAAGGTTTAGTAAAATAAAATCTCTTCCCATACTACATGAAGTTTTTCGTGAAACATAGCTGTAAAGTCTTTGCGTTAGTAGCCTTATTTCTTAATGGGCTCAATGCGCAGGAAATAAAGGTCGAAGATAAAAACTCAGGAGAGTCTCTTGAGGGTGTTGCTATTTATACTGAAGATCTGGGGAATAGCACCCAAACGGACTCCAATGGTAAGGCGTCTCTCGCGGGTTTTTCCGGAGTCATCAACTTCTATTTAATGGGCTTCGAAGCGCTTCAAATTCAATATAGTGAATTGGAGAAAATGGGTGATGTGATTAAATTGATTTCTAAGGACAAAGAGTTAGACGAAGTCATATTGTCTGTTGCTCGATCCCAATCCACACGAAATAAAATTGCTGAAGAGGTTTCAATAATTTCTGCTCGCGACATTGAGCTCAGTAATGGGTCCACGGGTGCCGATATTTTAGAATCAAGTCCCAATGTCAGAATACAGAAATCACAAGGAGGTGGCGGAAGCCCGGTACTTCGGGGTTTTGAAGCCAATCGAATACTTATTGTCGTAGACGGTGTTAGAATGAACAACGCCATCTACCGTTCGGGACATCTTCAAAATGCAATCACAATTGATCCCCATAACATCGAAAGAGTAGAAGTTACATTCGGATCTTCTTCTGTCGGGTACGGGTCTGATGCCCTTGGAGGAGTAATTCACTATTATTCAAAATCTCCAGTGATTAATGGTGCAAAAAAAGTTACTGCAGAATACACCAGCAATTTTAACTATGCAAATCTCTCAAGCGTAAATAATTTAAATACCAAATTGAGTTTTAAAAATTGGGGGAGTCTTACCAGCTTTAGTTTCTCTCATTTTGGTGA
>Ga0307986_10000764_pt1 | contig 23720 bp, 23 predicted proteins | sample EllFjometageno82_FD_203170 | JGI IMG/M metagenome (GOLD analysis project Ga0307986, IMG submission 203170) | Marine microbial communities from Ellis Fjord, Antarctic Ocean - #82 | ecosystem: Environmental > Aquatic > Marine > Unclassified | place: Southern Ocean | collected 2014-10-09 | reverse complement strand
GAGAGTTAATTAAGTCAATTAAGCTGGCGGCTTCGCCGCCAACTGATCTGCTAGATGAAACTTCACAGACCTCAAGCGAACCCATGACTGAAGAAGCGTTGGTGTTAGAAGGAACAGTGGCTTATGTTTTAAGAGAGGACAGGCGTATCTTTCAAAATGAGTCTCACTTCTTTGATCATCCGAAGATGGGGATCATTGTCTCGGTTTACGACTCACCGCTATAAAAAGCATTCTCGTCCATGGTGTGATCTGTCATGTCTCTGACGCCTGCAAGCTCAGGCATCGACTCTAAGAGAGTTTTCTCAACACCATCTTTCAAAGTCACATCTACCATGCTGCAACCCTGGCACCCACCTCCAAATTGAAGAATGGCAAATTTGTCTTCGGTAATTTCTTTCAAGCTCACAACACCGCCATGAGATTCAAGCATGGGGTTAATTTCATTATAAATAACATAGTTGACTCTGTCTTCAAGCGGGCTATCAGGGGAGATATTTGGCAAGCGTGCATTGGGCGCTTTAATTGTTAATTGTCCACCAAAGTTATCAATGTCGTAGTTGACTTCAGACTCTTCTAAAAAAGGAATGCTTCGCTCTTCAACGTAAACAGACAAAGTAGGCAAGGAGATCAACACATCCGAAGGCGTGAGCTCGTCTGGCTTACAGTAGGCCAGGCAGGTTTCTGCGTGAGGTGTTCCTGGATCAGTAATAAAAACTCTAACAGCCGTGCCAGGCTCATTTTTTTCAGAGATTAACTTTGCAAGATAATCCTCGGCAGTTTTTGTAATTATGGTAATCTGACTTTTCATATTATGTGGATCAAAAGAATATTAGCTTCGTTAATGGGCGTGCGTAAATCTAGCGATTTAGAGGAAGACTTAAGTAAGTTAACTCTGCCTAAGTTCATTGTCTTGTTTATCATATTAAACGCAGTCTTTATTTCATTTATTATACTCGCAATCAATTTGATATGAATAAGTTCTCTCAATTCTGCGTTGATTTAAAGCCACACACTGATCTAAAGCCGACCATTCATAACTCACCTGCCACCGGATATCGAGCCAGAAGCGAGTTCGGTTTCTCCAAGGGCGCTTACACCATGATTGAGGATGGGCAAAAAGTTTACATGAGCGTCTCCGAACTTCCGCACAGCAGCATCCAAAAAATCATGGTTGATCTCCTGCCTAAACTCCAAAGCTCAGACGTCATTAAAAAGAAGTTATTTCAAATTGATTTTCGAACCTCCGGCACTAATATTTTAGCAACTCTGATTTACCACAAGCCATTAGAGGATGACTGGAAGGCAGCAGCCCTCGCCATTCAAAACAGCATTAATAATTTATCCATTGTTGGCAGGAGTAAAAAGCAAAAAGTCTTGATCGGCGATGAAGATTTGGAGGTCACCTGCAATTATGGTGATTCAAGTTTTAAAATCTTACAAAACGACCTGGTCTTCTTTCAGCCTAATTTTTATCTCTACCCGCTGATGATTTCTTTTATCACCAAGCAGCTCAAAGGCCCCAGGGATTTATTAGAGCTGTATTGCGGCTGTGGAGGATTCACCCTGCCCTTGGCCTCAAAATTCAATAAAGTCTTTGCCACAGAAAATAACAGGCATTCCATCAGACTGTTAAAAGAATCAATAGAGCTTAATCAGCTTTCAAACATAGAAACAGCAAGGCTTTCTGATGATGAGACGGCCTCAGCACTGGCCAACGAGCGTCCCTTTAGAAGATTGGAAAATATAGACATGCAAGCCTATGAGTTCAGTCACATTCTTGTTGACCCACCCAGGGCTGGTCTAAGTGATGAAACAATCAATCTCTCGAAACAATTTGAAAACATGATCTATATTTCATGTAATCCCGAAACATTTTTAAGAGACATTACGAAGCTGGATAGAAACATTCAATCAATCGGCGTCTTTGATCAGTTTGCAAATACAAACCACTTAGAAGTCATTGCCTTTCTAAGGTAGATGCTCAATCATTTGTTAGAACAAGTCAAAATTTATCTTGTCTGGAATTTCAATCCCTTCCTAATCCTGAAATCATGGAAATTGAAATCGTCCGCTATAACCGATTTTCTAGTTTGTGGAACTAGAGGCTCGGTCAGAAATCCCTGAGACTGGAACACTCTACGATCACCAAACGGAGACCAGCTACCCGTGATAACAACTTCAGGGTCCCCTTCTATCAGTCCGCGCATTTCATGATCTTCATAGGGGCTATGAACATATAGATTGCCTGCGGTAGCGATATATCGTCTGCCTTCGACAATCCACTCCGTCTCCCCGCCTAAAATGTAATAGAACTCAGGTGTTGCATGGGAGTGAGTAATATATTTTCCCTTTGGTCCCACGGCAATATATGAAATGTTGAAGTCGTACTGGCTTCCAGGAACCCGGGCCTGAAACACGCCTTTCATACGGACCATTTTATTCCAAGCTTTGAGGGCATAACCAGCTTTACTCGCATCTTTTGCCCAGAAAAACCCGTCTGACGGAATGTTTTCGAAATCGAGCCATTCAACATCCAGCTCATTGGAAAATTGTGGGGCACCAGGATAGAGATTAGCTATTCCTCCAAAGTGTTCTAACTTCCTCATAGCCATCAGTTGCCGGTGTTGGTCAGCGTAGAAACTGTCGCCAATGGGCATGACTACTTTGCTGGAAGCTAACTCCTTGAAGGCTTTGCGCTCAGAATCTTCCCATTGCTCATAGTTGGCTGGCATTACTGATTCAAGCGGCTGGGCATGAAAGTTACTGCCGGTAAGGTAATAGCCATAGTCCAGATACGCTTGCTGTCCCCCTGGTGCCCAGCGAAACCAGAGCAACTTCAATGGTGAGTCTGAAGTCACTTTGATTCTGCGCTCAGCCAAGGAATCAAGTTTTATAGAAGTGCCGGTATAGGCCTGGATTGTTTTGCCCTCAACCGTAATTTCAGCAGAACCTCCGATGACATGAAAAGCTCCGGGGGCTAAGTCTGCATGACTTGGTAGCAGAGCATCCGCACCGAGCGCAAGTTCAATAATTTTGATGTCTGGATGATTGAGAACCGTTTTTACTTTTAGTGCCTTTCTAAGCTGCATTAGCTCCGCCGGAGACTCTGCCTCAAGAGCTGCCCAGTCCAGTGGAAATACGGCCTCCAGGGTCTGCCATGGCGTAGCGGTTGAGGAAAATTCAGTTGGGACTAAATCGTTATTACGAAAGCGTTGGGGAGCATTGGGGTCATTAAGCGCTGTTTTACGGTCCTCGCGCATAGCCTCAACTATCTCATTCATCGGATCCCGCTCTTTATTATCCTGCGTGGCCTTCCAGATATCCGGCGTTATATCTCTATAAGAGAAAATCTCCCCAGGTTTGGGGATGTAGGAAGCGCCCAGCAGGGTGCCTGTAAATATAAGCGCTGAGATTATTGCTTTAGGTATAATTCTGGCTTTCATCCTTGTTTTGACCAGATATTCAATGAATTCCTAATCCTGAATAATGGCTCGTTTTAATTGAGCGCTGGCATCATTCAACCCACCAATATTCTGAACGTTGGTATAGCCAAGGTTTTCAAGCATTCTCTTTGCTCTGCCAGCCCTCTTTCCAGTGCCGCAATAGAGATAAATCTCTTGCTCTTTGTTTGTTGTAGTTGATGCAATACCATCTAATAAATTCTGCATGGGGATATGCGTTGCTGACTGCAAGTGACCAGCATCCCATTCACCATCAGTTCTAACATCAACTAATAAATAATCATTAGCCTGAATCAGACCAATAAGAAGAAGGGGAAGTAAAAGAAGAATTTTTTTCATGTCTGTGAAGTGGCCTCAGTTTGATGTTTAAGATCTGTAGTGTTTTGCGTGTGGTGATTGCGCTGGGATTCGGACAGCATCAAGTTAACTATCCTGTCTTCTTGATCCTTATTCCTTGCACTTAAGAGTTTATGGTGAAGAAAGTCCATTGTTGGTGAATAGTTAGCCATCTCTAAATAATACACCAAGATATTGCCTTGCGAATAGAAGATGAGATACTTGTATTTGAAATGTTAATACAGCTAAGCCCAAAACAAGCCAAACTAAAGGAAGAGCTTCAAGAGTACTTTGAGGGCTTGATGACATCTGCGCTTCAGGCAGAGTTAAATGATCCCAACCACTTCGAGGGAGGTGGTCCAGAATTTAAAAAGGCCATGCGAACTATGGGGGGTGATGGGTGGATTGGTTTGAGCTGGAAAAAAGAACTGGGCGGTAAAGAGCTAAGCCCTATAGAGCAATACATCTTTGTAGAAACCGTCATGAGAACGGGCTTCCCCTTCCCCTTTTTAACCACTGAATCTGTTGGACCTATGATTGCAGAACATGGCTCTGACTGGGCCAAAGAAGAGATAGCAACTAAGATTCTAAAAGGCGAGCTGTTTTTTGGCATTGGCTATTCAGAACCTAACTCAGGCACGGATCTAGCCTCCCTGCAGACCAAAGCAATAAAAGATACGGATGGCTATCTAATTAATGGTCAGAAAATGTGGACCAGCCTGGCTAATTTCTCTGACTATATTTGGCTGGCCGCTAGAACAGATTTTGAAGCTAAGAATCACAAGGGCATCTCCATGTTCATTGTGCCAACTGACGACCCTGGCTTCTCTATGACTGCGATCAATACCCTGGGCGATGTGAGAACCAATGCGACGTTTTATGACAATATCCGAGTGCCTGAGACGCATCTGGTTGGTCAGCCCAATCAAGGCTGGTCTCTTATCAAGAGTCAATTGAACTTAGAGCGACTGGCTCTGGTGAACCATGGTCCTGTTGAAGAGCTTTATAAAAATGTGCTCAAGCTCGCCTCAACCACTAAAATAAATAACGACCAGTATTTAACTGATCTCTCATGGGTTAAGCATAACTTTGCACAAGTCTATTCTGGCATTGAAGCGCTCAAGCTTATTTGCTGGAAGCAAACCTGGATCATGGAGTCAGGACAGTTGAATATGGCCGAGGCCTCGGTGGCTAAGGTCTACGGATCAGAGTTCTTTATTGAGGCTTACAGGCTGCTCATGGAAATTATGGGCGAACTCAGTCTCTTAAAGAATAATTCTGAGCTCTCAATTCTTAATGCAAAGCTAGAGCGAATGTATAGGACCGCTTCCATCCTTACCTTTGGCGGTGGAACCAACGAAGTCCAGCGCGATATTATTGCCATGGCAGGCCTGCTCATGCCCAGGACTCGATAATGGATTTTTCAGAACTGAGCCATCAAGGTGAGATCAGGGATTCTTTGGATAAGATCCTAGTAGAACACTGCACGCCTGAGAATCTTAAAAAGTTTGACGCTTCTTTTAAACACGACGATACACTCCTGTCAGTGCTCACAAGCCAGGGCTACCTGGGATTGGGCATTAATGAAAAATACGGTGGCAGCGGAGAGAACCTCTACGACCTAGGCATTCTATTTGAAAGGCTGGGTTTTCATGCCGCACCTTTAAGCCTCATTGGCTGCTTGGCAGAGGTAGCTCAAACCATCCAAAAGTTTAGCGAGCATGAGTCTCATCAAGCTTTAATATCATCTATTCTTGCCGGAGATATTCACACCTCGGCTATTCTAGAGCCGCTGAATCAAGACCCTGAGAATCCCTTGACTCGAGCTCGGATTGATGGAGATCAATTAACCATTACAGGCACTAAATATCTATCCGAGCTTGCTTCTATTTCTAAGAGCCTCTTGGTTTCAGTCAATTCAGATGAGGGGGTTCTCTTAGTCCTTGTGGACACGGATCAAACTAACCTCTCACAGCTTACAACCACAGCCAACACCCCTGCTTTTAAGGTAGATTTTGAAGGTGTAACGACTGATCGCTCAGCCATCATTCATGTCCATGGGCGCGGCTTGGATGCCTTAAGGTACCTGCTCCAAACAAGCATGGTCATGAGAAGTTACTTGGCGCTTGGTATTACTGAGAAAATGACTGCATTGATTGCTGGCTATACCTCCGAAAGAGAACAATTTGGCAGAGTCATTGGCTCTTTCCAGGCTGTCTCCCACAGAGCTGCAGACTGCTTTATTGATCTAGAGTGCCTGCGACTTGTAAATCAACAAGCTGCAATTAACCTTAATACCAATCTAGATTGTGAGAACGATGCCTTGGTGGCTAAGATCTGGGCTGCCAATGCCTGTCACAGAATTAGCTATTCAGCGCAACACCTGCATGGTGGCATGGGGGTTGATAAGGATTATGTGCTTTGGCGCTATTGTTTACTGGCCAAAGAATGTGAGTTAATTAATGGCTCAGCCAGTCAAAATATTGACAGGATGGGCTTAAATATAACTGTAAATCAGTAGCTTATAGGGCTTCTGCAAGTTTCGGCAAGGCATCAAACAAATCAGCAACTAGGCCGTAGTCTGCTACTTGGAAAATTGGTGCATCTTCGTCTTTGTTGATGGCCACAATCACTTTAGAATCCTTCATTCCAGCTAAATGCTGAATGGCTCCACTGATGCCGACCGCTATGTATAAGTCAGGGGCAACAATCTTGCCTGTTTGACCCACTTGATAATCATTAGGAACAAATCCTGCATCAACCGCAGCTCTAGAAGCTCCAACAGCAGCGCCAAGCTTATCTGCAATGGTTTCAATTAAATGAAAATTATCGCCTGATTGCATCCCTCTTCCACCGGATATAACAATGCTGGCTGCAGTGAGCTCAGGTCTGTCGCTCTTCGCAATCTCTTCGCCAACGAAGGACGATAAAGCAGATGCGCCTTGTGAGGCTAAAGCCTCAATGGCAGCTGACCCGCCCGTGGCACTGACAGGATCAAAAGCCGTGGCTCTGACTGTAATAACTTTAATGGCATCATTGGATTTAACAGTCGCAATGCAGCTTCCTGCATAAATAGGTCTTTTAAACGTATCAGCTGAAACCACTTCTGTAATTTCAGAAATTTGCTGCACGTCTATCAAGGCGCTGAGCCTAGGCAAAACATTTTTTCCAAAGGTTGTTGCTGGGGCAAGAATGTGTGTGTAGTTAGAAGCAACTGATTGAATTAAGGTTGCAACACTTTCAGCTAATTGATGTTCGTAGGCATCATCGTCAGCCAAAAGAACTTTCTCAACACCTTCAACCGCAGCGCATTCGTCCGCAACTGACTGACACCCTTTGCCCACAACAAACAAGTGAACTGATGCGCCTACTGCTTTTGCAGCCGCAAGAGTATTAAGCGTTGATGGCTTAAGGTTTGAATTATCGTGCTCTGCTATTACTAATGTACTCATGAAATTACCTTTGCTTCATTTTTTAACTTACTAACTAACTCTTCTACTGATTCAACTTTAATGCCAGCCTGTCTTGTGGCTGGTGGCTCAACAGATATCAACTCTAAGCGAGGCGCAACATCAATGCCCAGGCTATCAACCGGTTGAATGTCCATCTCTTTTTTCTTGGCTTTCATGATATTAGGCAAGGATGCGTACCTTGGCTCATTCAACCTTAAGTCCGTGGTCACAATTGCAGGAAGCGACACTTTAATAGTTTGAAGTCCCCCGTCAATTTCTCTGGTAACTGAAGCGAAATCGCCTTCAACAGACAATTCAGAGGCAAAGGTTGCCTGACCATAGCCCAGAAGAGCTGCAAGCATTTGACCTGTTTGATTGTTATCCCCATCAATGGCTTGTTTGCCCAGAATCACTAGCTGTGGGGCTTCTTTCTCAATCACCTTAGCCAAAACTTTGGCAATAGCCAGAGGCTCTAACAAGGCATCAGTCTCAATCAAGACTGCTCTGTCTGCACCAAGGGCCAAGGCTGTTCTTAGTTGCTCTTGTGAAGCAGAAGTTCCAACGGTTACTGCTATAACTTCAGTGGCAGTGCCAGCCTCTTTTAATCTGACGGCTTCCTCGATAGCAATTTCACAAAATGGATTCATGGACATCTTGACGTTGTTTAGATCAACATCGGATTGGTCACTTAGAGGTCTAACTTTAACGTTATAATCAACGACGCGTTTAATAGGTACTACAATTTTCATATATGAGACTCGTTCAATGGATTAGTTTGCGATATGATTGTAATGTTTTTTTACCAGTAAAAAAAGAGGGAGACTAATCATGGAAAGAGAGGTTATGGAATACGATGTCGTCATCGTGGGTGGAGGGCCATCTGGTCTTAGTGCGGCAATCAAATTGGCTCAACTTTCCAAGGAAAATGATAAGCCTTTAGAGATCTGTCTTTTAGAGAAAGGCTCAGAGATTGGGGCGCACATCTTATCTGGAAATGTCTTCCAGCCAACAGCATTAAACGAACTCATTCCAGATTGGAAAGACAAAAATTGTCCTCTCACCGTCCCAGTTAAAAAAGATAAATTAATGTTTTTATTTGAAAAGTTTGGCTTAAGTATTCCGTCCTTTGTCATGCCTCCGATGAACAATCATGGCAACTATGTCACCAGCCTAGGAAACCTTTGCAGGTGGTTGGCCGCGCAAGCAGAAGACCTGGGGGTGGAAATCTTTCCTGGATTTCCTGCCAGCGAGATACTTTACGACGGCGACAAGGTCGTTGGCGTTAGAACCGGAGACATGGGTGTTAGCTTAGAGGGTGAACAAAAACCTGGTTTTGAAGCAGGGATCGATATTAAAGCTAAGTACACCATTTTTGGTGAAGGGTGTCGTGGACATCTGGGCAAAGAGCTTATTGCAAAATATGAGCTTGATAAGGGCAAGGACCCACAGCATTACGGTATAGGTTTCAAAGAGGTCTGGAAAATTTCAGACAAGATGCATGAAGAAGGCTTGGTGATTCATACTAATGGCTGGCCCAGCGCTAAAAATACACCAGCTGGATCTTACCTTTACCATGCAGATAACAACGAGGTTTATTTAGGCTACGTGGTTCCCTTGGATTATGAAAATCCTTACTTAAGTCCGTTTGAAGAATTCCAGACATGGAAAACCCATCCGTCTATCAAACGCTATCTAGAAGATGGCGAGCGCCTAACCTATGGTGCGCGTGCTTTGATTAAAGGTGGCATTCAGTCGTTACCGAGCATGGAATTTCCGGGCGGCCTACTTGTGGGTGATAATGCTGGGACATTAAACTTTTCAAAAATTAAAGGGTCTCATACGGCCATGAAATCAGGGATGTTAGCTGCGGAAGCGATATTTAATAACATGGATTCCAGCGATGGTCTGCAGTTTGATGAGATGATCCATTCAAGCTGGATTCAAACTGAACTTCATAAATCTAGAAACTTTGGGCCTATGTTCCATAAGTTTGGAGCTCTCTTAGGCGCAGCCTTGAATGCCATTGATCAGCTGGTTTTCAGGGGCAACCTACCCTTCACCCTGCATCACACCACTCCTGATTATGCATGCATGAAGCCAGCTGCTGAGATGCCAAAAATTGAGTACCCTAAACCTGATGGTAAAATTAGCTTTGATCGTCTGAGCTCGGTCTTTTTATCTAATACTTATCATGAAGAAGATCAACCCTGTCATTTAAAACTTAAAGATGCCTCTATTCCAATTCTACAAAATCTGCCCATGTACGATGAGCCTGCGCAAAGGTATTGTCCTGCTGGAGTCTATGAAGTTGTAGAAAGTGGAGAAGGTCCTAAATTTGTCATCAATGGCCAGAACTGCGTGCATTGTAAGACTTGTGATATCAAGGATCCCTCTCAGAATATTACCTGGGTAACCCCAGAGGGAACTGGTGGGCCAAATTACCCAAATATGTAATGCAGCATTTTAAATACCTCGCTTTGCTCATCCTCCTCGTAGGGTGCTCTTCTCAATCACCCGAGTCTACATTTGAAGATTTAATGGAGTCTGAGTGGGCAAAAATCATCTCTGATAATCCTGTATACGCCTCCAGCATGGGGGACCTTCGATTCAACAGAGACTGGTCGGATAATTCAGTTAGTGGGATTATTCAAGATCACAAGCATGATCAATCAGTTCTAGAGCAACTCAATACAATGGATCTGAATGACCTGGATGAGCTGAATCTTATTAATTACAAATTATTTAAAAAACAGTATGAGAATTCAGTGGAGAGTTTTGATTATCAAACGTACCTCATGCCATTTAGTCACAGAGGCGGCATTCAGCTTGAGCACGAAACAGTCAACATCCTGCCGTTACGAAACGCTGAACACTATGACGACTGGATTGCGCGATTAAGTAAGCTTGAAGTGTTGGTTGATGTAGAGATTGAAAAAGCAAGAATGGGCATAGAGACTGGCACTGTCCCACCTAGATTTTTGATGGAGAAAGTCTTTCAGCAAATTAAATTACAAGCCTATGTCTCTCCAGGGGCAAGTCCTTTTTATCGCGCCTTTGAGTCAATGGATCGATCCATTGATGAGGGAGATGTTCTAGCAATCCAGGCCAAAGCTAAAGAAGTCATAAGAAATCAAGTGATTCCGGCTTACCTTAAATTGCATCAGTTTTTTGAAGACGAGTATCTTGCAGCTTGCAGAACTTCTATAGGCATTAAAGATATTAATAACGGCAAACAATACTATGAATTTTTAGCCAGAAAATTTACTACCACCTCTCTCACGCCTCAAGAAATTCATAATATAGGATTAAGCGAAGTTGCTCGAATTAAAGCTGAAATGGAAGAGGTCATTCAAGAGGTTAACTGGCAAGGAACATTTAAAGGGTTCCTTGACGATTTGCGTTCCAATCCCAAGTTCTACTATGAGACCTCTGAGGCATTATTTGAGGCTTACTTAGCCACATCCAAGAGAATCGATCCTGAGTTAGTTAGCCTATTCAAAGTCCTGCCCTCGATGCCATATGGACTGAAGCCTATTCCCATTGAGAGTGCCCCTGATACAACGACTGCATACTATCAAAGACCTGCAGCCGACGGATCAAGAGCTGGGTACTACTACGTGAACCTCTATAGACCTGAAGTAAGGCCTAAGTATGAAATTGAAGTCTTGAGCGTGCACGAAGCCGTTCCAGGGCATCATTTGCAGATAGCCCTTGCCATGGAGTTAGATTTACCAAATTTTAGAAAATACGGCGGTGTGACAGCATTTGTAGAAGGCTGGGGACTTTATAGTGAAAGCCTGGGTTATGACTTAGGTCTTTATCAAGACCCCTACTCACGATTTGGACAGCTGACCTACGATATGTGGAGGGCGATTAGATTGGTCGTGGATACTGGCATGCATTATTTTGATTGGAGTAGACAAGACGCCATTAATTATTTCTTAGATAACTCTGCTAAAACAAAGCAGGATGTGATGAATGAAGTTGATCGCTATATTAACTGGCCGGGCCAAGCTTTGGCTTATAAAATTGGGCAGCTAAAAATTCAAGAACTGAAAGACAGGGCGAAAGTAGAGCTAGGTGAAAATTTTGATATCAAAGATTTCCATCATGAGGTCTTAAAAAGAGGTGCCCTGCCCTTAGATATTCTTGAGCAGTATATCGATCAGTGGATTCTGGAAGTCAAACAGGCGAGCTAAGACTCACTCGATTGATCCAAGGCTAAACTTCTGTCCGCAGCTTCTAAGCATTAACTCGGATCCTAAAACTTGCCCTTGCTTTAAAGCAAGTTCAACCAACCTATAAAAAGCAGAACGTGAAATAAATCCTTCTAGATTGTCTCTGACCTGCACAAAGGGAATGGATTCTTTGCCCAGAGGTCTAAGCTCAATTGGATGGGATGCATCGAGTGGGAAATTATAATCTAGGTTAGTTTTTAGAATAATATTTTTAAGCTCAGCATCAACCTCATAATCAATGATCATATAAGGTGCAATATCAACCTTCACGCTAACCTTCTCAACGGGTGTCACCAAGTAGTATTGCCCCTGTTCCACTTTCAAGATTCTTGAAAATAATATTTTGAGTTTATCTCTGCCAATAATAGAGTTCTGGTAATACCAATTGCCTTCTCGATCTATTCGCATTTCCACGCCTTCACACAACTCTGGATTCCATAGGTGCACTGGTGGGTAATTATCCTCTAGGGAGTTAATAGAATTTAATAGCTCAGAGAATTCCATAGATAGCCTGCGAGAGTATTAATAGACCAAGACAAAGTATAAAGGCTGAGGATGTAAACTGAATCCTGGTGTTGTATTGCTCAAAGATATCGCCAAGTGCCAGGTGCGTCAAAGCATAGGACATAAATGCAAACCAAGCGGCTGTTGTAACAGGGAAATAGAGCAAATAGACAATCGACATGAAAGAGTTTGGTTGTAAGTTAATAAAAGAAAAGAGAGAGACCGTGAATAAAAAAGCTTTCACGTTAAGAATATTAGTGATGAGGCCAATTAAAAATGGATGCGTAAAGATCGCAGGACCAGGAGTGACTGCGCTTCCATTTTGAGGCAGCAAAGATTTCAGTCCAACATAGACCAAATAGGAGGCGCCTAACACCTTAATAATAAAACGAGCTTCTTCAGTGCTGTATAAGAGTATGGATATGCCTGAGATAGCTAAGAAACAATGCAGGAAGATTCCAAGCCCTATGCCTAAGGCTGTATAGATTCCAGCTCGTCGACCGTTATTCAGTGATTGCTGAAAAATAATCGCTGTATCTGGGCCTGGGGACATCACAGCAAGCAAGTGAGCTATTGCAGCAGATAAAAACATCTAGGATCCTATAATTTCTGGCTCAACGCGCAATTGTATTCCATGCAGCAGGTGAACTTGCCGCTGTATCTCCGTTAAGAGCTTGGTTATCTGGCTAAAGACTGCGCCGCCATTGTTAATTAGCACCAAAGAATGCTTCTCATAAAAACCCAGGGTTGGTGGAATATCAATGCTCTCCAAAACCAACTCAATCAATCGAGCCGCACTGAGTTTTGTTTGTCCGTCCGGCATGAGCCATCGATGGTCTGCTAAGAAATCTACAGGAATAGTCTCTGTTTTAACTATCGGATTCTTAAAGATGCTACCAACATTTGGAATCTCATCTAGAGATGGAAGTTTTGATTCTCTAATGGCTTGAATGGATTCGGAAAGAACTCTAGGTAACACATCATTGCGATCAAGCTGATGCTCGGTCAGAAATTGAGCCAAGGATGGATAGGATAGATTAGGTTCAAATACTTCTTGAAACTTGAATTGAACACTCAAGATTAAGTAATCTTTGGATTTAAAAATAGAGTCTCTGTATGAGAAGTTACAAGCTTCGTTTGAGAGTGTTTCTATCTTTTGGGTAGCAAAGTTATAGCAGGTCACGCCAAAAATCACAGAAGACACCTCAACACCGTAAGCGCCAATATTTTGCACAGGGGCAGCTCCGACCAAACCTGGGATCAAGGTAAGATTTTCTATCCCATACAAATCTTGCACCAGGCAATATTCAATCAACTCGTGCCATTGGAGCCCTGCTCCCACCGAAACCATGCCATCTTCCTCCAGAACTATGTCATTCATCAACACATGAATCATGGTCCCATCGAAATACTCATCTAAAATAATATTAGTAGCCGAGCCCAGAACTAGGTAGTGATCAGCCTCAAGATTATTAAGCTTTTGAATATCTTCGAGAGAAGAGATTGAAATGAAATTCTTGGCTGTGACCGCTAAATTAAATGCGTTCTTAACTGAAAGTTGCTCAGGGTTACCCATGAGTCTTGATGAACTCAATGGCTCTCTCTAAATCTTCCGGGGTATCAATCCCTATGGGAGGCACGCATGCATAATCTTCTACAAAAATATTGTACCCATGATCTAGAAATCTAAGTTGCTCTAACCGCTCCTGCAATTCATTGTCGGTTGGCTTAAGAGTTGTAAGCTCTTGCAGGGTTTCATTGCTGTAGGCATAGATCCCTAGATGTTTTAAATAGCCATCATGGCTAGCAGTAAATTCATGTGGAATAACAGACCTAGAAAAATACATGGCACGTTTACTGAGTGATCGAACGACCTTCACTTCATTCGGGCTAGCTATCTCCTCTGGATTAGACAGTGGAACGCAGGCCGTGGCAATTGGGGTAAGTGAGCTCAAGTGGCTTGATAGTGTGTTGATAATTTCTAAAGGCATGAAGGGCTCATCGCCTTGTAGGTTTAAGATATGGGTCTCTGGTGACAAGCCAATTAATCTTGAGGCTTCGGCTACCCTGTCCATCCCAGAGATATGAACCTCTGAGGTCATGATCACCTCAGCACCAAACAATTGAGCATGATCTCTAATCGCTTCGTTGTCTGTTGCTATGTAGATTGCTGTGGCATTTGAGGATTGTGCCAGCTCATATACACGCTCCAACAAAGTTTTCCCATCAATTTGAGCAAGAGGCTTGTTTGGAAGTCGGGATGAGCCAGCTCTAGCCGGAACGATGATGACGAATTCGCTAGCCATCTAAAGAAAAAATACTCTCCTCAAGCATGTGAGGAATATCTTCTTTGATCGGGTAGCCAATGTTGCACTCAGAGCATTTTAAATGCTCGCCCTCATCGGTGAGAGAAGATTTGCATCTAAGACAGGCCATCACATCTAATATTTCTTTGTCAATCATTTAGTTTTTCCTCGAGTCGATCTATGAATTGGGGTTCAATTTTTGCTTCGATACTAAGATACCAAATCTTTGAATTGTTAAAATGCTTACATTTGGCTGCATCCTTCTCTGTCATAAGAATAGGTAGATGATCTAAGTAATACAAGTCTCTTTTGGTATATTTATGATGATCGGGAAATGGATTTTTATCAAACTCAAAATCTAATCTTGAAAGTAGATCAAAAAATCTATTTGGATTTCCCACGCCTGCCACGGCATGCACTTGTTTATGCATAGGCCAACTATCAACGGCATATTCCTTGCCAGAGTTTAAGTGGATAAATTTAGCAGGGTTTAACGTCATCAGAATTTCATCACCCTCCGTTGGACCTCCATTGTTCACAATGAAATCTACATCTTTCAACCTGTTCTTAGGTTCACGCAACGGACCCGCAGGGAAAGCCAAGCCATTTCCCAGTCTTCTTCCGCCATCAATAACAGCAATCTCTAACTTACGATCCATCCTGTAATGCTGAAGACCATCATCAGAAATAATAACGTCACAATCATATTTATCTTGAAGTGTTTTAGCAGCTCTTGAGCGGTCTTTATCAACAAAGAAAGGTAATTGAAGTTTTGCAAGAATCTGGGCCTCATCGCCGGTCTCTTTAAACGTTGTCTCGCTGTTCACTTCTAGAGTGCCCGAGAACTTTCCGCCATAACCTCTACTTACCAGGCCAGGTTTAAAGCCTCTTTTTTTAAGCTCAGAAGCAATGTGTCTAACCAAGGGGGTTTTGCCTGTGCCACCCATTGAAATATTTCCAACCACCACGATTGGCACTGCTGATTTCCAAACTTTAGAGGGGTTTTTAAGATAAGAGTTCTTTCTCCAGCGAACCAAAGCTGAAAATAAAATAGTTAAGGGAGATAACAGATAGAGCCAAACACTCTTTTTATACCAAGCATCAATTAAAAAACCTTGCTGAGTTGGCTCTTCCTTGAATGATGGTAAGTAATCTGGAGATGGGGATGTTCCAGACTTGGTGTTGGCCACTCCTGTGTCACTAAATTTATTTTGATAGAGGTTCTTATAAATGCCCTCTTGCTCTAACAATTCATGGTGCGTTCCAAACTCTGCAACGGTACCTTCGTCTATGACCAGGATCTTGTTTGCGTTCTCAATCGTTGAGAGTCGATGCGCAATAACAATCGTGGTCCTGTTGTTAATTAATTTCTCAAGGGCCTCTTGGACAATTAACTCAGACTCATTGTCTAGGGCTGAGGTTGCTTCATCAAGAATGATAATGGGTGAGTTTTTATAAAATGCTCTGGCGATAGCAATGCGCTGTCTTTGACCTCCCGATAGCAGAACGCCATCGTCCCCAATTTCTGATTTGTATCCCTCAGGCAATTTATCTATAAATTCTAGGCACCCTGAAATCTCAGCGGCCTCCACAAGCTTCTGCTGATCGATCTCTGTCTCTCCATAGGCAATATTCTTTTCTATCGTGTCATTAAAAAGAGTTGGGGATTGATTGACGATAGAGATAGACTCCCGAAGAAAGCTGAGCTTGTAGTCCATGATGCTGACGCCATCAATGGCAATCTCACCTGTGAAGTCTGCATAGAATCTAGAAAGTAAATTAGCAATAGTGGATTTCCCAGAACCAGACTTACCAACAATGGCTATTGTTTCATTTTGAGCAATTGAAAAGTTTAGGTTTTTTAATACAAGGTCTTGTGGGTTATAAGAAAAATTGACATCACGAAACTCTATTTGGCCGGCAATAGGTGTTTCAACCTCTCCAGAATCAACTTCTTCCTTGGTATCAAGCTGATCGAATATTTCAACGGCCGCCGCTAAGCCCTTTTGAATCACAGCGTTAATGTTCGAGAGCTGTCTAATAGGTTTGGCCATAAGACCAGCGGCGGTTATAAAGGCTACAAAATTTTCAGCACTCAGCTCAATGCCAAGCTGAGCTCCAAGAGCAAAATACGCAACAATGGACAGCGAAACAGAGACAAGTAACTGAATAATTGGGGTTGCTAGATTAGAGGTGGCCTCCAACTTTAAATTTTGATTTTTATTGGATGCATTGGCTTCTAAGAATCTTTTCGTTTCATAGGCCTCAGCATTAAATGATTTAATCTCAAGATTTCCATCTACGGCTTCTGAGGCAAGATGTGTCACATCTCCCATGGCAGTTTGTATGGTCTTGGCAAGCTTTCTAAGTCTTTTGCCGGCTACATAAACAATCAAGGCTATAAATGGAGTGGTCACTAATAATAGTAACGTTAGCTTCCAGTTTAATGACAGCATATAAACCATCAAGCCAATGAGTAAAAAACCCTCACGGACAAAGGTCTTGATTGCATTGGAAGCTGCTCCAGATACCTGAGTAGTCGTAAAAGTAATTCGATTGATTAGTTGGCCTGATTGATTTTTATCAAAATAGAGTTTGGGTAAATTAATTAATTTTGAAAAAAGTTCTGATCTCAAGTCATGCACAATGCCAAAGCCCACTCTAGACATAAAATAGTTTCCTATAAAGAAACCTATGCCCCTGCCCAGGGCGATAAATATTAAAGCTAAAACAAGGTAAATACTAAAGTCTGTTTCGTTGGAGTTGATGAAGGCAATGATGCGTCTAATCCACTCAACCGCAGCAATGTCAGCAGCCGCAAACATTAGAAACCCTATAACGCTGACGCCAAAAGAAAACTTAAATCTAAGGGTGTATGTAAATAGTCGCTTTAATGGGCTCATAGCTAGTCAGTATAAGTTTTAATTTGAAGGTTTTGAAAACCAGCACCCTGTAACTTGTCCATCAACAAGATCACCCACTCGTGATAGGCCTTGTTTTCAATTGAAAGGATAATAGTTTCGGAGGTTTCAAAACTTGCTTGTATGCCAACCATCACCTCTTCAATTTGAGAGATATCAAACTCTTGGTTGTTAATAACTAACGTGCCTGAATCGAGAAGAATAATATTTTTATCAGCATTCGTTAAATTTGATGAGAAAGATTGCGAGGTTGGTAGATCAAGACTTAAGTACTGATTAGTTTCAATTTTAGATGTCACCACAAAAAAAATAACGAGCAAAAAAACAATGTCTATCAATGGGGTAATTTCGATACTGAGAGCTCGTTCTTTATTACTAAAAAATTTCATTTTTTGTACATGAAATCTAAAAATAAAGAGGTGTTGGCTTGAAGCAGGGACATCAAATTAATTGTTTTTTGCTCAAAGAAACGATAAAAAACGATTGATGGAACGGCAATAATTAAGCCGAATGCCGTAGTGATGAGGGCCTCAGAAATACCCGCGGCCAGCAAATCTGCATTAGCGCTCCCATTAACGTCAATGTTACCAAACACAGTGATCATGCCCACCACTGTTCCAAGCAGACCAAGCAAAGGGCTGATACTAGCAATAGTGCTGAGCATAGAAAGATTTCTCTCGAGGATCAAATTAATTTCTGAGGCTTTCTCTTCGGCCTTTGTTTCAACAAATTCTCTGGGCTCGGACTTGTATTGATAACAGTAAGCTAAGAGCTCACCCAATTGTGATGTGGAGGAGATTTCTTCCTGATGTTCGGCGTGAAATGCATTTTTATTAATTAAATTTTGCACTTGGCGTTGTAAGCCCTTGGGTGCAACAAGTCTTTTCTGCAAGAACCAGAGGCGCTCTATGACAATAGAGATAAGCAATATAGAGCAAACCAACAAAGGCCATATAAACCAGCCGCCCGAAATTAAAATATTATTCATGATCTATTTTTTGTAATTTACTATGTTCAATTCTATACACTTCATCAAGCTTGCTTGCATACTCCATATCATGGGTTGCAACAAGTATGCCCATATTAAACTTTTTTGATAAATTTATGGTTAATTCTTGGATGATTGCTGCATTATCAGCATCCAAATTTCCGGTTGGCTCGTCCATCAGTAAGAAAGTAGGCTTATGTGCTACAGCTCTGGCAATCGCTGCTCTTTGTCTTTCTCCGCCAGAGAGCATATACGGATAGCTAGCTTCTAGATGAGCAATTCCGAGTTCTTCAAAAATTGAAAAAATACTTTGGCGATTAGCCTCATGGTTTTTTGAGCCCATGATTTGAAACGAGAGCTCGCAATTCTCCATAAGGGTTAGATCTTCAAGCAGGTAATGGAATTGATAGACAAAACCAAAGAGGCTAGATCTCAGTTGAGTAAATTTTGCTTTATTGCGCTCGGATAAATCTAGGTCATCATGATAAATGGATCCAGCTGTCGGCGTCTCAAGTCCTGCAAGAATCTGTAACAAGGTGGTCTTACCGCAACCCGATGAACCAATGATGCCAATTGATCTGCCTTCAATTAATTCAAGAGATATATTATCCAGGACATTCACAGAATGCTTCGAATTAGCAAAGCTCATAGAGATATTTTTTGCTAACAGGCTACTCATGGCGCAGGATGGTTACAGGGTTTAATTTAGCAGCCTTGGAGGCTGGGAAATATGAGAATAATAAACTTAAAACAATGCAGCTAAGGCTGATTTGAATTAATTGAGAAGCTCGAAACTCGTATGGAAAATAATTAATAAAATAACTATCCATAAGTGTGCGGCTCATGAGACTCTCAGCAAAATGGATCATGGAATCAATATTTGGTGTAATTAGTAACCCGAGAACCAAACCAATAACAATTCCAAGAATGCCAATGATCATCCCCAAGGTTACAAAAATTCCAGTGAGTTGAGAGTTGCTGCAGCCCATGGTTTTCAAGATGGCAATTTCTCTCTCCTTTGTTTTAACTGTCATCACCAAGGTTGAAAGAATATTAAAGGCTGCAACCGTAATAATAAGAAACAGCATTAGGCTAATTAGTTTTTTTTCTAGCTGAATCGCTTGAAATAAAGTGCCGTGGGTTCTTTGCCAGGAAGTAAAATAGTAACCCTCATCTTGAGGCAGATGCTCTTCAAGCAATTGATAGCCTATAGAATTAGCTTCAAACAAATCAGAGGTTTTGACTCTAATGCCTTGTGTGGATTGTGATGAGAGATTTAAGAGGTTGGCTGCTAGGTCGTGATGAATTAAGACCAAGGATTGATCAAGCTCAGCTTTAAGTTCAAAAATTCCTACCACCTTCAAAGATAACGAGCGCGGAAAAGACCCTAGCACCGAGGATCTTAAGTTGGTTGTCATGATCGTGATGTCATCGCCAACAGTAATGCCTAGATATCTACTCAACCAACCACCGACAACCACGCCTTCTGCTGGGCTCAAATCATCCAAAGAACCTGCATATATATAATTGGGCAAAATAGAAATGCTATCCTCAAGCTGCGGGATAATCCCTGTAACAAAGACACCTCTTGCTCTACTATTAGCGCTCATTAAGCCTTGCGTCTCTATGTAAGGACTGGCTGCCTGAACCTCTGATGATTTAAGCAATTCACTAATGAGCTCATCGTATTGGCTTATTGGACCTTCATTTCTGATAATGAGCTGCGGCACCACGCCCAGAACTCTTGTTTGGAGCTCACGCTCAAAACCGTTCATCACTGACAAAACAATAACTAGTGCAGCAACACCTAAAGCAAGACCAGCGATAGCCATAATAGATGTAAAGGATGCAAAAGCCCCCTTCTTAGAACGAAAATACTTGTAGCCCAAGTAAATAGGCAATGAGGACATGGCTTAGGTGAGCTGCTTCAGCACCTTCTCAATGTCTCCTTTGTAGGGAGGACGAATTGCGGACAGCAACTTGTCAAACCTTGAGCCGATTTGTTTATAAATTGCTTTTGCGTTGCTGAAGGTTTTAAACCCTTCTTCACCGTGATAGCTTCCCATACCAGACGGCCCGACGCCTCCAAAAGGAAGGTCATCTTGCTGAATATGACCAAGCACATCGTTCACAGTTACTCCGCCTGATGAGGTGCGACTTAAAACATGCTCTTCTTCTGTGTTATTCGAACCAAAATAATATAAACCTAAAGGTTTATCATGGGCATTGACATATGAGATGGTCTCATCGATATCCGTAAACTCTTTAATTGGCAGTAACGGTCCAAAGATTTCTTCTTGCATGATCTCCATGTCGTCAGTTGGATTCATTACAAGCGTCGGAGGAATTTTAAATGCTTCCTGCTGAGAGAAATCTTCATTGGCCGGATTAATTTCATCAATTTGAGCGCCTTTTGCTTTTGCATCAGACAAGAGATTTTGCAGTCGATCAAAATGTTTCTGATTAATGATAGAGGTGTAGTCATCGTTATGCTTTAAATCTGGGTAGAAATCTGCAACAGCGGTTTTCATAGCAGAAACAAGCTCATCTTTCTTATCTGAATGAACCATAACGTAATCTGGAGCTAAGCATATCTGACCCGCATTCATTGTTTTGCCAAGCATAATTCGTTTTGCTGCTATAACACTATCTGCTGTATTGCTAACAATTACGGGAGACTTGCCACCTAATTCCAAGGTCACAGGAACTAAATTTTCTGCGGCTGCTTTCATAATATGCTTCGCAACAGCGCCGCTTCCAGTATACAAAAGATGATCAAACTTCTGCTGAGTAAATGTAGCGCCTACATCCGGACCACCCAATATTGTTGCAAACTCTTCTTCATCAAAAGCATTATCGCAAAGCTCTTTCATCAAGGCTGAAGTGTGCTCTGTATATTCACTAGGCTTATGCATGATTTGATTGCCTGCAGCGAAAATAGCAGCAGCTGGAGAAAATGCTAAAAACACCGGAAAGTTCCAAGGAGAAATCATTCCGACTGTCCCTAATGGCTCATAGCTCACTTTCGCTTTAGCCCCCAATAGACCCAATGGAAAGTTAGGCTTTCTTTTTGAGCCTGACATCCATTTTTTTAAGTTCTTCTTCGCGTACTCTATACCAGGGATAATGGTATAAACATCTGTGGCCATGGATTGGTTTTTTGATCTAACCCCGAAATCCTCATTCAGAGCATCCACCAATCTATAGCGATTTTCCATAATTAAATCTTTCATTCGATTCATTCGATCAATCCTTAAATCATATGAAGGTGAGCCATTTTTTATAAAAAAAGCTTTTTGCTTATTTAATACCTGTTGTATTTGTGCGTGATCCATCATTACCCCTTTTTTTTAAATCTTTAAAAGTTAGTTTATCAGTTAATCAAGTTGATCGTTTTAGCTTATCTGAGTCATTTGTTTTCTTAATCATACCTCTGATTTCAGCCCAATCATCGTCAGATAGCTTCGCTAACTGAGAGAAGGTGCCTCCACCAGAAAGGTACTGAGCTCCATCAATGGCAATGGTCTGACCTGTCAGATAGTCACACCCATCAGACATTAGAAAAGTAGCTAAATTTTGTAGCTCACTCATTTCTCCCATTCTGCCCATAGGAATCGTGTTATCTGAATCATTTTTCATGTCGCCTTTGGGGCTAAGGCGAGCAGTCATTCCCTCTGTGGGAAATGGACCGGGCGCAATAGCATTAACTCTAATACCTGCTGGCCCCCATTCAACAGCAAGAGATTTCGTCATTGTATGAAGAGCGGATTTTGACATGGCTGATGGCACGACAAACGGTGATCCCGTCCAAACCCAAGTAGCTAAAATAGAAATAATTGATCCTTTAATATTATGTTCGAGCCATTGCTTGCCCACGGCGTGAGTTACATAGAATGTTCCATGAAAAACAATATTAGCAATTGCATCAAAGCCTCTAGATGAGAGATCTTTGGTCGGAGAAATAAAATTTCCAGCGGCATTGTTAACAAGCCCATGCAAAGGGCCTTCTTGAAAAATGGTATTGATAAAATCATCAACATCTTGTGCAGAGCGAATATCTAAAGCCTGATATCTAACCGTTGCACCATACTTATCTTTAAATTCATTGGCGGTCTCCTCTAGAACACTCTCGCGTCTGCCACAAATAATAACTTCAGCACCATGCTGGATGTAATGCTCTGACATCTCCTTGCCAAGACCAGTGCCACCGCCGGTGACTAAGATTTTTTTTCCTTTTAATACATCATCTTTAAACATAGTTATCCCGCCTTAGAATTAACAATCTCTATAATAGCTTGAGCCCAGGGATCAGAGAAATTTAGTGACTCAACATAATCTAGCTTTTGACCGCCCGCCTCTTCAAAAAGTTCCTTGTACTCGTGCCCAATCTCAATAATGGTTTCAAGGCAATCGGCTGTGAATGCTGGAGAAAACACCAAAACTTTTTTTATTCCCTGGCTTGGGTAGGACTTGAGCACATCATCTGAAAAAGGCTCTAACCAATTGTTGGTCAATCTTGATTGAAAAGAAACCTCGTACTTGTCATGCGGGATGTTTAAACCCTCCGCTATAAGCTTAGAGGTTTCATATACAGTGGCCTTGTAACAGTAATGATTGTCTTCATTAATTTCATGCTCGCAGTTTTTGCCATCGCACTGCATATCTGAATACACCTTATTAACTTGAGATTTTGGAAGGCCATGGTAGCTAAAAAGGATCTTGTCGTAGTCATCTAGATTGTGTTTTTTGGCGGTCTCAATCCAAGCCTGTATAAAAGCAGGATGATCATAGTACTGAGCTATAAAATTAAAATTAGGTATCACCCAGTTTTTGGATAGCTGCTTGGTAACTTCTTGGTAAACGCTTCCAGAAGTGGCCGAAGCATAATGAGGAAACAGTGGCATAACAACAAGATCACTTGGGTTCGTTGCCTGAATGAGCTTCAGGGTATTTTTAATACTTGGGGTTTGATAGCGCATAGCATAAAAAACATTAAACCTATCTTGAGCAGCATCTACTTTCAGGGCTAGCTCACGGGTATTTTTGAGTAGAGGTGACTCTCCGTCAGATAAATCCCAGAGTTGTTTGTAAATTTTGCCTGAGCTATAGGATCTCAAGGGACAAATAATCAATGTGACAAGGATGAACCGGAAGAAAGCAGGCACATCGATAACCCTTCCATCCATTAGAAATTCTCTCAGGTATTTAAACACATGAAAGTAAGATGGGGAATCTGGTGTCCCTAGATTAACTAGTAGAAGTGCTGGTTTGTTCATGGTCTCTCAATAGTGGGTGTCCTATTATAAATAATAAGGCGATAAAACACAGGAAAGCGCTGAAATAATACAAATAATGAGGAGCGTACTGGTAGATTGGCATTGCAACCAAGGGAGTAAGAATATGGCCAATAGGTATGACAGATCCTAAATACCCTGCTGCTGTGCCTTGATCATCTGGTGTTTGAGCAAGAGACAATGCAGAAGCATTAGCTGGTCGAACCATTCCAGCGCCCAT
>Ga0307986_10000763_pt1 | contig 23731 bp, 19 predicted proteins | sample EllFjometageno82_FD_203170 | JGI IMG/M metagenome (GOLD analysis project Ga0307986, IMG submission 203170) | Marine microbial communities from Ellis Fjord, Antarctic Ocean - #82 | ecosystem: Environmental > Aquatic > Marine > Unclassified | place: Southern Ocean | collected 2014-10-09 | reverse complement strand
ATTATTCTTAATCGTAAATTGAAACAATGGCAAAAGAAGTAGACAAGCTAGTCAAATTACAAGTAAGGGGAGGTGCAGCGAATCCGTCGCCACCGGTTGGACCCGCGCTAGGTGCTGCAGGGGTTAATATCATGGAGTTTTGTAAGCAATTTAATGCTCGAACTCAAGATAAGCCTGGTAAAGTTTTACCAGTCGTGATCTCTGTATATAAAGATAAGTCGTTTGACTTTATCATTAAAACACCTCCGGCGGCCATTCAATTGATGGAAGCAGCTAAGGCCAAGAAAGGTTCAGGAGAACCTAATAGAGTAAAAGTTGCGACAGTATCTTGGGACCAAGTTAAAGTAATTGCTGAAGATAAAATGCAAGATTTAAATGCATTTACTATCGAATCGGCAATGAAAATGGTTGCGGGTACCGCACGATCTATGGGATTCACTGTATCAGGAGGAAAGTCCCCTTTTTAATTTTATAAAGAAAGAAAATGGCACGACTTACAAAAAAGCAAAAAGAATCAATAGCTAAAGTAGAACCAAATAAGGTCTACTCTCTTGAAGAAGCTTCCACATTAGTAAAGGAAATTACTAATGTAAAATTTGATGCTTCTGTTGATTTAGCAATACGTTTAGGAGTTGATCCTAGAAAAGCTAATGAAATGGTTCGCGGAGTAGTAACCCTTCCACATGGTACTGGAAAAAATATTCGAGTACTCGCCTTAGTAACCCCTGATAAGGAAGCTGAAGCATTAGAAGGTGGAGCAGACTTCGTTGGACTAGATGAATATTTACAAAAAATCAAAGACGGTTGGACCGATGTTGATGTTATTGTTACTATGCCTAGCGTTATGGGTAAATTAGGTCCTTTAGGACGTGTATTAGGCCCTCGTGGTTTAATGCCCAACCCAAAGACTGGTACAGTAACTATGGACATTAAAAAAGCTGTTAGTGATGTAAAAGGAGGTAAGATTGATTTTAAAGTTGACAAAACTGGAATCATTCATGCTTCTGTAGGTAAATCTTCATTTACAGCTGACAAGATTATGGATAATGCTGCAGAATTGTTGAATACAATTATGAAGCTAAAACCATCTACGACCAAAGGGATTTATGTGAAGAGCATTTTTATGTCTAGCACAATGAGTCCTAGTATTTCAATTGACACTAAAATCGCTTAAGATTTTTTAAAACTAATTCGAATGACAAGAGAAGAAAAATCGCAAGTAATTGAAACACTAACCGCAGAGCTATCTGAAGCTAAAACCTTGTATCTTACTGATACAGCTGGTTTAAATGCTAAAGACACAACTGCGCTTAGACGCGCTTGTTTTAAGGCCGGTATTAGACTATCCGTAGTTAAGAATACACTTTTATCTAAAGCAATGGATGCTTCTGACAAAGAGTTCGGTGACTTAAAAGAAGTATTGAAGGGAAATACATCCTTAATGTTTTCTAAGATTGGAAATGCTCCAGCAAAAGTAATCAAAGATTTCCGCAAGAAATCTGACAAACCTTTATTAAAGGGCGCTTATATTGAAGAAGCTGTTTATGTAGGTGATGATCAAATTGATTTTTTGGTAGCAATCAAATCGAAAGAAGAACTTATTGGAGATATTATTACCTTATTACAATCGCCTGCTAAGAATGTTGTTTCTGGACTTAAGTCTGGAGGCGGTAAACTTGCTGGTATTATTAAAACTTTATCAGAACGATAATCTGATATAATCGGTGTACGCACCCAAACAATTAAATTAAATTAAATTTTAAAACTATAGAAAATGGCAGATTTAAAAGAATTCGCAAAACAACTAGTTAATCTAACAGTAAAAGAAGTTAATGAATTAGCTACTATCTTAAAAGATCAGTATGGTATCGAGCCAGCAGCAGCAGTTGCAGCGGCAGGTCCAGCAGCTGGTGGACCAGCAGCAGAAGAAGAGCAAACAGAATTTACTGTTGTTCTCAAAGCAGCAGGTGGTTCTAAATTAGCAGTTGTAAAACTTGTTAAAGAGCTTACTGGTCTTGGTCTTAAAGAGGCTAAAGGATTAGTTGATAGCGCACCAGCTAATGTAAAAGAAGCTGTGTCTAAAGATGAAGCTGAAGGTCTAAAAACTTCTTTAGAAGAAGCTGGAGCTGAGGTTGAAGTTAAGTAGTCCACTTAACCCAAATAAATAAGGTTATTGCCTCTAGATTGTGTCTTGAGGCTTTAACCCTTTTGTAGTTTATAGACTCCCCTAGTCTTGTATCGTTGTTGAAATTAATATAAAACCACTCCTGATGCCGAGTATATTAAAGAATAGAGTAAATTTCGCTTCTGCCAAGAAGACACCCGATTATCCAGATTTTCTAGATATTCAAATTAAATCTTTTCAAGATTTCTTTCAACTCGAGACCAAATCTGCCGAACGTGCAGAGGAAGGTCTTTTTAATACGTTCAAAGAGAACTTTCCAATTACGGACACCCGTAATCAGTTTGTTTTAGAATTTATTGACTATTTCGTCGATCCTCCAAGATATTCTATACAAGAATGTATTGAGCGAGGATTAACTTATTCTGTTCCTTTAAAGGCGCGATTGAAATTATATTGTACAGATCCTGAACATGAGGATTTCGAAACTATAGTTCAAGACGTATTCTTAGGAACAATTCCATACATGACTCCTAGTGGAACTTTTGTAATCAATGGTGCTGAACGTATCGTTGTTTCTCAGTTACACAGATCACCTGGTGTATTTTTTGGACAGTCATTCCATGCAAATGGTACTAAATTGTACTCTGCTCGTGTAATTCCTTTTAAAGGTTCTTGGATTGAATTTGCTACAGACATTAATAATGTAATGTACGCATACATTGATCGTAAGAAAAAATTACCAGTAACTACACTTTTCCGAGCAATCGGATATGAAAGTGATAAAGATATTCTTGAAATATTTGATCTTGCTGAAGAGATTAAAGTTTCAAAAACTGCACTCAAGAAAATTCTTGGACGAAAACTAGCAGCTCGTGTATTGAATTCATGGCACGAAGATTTTGTTGATGAAGATACGGGAGAAGTAATTTCTATCGAACGTAACGAAATCATTATTGATCGTGATACTGTAGTTGAAAAAGACCACATCGAAGAAATTCTTGAAGCCAATGTGAAAACAATTCTATTGCACAAAAGAGACGCTCACATGTCTGATTATGCAATCATTCACAACACCCTTCAAAAAGATCCAACAAACTCTGAAAAAGAAGCCGTTGAACACATATACCGTCAATTAAGAAATGCTGAGCCGCCAGATGAAGAAACCGCGAGAGGTATTATTGATAAATTATTTTTCTCGGATCAACGTTATAACCTAGGAGAGGTTGGTCGTTACCGAATGAATAAAAAATTAGGGAACAACGAAGGAATGGACAAGCTTGTTTTAACTAAACAAGACATCATTACTATCGTAAAATACCTTATTGAACTAATAAATTCTAAGGCTGAGATTGATGATATTGATCACTTATCTAACCGAAGAGTACGTACTGTTGGAGAGCAACTATCTTCTCAGTTTGGTGTAGGTTTAGCTCGTATGGCTAGAACAATTCGTGAACGAATGAATGTTCGTGATAACGAAGTGTTTACTCCAATTGACCTTATTAATGCCAAAACACTATCCTCAGTAATTAATACATTCTTTGGAACAAACCAGTTGTCTCAGTTTATGGACCAAACCAATCCATTAGCAGAAATAACGCACAAGAGACGTTTATCTGCACTTGGACCTGGTGGACTTTCAAGAGAACGAGCTGGTTTTGAGGTACGAGATGTACATTATACTCATTACGGACGTTTATGTCCTATTGAAACTCCTGAAGGACCAAACATTGGGTTGATATCTTCCTTAGGTGTTTTTGCAAAAGTAAATAACCTTGGGTTTATCGAAACTCCTTATCGTAAGGTAACCGATGGAAAAATAAACCTCGAGGAAACAATTTATTTAAGTGCAGAAGAAGAAGAAAATAAATTAATTGCTCAAGCTAATATTCCTTTTGATGAAAAAGGAAACATCACGGCCGATAAAATTATTGCACGACAAGAAGCTGATTATCCAGTAATCGACCCAAATATGGTTGACTATACGGATGTAGCGCCAAACCAAATTGCATCGATTTCTGCATCCTTAATTCCTTTCTTGGAACATGATGATGCTAACCGCGCTTTGATGGGATCAAACATGATGCGTCAGGCAGTGCCTTTATTGCGTCCTGAGTCTCCTATCGTTGGTACAGGTCTTGAACGCCAAGTTGCTTCGGATTCAAGAGTACTTATAAACGCAGAAGGTAAGGGTGTTGTTGAATATGTTGATGCTAATAAAATTACAATCAAATACGACCTTACTGATAACGAGCATTTGGTTCGATTTGAAAGCGATACAAAAACATACAACTTAATTAAGTTTAGAAAAACAAATCAAGGAACTTGTATTAACCTTAAACCTATCGTTAAAAAAGGTGATCGTGTTGAAAAAGGACAAGTACTTTCTCAAGGATATGCTACCCAAGATGGGGAGCTAGCTTTAGGGAGAAACATGAAAGTAGCCTTTATGCCATGGAAAGGTTATAACTTTGAGGATGCGATTGTGATTTCTGAACGTGTTGTTCATGAAGATGTATTTACTTCTATCCATATTGATGAATACTCTTTAGATGTTCGAGACACTAAATTAGGGTCAGAAGAACTTACAAACGATATTCCTAACGTAAGTGAAGAGGCTACTAAAGATCTAGATGAATTTGGAATGATTCGTATCGGAGCTGAAGTTCATCCTGGTGATATATTGATTGGAAAAATTACCCCAAAAGGAGAATCAGATCCAACACCAGAAGAAAAACTATTACGTGCCATTTTTGGAGACAAAGCTGGAGATGTAAAGGATGCTTCATTAAAAGCACCACCATCACTTCATGGGGTTGTTATCGATAAAAAATTATTTACGCGTTCTGTAAAAGATAAGCGTAAACGAAATCAAGACAAACAAGAACTAGAAGAATTAGAAAATCAATTTGTTACAAAGTTTGATGAACTCCGAACGATTATGGTTGAAAAACTATTTACCATTGTTAACGGAAAAACTTGTCAAGGTGTACAAAATGATTTAGGTGAAGAGATTTTACCAAAAGGTAAAAAGTTTACGTTAAAGATGTTAACTGCAGTAGAAGATTATACTCACTTAACCAAGGGTACATGGACTACAACAGATGCTATTAATGCATTAATAGCAGATTTAATTCACAACTATAAGATAAAAGAAAACGATCTTCAAGGAGCACTTCGTCGTGAGAAATTTACGATCAGTGTTGGAGATGAACTTCCAGCTGGAATTAAGCGTTTAGCAAAAGTGTATATCGCTAAAAAACGTAAGCTGAAAGTAGGAGATAAGATGGCAGGACGTCACGGAAATAAAGGTATCGTTGCACGTATTGTACGTCACGAAGAAATGCCTTTCTTGGAAGACGGAACTCCTGTTGATATTGTTCTAAACCCTTTAGGAGTACCTTCTCGCATGAATATTGGTCAGATTTATGAAACAGTTCTTGGATGGGCTGGTCAAAAATTAGATCAAAAATATGCTACACCAATTTTTGATGGAGCAAGTGCAAGTCAAATAGACACACTTACAGACGAAGCAGGAATCCCTAGATATGGTCACACCTATCTTTATGATGGAGGAACAGGGGAGCGTTTTGATCAACCGGCTACAGTAGGTGTTATTTACATGCTGAAATTAGGTCACATGGTTGATGATAAAATGCACTCACGTTCGATTGGACCTTACTCCCTTATTACGCAACAACCTCTTGGAGGAAAAGCACAATTTGGAGGTCAACGTTTTGGAGAGATGGAAGTATGGGCACTAGAAGCATATGGCGCTTCAAGTACACTTCAAGAAATCTTAACCGTTAAGTCGGATGATGTTGTAGGTAGGGCAAAAACATATGAAGCGATTGTAAAGGGAGATACACTTCCGGAACCAGGTTTACCTGAATCGTTTAATGTATTGATGCATGAATTGAAAGGACTAGGTCTTGATATTCGTTTAGAAGAATAATAAAGAAGTTTACTTCTTTTATAAATATTATAAAATAAATCAGCAGGTAGTTATGGCAAGAAATAACGAAATTGTTACTCAAAAAAAATTCAATAAAATTTCTATTGGATTATCTTCTCCTGAAGTAATTTTAGGAAACTCACGTGGAGAAGTTTTAAAACCTGAAACAATCAATTACCGTACCCACAAACCGGAACGTGATGGTCTTTTCTGTGAGCGAATTTTTGGCCCAGTAAAAGATTTTGAATGTGCTTGTGGTAAATACAAAAGAATCCGATATAAAGGAATCGTTTGTGATCGCTGTGGTGTAGAAGTTACAGAAAAGAAAGTAAGAAGAGACCGTGTTGGTCACATCAATTTAGTGGTGCCTGTTGCTCACATTTGGTACTTCCGTTCTTTACCTAACAAAATTGGATACTTACTTGGATTACCTTCCAAGAAATTAGACATGATCATTTATTATGAACGATATGTTGTAATTCAAGCAGGTGATGCTAAAAACGAAGAAGGTGAATCTCTTGAGAAAATGGATTTCCTTTCGGAAGAAGAGTATCTAAATGCACTCGAAAAATTACCGATTGAAAATCAATATCTTGACGATACTGACCCTACCAAATTCATTGCTAAAATGGGAGCTGAGTGTTTGATCGATTTGCTTTCAAGAATTAACTTAGAAGAGCTTTCTTACGAATTACGTCACAAAGCTAATAATGAAACGTCTAAACAACGTAAAACAGAGGCACTTAAAAGACTTCAAGTTGTTGAAGCTTTCCGTGATGCTAACTTACGTAAAGAAAATCTTCCAGAATGGATGATTATTAAAGCGGTTCCCGTAATTCCTCCAGAATTACGTCCTTTAGTTCCTTTAGATGGGGGTCGTTTTGCGACGTCTGATTTAAACGATCTTTACCGTCGTGTAATTATTCGCAACAATCGTTTAAAACGATTGGTTGAAATTAAAGCACCAGAAGTAATCTTAAGAAATGAAAAGCGAATGCTTCAAGAATCTGTAGATTCATTATTCGATAATACGAGAAAATCTTCTGCTGTAAAAACAGATTCTAACCGTCCGTTAAAATCTCTTTCCGATTCATTAAAAGGAAAGCAAGGTCGTTTCAGACAAAACTTACTAGGAAAACGAGTTGATTATTCAGCACGTTCTGTAATTGTTGTTGGACCTGAATTAAAATTATTTGAATGTGGTCTTCCTAAGGATATGGCTGCAGAATTATACAAGCCGTTTATTACACGTAAATTAATTGAACGTGGAATTGTTAAAACGGTAAAATCTGCAAAGAAAATTATAGACCGAAAAGAGCCTGTAGTTTGGGATATTTTAGAAAGTGTATTGAAAGGACATCCGGTACTATTGAACCGTGCCCCTACATTACACAGACTTGGTATTCAAGCATTTCAGCCTAAATTAATCGAAGGAAAAGCAATTCAATTGCACCCGTTGGTTTGTACCGCATTTAACGCCGATTTTGATGGTGACCAAATGGCTGTTCACTTACCTCTAGGACCTGAAGCTATTTTAGAATCACAAATTTTAATGCTTGCTTCTCACAATATTTTGAATCCTGCTAATGGATCACCGGTAACGGTTCCTTCTCAGGATATGGTATTGGGATTATACTACATGACTAAAGCACGAGTTTCTACTTCAGATCATAAAGTGATTGGCGAAGGACTTACTTTTTACTCGGTAGAAGAAGTTCATATTGCATATAACGAAAAGCGTGTTGATCTTAATGCAACCATTAAGATTAGAGCAAAGGATTTCAATGAAGAAGGTGTTTTAGAATACCAAATCATTGATACTACTGTGGGTCGCGTATTGTTCAACGAAGTAGTTCCTGAAAATGCAGGGTTCTTCAATGAAGTCCTTACCAAGAAAAACTTACGTGAAATTATCGGAAAAATCCTTAAAGTAACGAGTGTACCTGTAACCGCTGACTTCCTAGATAAGATCAAAAGTATGGGGTATGGTTTTGCATTTAAAGGAGGACTATCCTTTAGTTTAGGAGATATTATTATTCCACCAGAAAAGCAACCTTTAATTGACGAAGCAAATGCTTTAGTTGATGGTATTAAAGGAAATTATAATATGGGTCTGATTACCAATAACGAACGTTATAATCAGATTATTGATATTTGGACAAATACCAATTCGCGTCTAACCAACCTCGCGATGAAGAGAATTAGTGAAGACCAGCAAGGATTTAACTCTGTATATATGATGTTAGACTCAGGAGCTCGTGGATCTAAAGAACAGATTCGTCAGTTAACAGGAATGCGTGGATTAATGGCGAAGCCTAAAAAATCTACTTCAGGTGGTGGAGAAATTATTGAAAATCCAATTCTTTCAAATTTTAAAGAAGGTCTTTCGATTCTAGAATACTTTATCTCTACTCACGGGGCGCGTAAAGGATTAGCGGATACCGCTCTTAAAACTGCAGATGCAGGATACCTGACACGTCGTTTAGTAGATGTTTCTCAAGATGTAATTATCAACGAAGTTGATTGTGGTACATTAAGAGGAATTGACGTTAAGCCGTTGCGTAAAAATGAAGAAATTATTGAATCTATGTCGGATCGTATCCGAGGTAGAGTTGCTTTATTTGATGTAATCAATCCTTTAGATGGTGAGGTTATTATCGAAGGAGGACAAGAGATTTCTGATTTACTTGCCGACAGTATTGACCATCTTCCAATCGAAACAATTGAGGTTCGATCTCCGCTTACTTGTGAAGCTAAAAAAGGAATTTGTGCATCTTGTTACGGACGTAACCTTGCAACCGGTAAAATGGTTCAAAAAGGTGAAGCTGTAGGTGTAGTTGCTGCGCAGTCTATTGGAGAGCCTGGAACACAGTTAACCCTAAGAACATTCCACGTGGGTGGGGTAGCAGGTGGTAGCTCTCAAGAAAATGAACTTCGTGTTAAATTTAACGGAGTTGCAGAAATTGAAGACCTTAAGACGGTTAAAGGAAAAGATACAGAAGGAAATGAAATCAATATTGTGATTTCAAGGACTTCCGAAATTAAATTGTCTGATAAGAAAACTAAAGTTGTTTTAAGCACAAACAATATACCTTACGGGTCAACCTTAATGATCAAAAACGGAAGTACAGTTAAGAAGGACGATCTGATTTGTCAGTGGGATCCTTTCAACGGAGTTATCGTTTCTGAATTTACAGGTAAGATCGTATACGAAAATGTAGAACAAGGTGTTACATATCAAGTAGAGATTGATGAGCAAACTGGTTTCCAAGAAAAAGTTATTTCAGAATCTAGAAACAAAAAAGTAATTCCTACTTTATTGATTCAAGATAAAAAAGGAACTGTATTGCGTTCTTATAACCTGCCTGTTGGAGCTCACATCATGGTTGATGACAATGATCAAATAGAAGAAGGTAAAATCTTGGTGAAAATTCCAAGAAAATCTGCTCGTTCAGGTGATATTACTGGAGGTTTACCTCGTGTAACTGAACTTTTCGAAGCACGTAACCCATCTAATCCAGCTGTAGTTTCTGAAATTGATGGTGTTGTTTCTTTTGGTAAAATCAAAAGAGGTAACCGAGAAATTATCGTAGAATCTAAATTTGGTGATATCAGAAAATACTTAGTTAAGTTATCTAGTCAGATCTTAGTACAAGAGAATGACTTCGTAAAAGCAGGGATGCCTTTATCAGATGGTTCTATTACACCAATTGATATTTTGAAAATTAAAGGCCCATCGGCTGTTCAACAATATCTAGTAAACGAAGTACAGGAAGTATATCGATTGCAAGGAGTGAAAATTAACGATAAGCATTTTGAAGTAGTAGTCCGTCAGATGATGCGTAAAGTTAAAATTAACGATCCAGGAGATACCATCTTCTTAGAAAATCAATTGATTCATAAATATGACTTTATATCCGAAAACGATGATTTATTTGGTAAAAAAGTTGTTGAAGAAGCAGGAGATTCTGAGATCTTAAAAGAAGGACAATTGATTACCTCAAGAGACCTTAGAGATGAGAATTCAATCCTTAAACGCGAAGATAAAGCGCTAGTTGTTGCTCGTGATGCACGTTCTGCAACTGCAACTACTGAGCTTCAGGGAATTACCAGAGCATCTCTTCAAACCAAGTCATTCATCTCAGCTGCCTCTTTCCAAGAGACAACTAAAGTATTAAACGAAGCCGCTGTAAACGGTAAAGTAGATACGCTTGAAGGATTGAAAGAAAATGTAATTGTAGGTCACAAAATACCTGCAGGAACTGGTCTTAGAGAGTATAACGACGTGATTGTAGGTTCTAAAGAAGAATATACAAGCTTGTTAATTGATAAAGAAGAAGCAGAAACGGAAGTAGAAGCATAAGTTATGAGTGATTCAAAGAAAGCAGAACAGAAAATCAATATTGAATTAGATGAAGCTACGGCAGAGGGAACCTATTCCAACCTAGCCATCATCAATCATTCGGTATCTGAGTTCATTGTTGATTTTATTTCAATGATGCCTGGAGCTCCTAAGGCCAAGGTTAAATCTAGAATCATTTTAACTCCGCAACACGCTAAAAGATTACAAAAAGCGCTGAGTGAAAACATTCAACGATTTGAAAATGCAAACGGAGAAATTCATTTTCAAGAACAACCTCCGATTCCATTAAATTTTGGCCCTACCGGCGAAGCATAATAAACAATCCTCAACAGCAATGTTGGGGATTTTTTTTGATTCCTACTTATCTGATATTTTGTTTTCCTGATGAATTTTAAATTTATTACTTTAGTAAAAAACAAAAACGATGTCAGACTCTTCTTTTAAAAACTTCAAGGAATTTTATCCTTTTTACCTCTCTGAACATAAAAATAAAACTAGTCGTATGCTCCATTTTATTGGAACATTTTTAATTTTCGGATTGCTTATTTTTCTTGCGATAGCTCAGAAAGAAGCTCAATTTTGGATTGTTCTTCCACTGACAGGTTATGGTTTTGCCTGGGTTGGACATGCATTTTTCGAAAAAAACAAACCAGCAACTTTTAAACATCCACTATGGAGTCTACGAGGCGATTTCACCCTTTTCTTCGATATTCTTATAGGTAGGCGTGGTTTTGATGCTACTAAAGATTAGACTATATCTTCCAAAGTTTGCCATGACTGAACAATCCTTTTTCTAAAAAATAAATAAAAGGAATTAATCGAATGGCTAAGGAGTATAGTCAATTTTTTAAAACTCTGAAGTTAAATGAAATTTAATAGAAGGATATTTCTGTTGTGTCATTTGTAATGAAAAACTAGAATCTGCCAAAAACACTAACTGCCCTTGCTTGTCTGTTGCTAAGAATTTTTGTTTTACACGTTTGAAGTCGGTGAACTCTTGGTTTTTTTCGTCTTCTGGTTCCACCCAACACGCTTTGAAGACATTCAAATTTTCATAGAAACAAATTGCACCGTATTCATGTTCTAATCGGTATTGAATAACTTCAAACTGAAGTGCTCCAACGGTACCGATGATTTTACGGTTGTTCATAGACATGGTAAATAACTGCGCTACCCCTTCGTCCATTAACTGATCAATTCCTTTGTTCAGTTGTTTTGACTTCATAGGATCAGCATTGTTGATGTACCTAAAATGTTCTGGTGAAAAACTCGGAATTCCTTTAAAATGTATTTGTTCCCCAGAAGTTAATGAATCTCCGATTTTGAAATTCCCAGTATCGTGAAGTCCAACAATATCACCAGGATAGGAGATATCTACAATTTCTTTACGCTCTGCAAAAAACGCATTGGGACTAGAAAATTTAACTTTCTTATTATTTCGAACGTGTAGGTAGGGTGTGTTTCTTTCAAAAGTCCCAGAAACTATTTTAATAAATGCTAAGCGATCTCGGTGATTTGGATCCATATTAGCATGTATTTTAAATACAAAGCCACTAAAATTTTTCTCGTCAGGTTTTATTAAACGTTCCTCTGCTTGTTTTTCTAATGGAGTGGGAGCAATGTCAATAAAGCAGTCTAACAATTCTTGTACACCAAAGTTGTTTAAAGCTGAACCAAAAAAAACGGGGTGTAAGGCACCATCTAAATATTCTTCTTGAGAAAAGGGAGGGTAAACTCCAGCAACCAATTCTAATTCTTCTTTTAAAGTTTCTAATGACTTTGTTCCAATTAATCGCTTCAATTCTGGATCTTTGAGGTTGTCGAAAGAAACTGTATTCCCTTTAGATGTTTTGGTGTCTTCTAGAAAGAGTTTTGCATTTTTACTCCAGATGTTATAAATACCTTTGAAATCGTAACCCATACCAATAGGATGGGATAAGGGAGTAACGCGTAATCCTAATTTGGTTTCTATTTCATCAAGCAGGTCAAAAGAATCTTTCCCTTCACGATCCAGTTTGTTTATGAATACAATGATTGGAATGCTCCTCATGCGGCAAACTTCAACTAATTTTTCGGTTTGCTCTTCAACACCTTTTGCAACATCAATAACTACAATTACACTATCCACCGCGGTAAGCGTTCTGAATGTATCTTCAGCAAAATCTTTATGTCCAGGGGTGTCTAGGATGTTTATTTTTTTGTTTTTATAAATAAAAGCAAGAACGGATGTAGCAACAGAAATACCACGTTGACGTTCAATTTCCATGAAATCACTGGTAGCGCCTTTTTTTATTTTATTTGATTTTACTGCACCAGCCTCTTGAATAGCACCTCCAAAAAGAAGTAGCTTTTCTGTTAAGGTTGTTTTTCCAGCATCTGGATGTGAAATAATTCCAAAGGTTCTCCTTCTTGCAATTTCTTCTAAAAACATGAATTAAATTTTGACCAAAAATACAAATATATATAGGAAGTGTGTTTCATTTCAAAGTAGGTTTTTGATAAAATAATTTTGTAATTTTAACCCGATGGAAGAAGAGAAAGTTATACTGGTTAACTCGAATGACGAACCAATTGGTTTGATGTCAAAAATGGAAGCTCACGAAAAGGCAGTTCTTCATAGAGCCTTTTCTGTTTTTGTTGTAAACAGTAAAAATGAATTGATGCTTCAGAAACGTGCTCTTCAGAAATATCATTCTCCAGGTCTATGGACCAACACTTGTTGCAGTCATCAACGCGAGGGGGAGGGTAATGTTGAAGCAGGCCTTAGAAGGCTTGAAGAAGAAATGGGTTTCGAAACACCTTTAGAATATCTATTCAATTTCATCTATAAAGCTCCCTTTGATAATGGATTAACAGAGCATGAATTAGATCATGTAATGCTGGGTCGATATGAAGGAGTACCAACCATAAATCCAGATGAAGTAGCTTCGTGGAAATGGATGGATATTGAGCAAATAAACATCGATTTAAAAGAAAACTCAGCATCGTATACTGTTTGGTTTGCAATAATATTCGATCGTTTTTATAATCATTTAAAATTAAATTCATGAGGGTAACTGTAAGTAGAAAAGCACATTTCAATGCGGCACACCGTTTGTATCGTAAGGACTGGACCGATAAAAAAAACGACTCTGTCTTTGGGAAATGTTCTAACCCTAATTTTCATGGACACAACTACGAACTAATTGTTAGTGTAACTGGACCCATTGATCCGAATACGGGTTATGTAATGGACATGAAGATTCTGAAAGATTACATTAAATCTGAAGTAGAAGATGCTTTTGATCATAAAAATTTGAATTTAGAAGTTCCAGAATTTTTTGACACCATTCCAACAGCAGAAAATATAGTTGTAGTGATTTACAACAAATTAAAAAAAATCCTTAGTGTTGATCAAAATATGGAGGTTGTTCTTTACGAAACCCCTCGAAACTTTGTCACTTATTCCGAAAAATTATGAGTCTACAAGTAGGGGACGGTATTCCAAAATTCGAATTGTTAAACCAATACGGGGAGCTTTTTGATAGCGAAACCGTTATTGGTAAAAAGCCAGTCATAGTTTATTTTTATCCCAAAGATCAAACTCCAGGCTGTACCGCCGAGGCTTGTAGCTTTAGGGATCACTACGAAGAGTTTTTGGAATTGGGAGCAGAAGTTATAGGGATCAGTTCAGACGGAGTTAAAAGTCACCAGAAATTTGCAAAAAGGCATCACCTTCCTTTTATTTTGTTATCCGATTCAGACAAGAAAGTTCAGCGTTTATTTAAGTTACCTAAAATTTTATTTGGTTTATACACTAAGCGAATCACTTTTGTAATCGATAAGGAAGGAAAAGTTTCTTACGTTCACAGCAGTCTTATGCCCGATACCCACATAAAGAAAGCGCTACAACAGTTAAAGTAAACCGAAAATAACAAACGAATAGTTTTGATAATTTCATTTCCATTTGCGGCTCTTAAAACAAATTTAATTTCAATACCTTTACCAAAAATAAAAAAAGCATTATGGCTAGTAAAAAACAACTTAAGAAAGATATCAATAACAGCGTTGGTGCTCTAATAGAAGAAATCTATGTGTGGGAGTTAATGAACCCAAAAGGTGATTTTAAGAAAAGTGAAAAATTAATTGATGAAGCAATTATTTTATTTGATGAGTTGATTATAAAAATTCATGATTTTCAAGAAGGAACATCAGCAAAGAAACACTTCAATTCAATTGTAGATGAGTTGAATAAAACTTCAGCTTCTATTTCCGCAAAAATTGATAAGCTTAAATAAAAAAGTTATTCCTTTTTATCTTCCTTAAGGGAGGAAATAAATTTATTAAACTCAACCCCATAGGTTGAGTTTTTTACGTTTTCAGACATTTTACTGTACAATGTATCCAAGAGTTTTGGATTTACATTACTGATTTCGTATAATCCAATATATGCCGCTATTTCTTTGTCTGCATTGTTGGTAGCATAGTTTAGGGCAAACAGATAACGTCTTTTCAATAAATTCTTAGAATCCTTATCAAACTTAGCCTCTCTGACATCTAAACTCAAGGAATCTTCTTCAAGATAATTTTTAACAAGATCCAAACTTTTAGCATTAAAACGTCTAAGCATTGCTTGATAATCTTCCCATAAAATATGATTTTCAGAGCCTGAAATTTGTGCACTGCTTTCAAATGTTTTTAATAAAGAATTGATTGTGATGTCTCCTTTTTCTCCGAAGAACGTAATGCGATCATTTAAGGTGTCTCCATCTTCTTTGTCAAGGTATAGGTAATATATTTGAGGGTAATCTATATCGTCACCAAGGCTGAAAGGTTTATCTTTTTGAACTGTAAAAGAGTCTATTGATACCAGTGTAGTATCTAAAAATTTCTGAAGATATAAAGTGCCTTTCCTGAGGCCATCTATTGTTCCAGTAATATTCATTGCCTTTTTACTTGAAGTCCCACAAGAAATCAGTAAACTTAAAAGTAATAGTGAAAAAACAGTTCTCATAAAACAGGATGTTATTTATTAAACCAGTAGGTTAATTTGAAAGTTAAACTTCGCACTTTAGGTGCAAAAGTAGCAAAAGCATTTGTGATAAAGTAATTATCATTATAAACTAGATAAAAATCGGACAAAGGACTAAACCTCCATTGCAGTCTTGAGTTAATACCAAAGACATCTGATTGAGAACTGTATTGGAAAAAAGTACCCCAGAATAGTTTTTTATTAAACGTTATATCAACCTTAGGCCCTACTAATATTAGGCTTACAGGGTCATGAGTTGGAAGTTTTATTTTGTCGTAGTTAAAGCGCATACTAGCAGTAAAATAGGGCTGAATACGATAATTCATTTGTGTGGAAAAAGAGAGCTTAGTTCCGTTATAAAAACTTCCATAAGTACTTCTTAAATTATACGTAAATACATTGCTTGGATCCGATCGAAATGACAGGTCAACATCATCATAGCTATAACCAGTATCTGCCTTCAATGGATTATCATCGAGACCTCCGGTTGGGTCAAAAGAGTTTAACAGATAAGTGTATCGGTTGCTGTATCGCAATTGAATTCTCGATTGGTTTGTAAAAGAAAATTCAGCACTAGACCAAAGTCCGCGATCCGTTGTTAAATTATCATCTTTTGGTCTCCCTATGTAATAGAATGTTTGAGATAGGTTAATGGATCGAAGTGATTTTGAGTCAAGCCAAATTCGATAGGTATATCGCATGTAGTTTTTTAAGATTCCAGTTCTTCTAATAAAACCAAGGTCAGACTGATAATTATCTCCTATTCGAACACCCCCGTATGAAAAAGAATGAGATCTTGCGTTATAGTCAATACTTAAGCCAGAGGCGTAGGTATCGTTTTTTTGATCTGGACTAAAGGAGTTATGAAAAAATGCCCTACCGGTCCATTTGTTACTCTTCGAGGCTAAATTAAAATCAACCCCTACAACACGATTAAAACTATCTTGTGCATGTTCAAAATCGGGATCTCCTGTAGTTTGTCTGTTTACAAATATGAAATTTAGATTTGAGCGATCCAGTATTTTTTGTTGTAAGGTAAATACGGTATTGTTATTTGAAGCAATTTGATTTGCTTGGTCTTGATCGGTCTGCATGTTCAAAAACCCAAGGCGAAGGTTGTTGTTTACTTTTCCACTTAGTCGAACCCCTGCTATAATTTTATTTTCAAAAGTTGCTCCGGTTGTGTCTTTTGCAACACCAATTCTTCTTGAGAAAAAAGGTTGTGCTTCTCTACGATCTCCAAAGTTCACAAACAAATCACTATTTTGAATAAAGAATTGTCTTTTTTCTGGGAGGGTAACTTCAAATCGGGTCAAGTTAATTACTTGGTCATCTACTTCTACTTGAGAGAAATCAGGGTTGATTGTCAAATCTAAGTTCATCCCGCTTCCAATAGATAGTTTTGCATCACCCCCGTAGTTGAATATACTTCTACTTGTATCAGCTTCGAAGTCTTTCTGAACAGAACCCCCAATGTAAGGAATGAGTGCGACTGTTTTACTGGATTTAGTTAAAGGCTTTTCGAAATTTAGAATTCCAGCATACGCTAAACCAGCGATGGTTTGGTTTTGGGGTATGTTTGCCCAAGTGTACCATTGTTTAGTATCGGTATCATGACGGTAAATATTAACCCTCCACTGCGTAGCACCTTCTGGATATTGTATTGATTTCAATGGAATTTTAATCTCAGAAACTGAAAAGCCCTCTTGTTGAGTAGCTTTTGTTTCCCATTTAACATCCCAACTTTTATTAAAGTCATTTTCGTAGCTATCACCCCCGTTAGAAATAAGAGACTCTCTTTTTACTCCCAGTGGATTTGTGCCAAACATAAATCCGTTTGTACCATCCATAAAAGTGTCTAAAATAAGAGTTACATTATCGTTCCCTGCCCCGTTATAATCTCGTCTAAGCGAAGGGACAATATAATCTGGAGTTTTGGAAAAAGATTTTATTAGTATGTAAAGATTTACATCATCTACTAAGAATTTAGCAACTGTTCGTTGTTCTGCTCTAAGTTTATCTGTTGGAAACCATTGCCAAAATTCATCAATTTTATCAGCTGTTTCCCATACCTCTTCCTTTTCGTAACCATCAATTACTATTTCTTGAGTAGAAAAATTTACTTTTGCCTCAATTTTAACTTGAGCATTGCATAATAATGTAATTAGGCTCCCAAAAAATGTTAGAAAGTTAGATTTAGTCAAATTTCTTCTGTATTGATTACAATCCGCAAATTTAGTGATAGGTTTTAAAATATATGTAATAATAAATGAAAATTATATTTCGTATTATTTAGCTGTTAATTCAATTGTTTTACTAAATATTTAGTATTTTTGTGAAAAATTAAAAGAATCATGAAAAAATTATTTTATTTATTAACAATTGTACTTTTTATTTCCTGTAGTAGTGGAAGTACTGATGATTATCATATGCAAGTTATAGATAATGTTATTACAGATTTAGTTGCAACTGGAACTGTTTCTGATCAAACTCCTGCTCAGGCCAAGAAAACTATATATGGTAAATGGAAATTTTCAAATAGTGCAAAATCAGCTGCCGAATCTAAAGCAAGCTCAGAAGAGTGTGATTTTGATTTTATTGAGTTTACTGACAAGTCTTATATCATGTCCCTAATTTTAGAAGATGATAATAAGGTCACTGTATTTGGAAGTTATGTTATGAATGAAGACTCTTCAGGAAACGTTTCAAGTGTAAGTTTAAATTTTAGCTTGGGAACTTCAGAAATAACAATTGCAACTTTAACAAATATAGTTGTAGTTGAAGAAGGTGATAATATTTCTGCTACTTTCACAGTTGATCTTAGCATTCCTGATGATGCTGATTTTTCTATATGTAACAGTCTTGATGGTGATTATAATGATGTTGGAAAAGAAGAGCCAATGGAGGCTAGTACAAATGCAGTAGAAGGTTCAAATCATGAAATGCTTGTAAATAACGAATGGACTCTGGTTTCAGTTGTTGAAAACGGAAAAGATGTAGGTTTAGGAGATATAGATGAATATTGTCTTGACGATGATGCTTCATACGAAATTGGTCAGGATGTTTATATTGAAGGGTGTACTCCTCCTACAAGTATAATTTTATCATTTTCAGCTTTTGGTTCTTATACTTTTGTGTTTTTGGGTGGGTCTCGAGGTACCATCGTACAATCTGATTCTTGGAGCTGGTCTGATGATACCCAAACTGGATTCTATTCTGGTGAAGACGAAGGTGAAGAACCAGAAGATTTAATTGAAATCATTTCCGTAACAAATACTAGCGCAGTCTTTGAATCTAACTTCGAGGATATTGACGAAGAAGGGGTTTCTGAAGTATTTAATATTGTATATACATTTTCATCACCTGGTAATTAAATTAATAGAAAATAATAATTTATTTTGAAATAAAAAAAGCCCTGAGACTAGGGCTTTTTTTATGTCTTTATTTTTCTAAAGGTCAAATTAATTCTAGATCCTATTTCACGTCTTGTTTTTGCAATTTGGTGCTGCCAATTTTCTTGCATTTTACCTCCCATAATAAGTAAGCTTCCGTGTTGAAGTTTAATTTTTAGTCGCTGGTTTTTATTTTTTTTGTGTTTTAAATGAAAAAATCGCTTTTCTCCTAAACTAACTGAAGCAATAATTGGGTTTGTACCGAGTTCTTTCTCATCATCTGAATGCCATCCATTACTGTCTTTACCGTCTCTATATTGGTTTAGTAAAACAGAAGTAAACACATTCTTCTCAACACTTTTAATCTTTAATAAGATGGTGTTTAATGTTTTAGACATAGGTTCTGGATTCATTTTAATTCCAGAATAACTATAAGGTTCGTTGTTTATACTATGAAGAGAAGTAAGTCTGGGTTGTGGGTAGGTTTTGCCGAAAACAGTAATAGGATCTTGTCTCCAAGGAATCTCATCAAGCAGTTTTAAAAAAAGCTTATCAGCTTCCTCTTTTGACCAGAAGCTGGGGTAGTAGCTTAATTCTGCATCTGGAAGTTTTGATTGCCAAGGCGAATTATTGTCAGAAAAAAGTTCAAGCATATTCAAAAATACAAGTTATTTAATGATTTTACTTCTTTTAAAAAGGAACTATATCAGCAAGCTCATCAAATGACTTCAGGAGAATTAGAATACATAAGAAGGGATTTATTATATTTAAAAAAACTTTAAACACTATGAAAGTACGTACAGGTTTTATTTTTTTATCCATAGTTACTCTATTCCTTACTGCTGCTAGTTATTTCTATTGGAAGCCTGGATTATGGAGTTTAATAATTACTGCTCCTATAATTTTTACTGGGTTTTACGATTTAACACAAAGGAGACAAACAATACTTAGAAACTTTCCTGTTTTGGGGCATTTTCGATATTTATTAGAATCTATTCGTCCAGAGATTATGCAGTATTTTGTGGAAACAGATACGCAAGGACGACCAATTAATCGGATGTTTAGAAGTTTGATATATCAACGCGCTAAGGATGTAACCGATACTGTTCCTTTTGGAACCCAAATGGATGTATATCGTTCAGGTTATGAATGGATGGATCATTCTATGTACGCAATTGATGAATCTCAAGTAAATAACAAACCAAGAATATTAGTAGGAGGGAAAGACTGTTCCCAGCCTTATTCAGCAAGTCTACTAAACGTTTCTGCAATGAGCTATGGATCTTTGAGTAAAAACGCTGTATTGGCTTTAAATAAAGGAGCTAAAATAGGAGGCTTTGCACAGAATACGGGTGAGGGATCGATTAGCCCTTTTCATTTGGAACCCGAAGGTGATTTGATTTGGCAAATAGGAACAGGTTATTTTGGATGTAGAACAAAAGGGGGTAATTTTTGTTCCGATACCTTTTCTAAAAAAGCAAGTTTAGATTCTGTTAAAATGATTGAAATAAAAATTTCTCAAGGGGCAAAGCCAGGTCATGGTGGAATTTTACCCGCAGCTAAAAATACACCAGAAATTGCTGCTATTCGAGATGTTGAACCTCATACCGATGTACATTCTCCGCCCAGTCATTCTGCTTTTTCAAACCCAGCCGAATTAATTGACTTTATTTCTTTATTACGTGAACGCGCTAACGGTAAACCCATTGGTATAAAACTGTGTGTTGGTAAAAAACAAGAATTTATAGACATCTGTAAAACCATGCTCAAAACAGGTATTACTCCAGACTTTATAACGGTCGATGGAGGTGAAGGAGGAACAGGAGCTGCGCCGGTCGAATTTTCAAATTCTCTTGGAATGCCACTCCGCGATGGACTTGCTTTTGTTCACGATACGCTGGTTGGTTTCGGTCTTAAGGATGAAATAAAATTAATAGCATCGGGTAAAATATTTACAGGATTTCATATTGCTCGCGCCTTGGCTTTAGGAGCCGATATGGTTAGCTGTGCTCGCGCTATGATGATGGCAATTGGTTGTATTCAAGCCTTAGAGTGTAATACGAATTCTTGTCCGGTTGGAGTTACTACTCAGGACAAAACTCTGATGAGCGGATTGGATGTGAATGATAAGTCTGTTCGAGTTGCAAATTTTCACAGAAAAACTCTCAAAAGTTTTACGGAATTAATAGCTGCTGCAGGAGTTGACTCTCCCGAAAAGTTAGAACGAAAGCACATTAATCGCCGCATTGGAATGAACCTCATTAAAAAATATGATGAGATTTTCCCTTATACAGAAAAGAATGCTTTGTTGTAAAAGCATGTAAGGTAGTTTTAAATGGTTTCTAGCAAACAGAACCCTATTTTTTGGTTATGAAACCCAATTGCTCATAAAGCTTTATTGCGTATAGATTCCGCTGGTCTACGTGGAGTATTGGTATTTTGTTATCTGCAAAGATTTTGTCAGTAGTCCTTTTCAAGAGTTGTTTTGCATAGCCTCTGTTTCTAAAATCGGGATGCGTAACCACTGCACTTACTTCGCAATAAGAATTCATTTGTATGCGTTCTCCAGAGGCAGCAATTAAATTCCCGTTGGAATAAATTCCAAAGTAAGTTCCCATCTCCGCTATTTTTTTTCGTATAAATCAAGGCTGCACAAGGTTGACTAAATCGAAAAGTTCTTTTTTCTGAAATTCAAATTTTAGTTCTACAATTAATTCTTTGATTTCTACTTCAAGCAGCTTGTAACTAATCATCTGATGTCCATTCAGTTGGATTATTACTTTTGTGTTCTTACTTATTTCTGTTGGATCGCCAACCATATAAAAACTAGAGGTAAGCTTACTGTATTGCTCTATTGCCAAAGATTCATTAGATACTGCTCCAACTCAGCCAAAAGGACTGTATTCTGGTTTATAAAATTTACAACCATTAAATTCAACTGCATATCCCTATGGGTCTCGCTTAGAGGGTACCAAATGGGATTGTCTAATTTAAATTCTTCCTTAATCATCAGCTTTGGGGTATAATAAATATTGCTAAGTTAAAATAGTTTAAAAAAAAAGGCTGTCTTTTAAAAACAGCCTTTAGAATAATGTTTATTTGATTAAGTCAACACTTCGGACAATGAATTGGGTTAGTTCTTCCCCTTTTAGAAGGTTTTGAGATAATCGAGCCAAATCTAATGTCTGTTGAATTAGCCGTTCTCTCTTCTTTTTGGTTTTTGTGTTTAAAATTTGACTAACAAGCGGGTGGTTGGTGTTAACTACCAGGGTGTGCATTTCTGGGAAGTTCCCAAACATACTCCCTGCACCTCCAGTTTGCTGCATTTCTTTCATTCTACGCATAAACTCAGGCTGAGTTAATACGAAAGGAAGTTGAGAGCTGCTAAGCGCTTCTAATTGAATGGTGTATTTTCCTTTTGGAACAACCGCTTCGATAAAAGGAGTTAGTGTTTCTTTTTCTTCATCAGATAATTTAGAAACTGTTACTTCATCTTTTTTGATGAGGTTTTCAACTGCATCACCATCTACCCTGGCAAAAGAAAGTTTATCGTTGGCACCTTCTAGTTTTTGAATCAAGTGAGGGACAATAGGAGAATCTAAAAGCAATACTTGATATCCTTTTTCTTTTGCAGCTTCAATATAGGAGTGTTGCTCGTCTTGATTTGAAGCATAAAGAATAACGAGTTTATCATCTTTGTCTGTTTGTAAGTCTTTGACAGCTTCTTTAAGTTCATCTAAAGTAAAGTAATTTCCGTCTACTGTTGGGTAAAGAGCAAATTTGTCAGACTTTTCAAAGAATTTATCTTCAGAAAGCATTCCATATTCTATAACAACTTTAATATCATTCCACTTTTGCTCAAAAGCAGCTCTATCTTTTTTGAAAAGACTGGCTAATTTATCAGCAACTTTTCGAGTAATGTAATTGCTTATTTTTTTGACAGCACCATCTGCTTGAAGGTAACTTCTAGAAACGTTAAGAGGAATGTCTGGAGAATCAATTACTCCACGTAACATGGTTAAAAATTCCGGCACAATTCCTTCTACATTATCCGTTACAAATACTTGGTTTTGGTACAGTTGAATTCGGTCTTTCTGAATACTGAGGTCGTTACTCAGCTTTGGAAAGTATAAAATCCCGGTTAAGTTAAACGGGTAGTCTACATTTAAGTGGATATTAAACAAGGGTTCTTCAAACTGCATTGGGTACAATTCACGATAAAATGAATTGTAATCGTCCTCTTTTAAATCTGCAGGAAGTTGTGTCCATGCAGGATTTGGATTATTGACAATATTGTCAACGGTTACTTTTTCAGCTTCTGTACCTTCGACAGCTCCTTCTGGAATAGGAAGACTTTCTTCTTTTGTTCCGAACTTAATTGCAACAGGCATGAACTTATTGTACTTGGTAAGTAATTCTGTTATTTTAGAATTTTCTAAAAATTCAACAGAATCTTCAGCGATGTGAAGAATGATTTCAGTTCCACGTTCTGTTTTGTCATGGGGGACTAAAGTGAATTCTGGTGAACCGTCACAACTCCAATGAGCAGCAGGTTCGTCTTTAAATGATTTAGTAATCAATTCTACTTTCTCGGCAACCATAAAGGCAGAATAGAACCCTAAACCAAAATGTCCGATTATACCACTATCTGCAGCGCTGTCTTTGTATTGTTCCAAAAATTCTTCGGCACCAGAAAAGGCAACTTGATTGATGTATTTTTGAACTTCTTCCGAAGTCATTCCAATTCCTTGGTCAATGATATGAAGCGTTTTGTTCTCCTTATCTAACTTAATTTCAATTATCGGATCTCCAACTTCTCCGGTCGGCTCTCCTAAATTGCTTAAATGCTTTAGTTTAAGAGTTGCATCGGTTGCATTGGATATTA
>Ga0307986_10000762_pt1 | contig 23736 bp, 20 predicted proteins | sample EllFjometageno82_FD_203170 | JGI IMG/M metagenome (GOLD analysis project Ga0307986, IMG submission 203170) | Marine microbial communities from Ellis Fjord, Antarctic Ocean - #82 | ecosystem: Environmental > Aquatic > Marine > Unclassified | place: Southern Ocean | collected 2014-10-09 | reverse complement strand
TAAAGAAAATAAAAATATTTTAATATCTGCTCATGGCAACTCACTAAGAGCTCTCTGCAAATATCTACTTAAAATTTCTGATGATAAAATAAATGAGCTAGAAATCCCTACTGGCAATCCCTTAATATTAGAGTTTGATAATAAATTGATGATAAAAAAATATTACTACCTTGATGAAAGTAGGGCAAAAACTATTATTTCTAATCAGTAAAATTTAAATTTGATATTTTTTCAAACATTGCTGTTGTGTTTAAATGATAGAACTTTTGTTTACTTTGAATTCCAATTAAAGAGTGATTCTTGATTAAAGTATCCCAAATTACATTCATAGAAAATATTTTATCCTTTATAGAGTCGAAAACGTTATTATCTAAAATTTGAAGTCCAGTAAAGATGAATTCATTACTTTCATCTCTGCTAACCTTTCCATTATTAAGATTGAAATCTCCCTTAAAAGACTTATCAAAACTTAAACTTTTATTTACTAGCAACAAACAGGGTTTTTTTTGCTTAAAATAAAGATTCTCTAAATTATTATATTCACCATAATAAGTATTATTCCATAAAGTATCTGGGTTAATAACAACAAATGGCTCGTTAAAGGATTTCGTGGCCTGGAGTATTCCACCTCCTGTGTCAAGTAATGAGTCCCTCTCATCAGAAAATATAATTTTTACTTTATAATTTTTTTGATTAATAAAATCTTTTATTTGATTAGCCAAATGATGAATATTTATACAGATTTCCTCTATGCCATTATCTATTAACAAATGAATTGCTCTTTCTAATAAATTTTTATCGCCTATTTTAATTAAAGGTTTTGGAATTTTTAGTGTGATAGGTTGCATTCTTTTACCCAATCCTGCAGCTAAAATCATGCCGTGTTTAATTTTCATATTTTTTTTATTTTTTTTATTTTTTTTAAAGGCAGATGTGTTTTCATTAATATTTTTAGTTTGTCAAAAATAGGATTTTGCATTCTTCTATCTATAAGCAACCATGTATAGGGCAAATACTTTAGGTAGTTTGGCTTCTTGTCCCTTATATAAAGACGTACAAAAATTCCAAGTATTTTCAAATTTCTTTGAACAGATAGAATGTCAAAATCATTTTTTAAGTAATTTTTTTCTTTAGCAGTAAATTTCGCTTTGAGCACATAATACTTATATAAATTACTTTGTAAATTTTTAGGTAATTTAATTCTTACATCGTCAATTAACGAAGCAAGATCATACAGAGGATTGCCAAGAATTGCGTCTTGGCTGTCTATAACACTTAATTTTTTTTTACTAATCATTATATTTGATGCATGGAAATCTCTATGAGTAAAATAATTATTTTTAAAATGAAGTTTTTTATAAATATTATTAAGCTCATGTTTTAATGCTTTTTTAATTGTATTTAGATTTTTATTTTTAATCAAAAATTTTAAATACCAGTCAAAAAATAAATCTGACTCTTTATGTAAATATTTTATTGAATATTTTTTAAATTTAATTTTTTTAGTTCCTAGAAAATAATTTTTTTTAAGCTTAATTTTTTGTAACTGAAATATAATTTCAATTAATTTTTTATAATCTTTAAATTTATTTTTTTTATTCTTGATATAGTCATAAAAAGACATATCTCCTAAATCTGAAATTTCTATCATGTTGTCATCATAAAAAGTTTTTATTAATTTAGGTGATGAGATTTTATGGCTGTTTAAAATTTTATTGACTACTGAATAAACAAGTAAATTTTTAAATTTTTCTTTTTTTGCAAATACTATTATTGTTGTTTTATTTTTTTTTTTCACTCTATAAAACTCTCTAAAAGATGCGTCCCCAGAAATTTTTTTAAGTTTATAATTCATCTAAATTAAAATCTTTCCACTTTCCTTTTCCCTTTAGAATTAAATTTCTTTCGTTCTCCTTACTAGAATAACTTAAATGAAGCTCTAATCTATCTTTGACGTTGGTTGATATTAACTGTGGCCATTCAATTATTTTAATTGTATCTACATTTTCATTAAAAATGCCAAGTTGGTCTAATTCCTTGCTGTTTTTAATTCTATAAAGATCATAATGCATTATTTTAAGTTTTTTTAGATTGTACTCATATAGCAAGTTAAATGTAGGGCTTAAAACCACTGTTTGTTTAATACCTAATTTTTGTTGAAAGTAATTGATTATGCTTCTTGTAAAAGTTGTTTTGCCTACACCAATTTCTCCTATTAAAAAAATACAGTCTTTTTCAGAGATATTGTCTGATATTTTTTCGGAAATTAATTTAAGATGTTCTAAAGATTTTATAATCATTAGCTACTAATTTAGTAGCGATAAGTATCTGGTTTAAATGGCCCTGAGGGTTTAACGCTAATATAATCTGCTTGTTCTTTTGACATTTTTGTTAACTTTGCTCCTACTTTATCTAAGTGTAACATAGCTACTTTTTCATCTAAGTGTTTTGGTAACACGTAAACTTTATTTTCGTATTTATCTGAATTATTCCATAGTTCTATTTGAGCAATTACTTGGTTAGTAAATGAAGCACTCATTACGAAACTTGGATGTCCAGTTGCACAACCAAGATTTACCAATCTTCCTTCTGCTAACAAAATAATTCTTTTTTTGCTTGGCAATTCTATTTCATGAACTTGTGGCTTAATTTCATCCCATTTATAATTTTTTAATGCATCAACCTGAATCTCGTTATCAAAATGACCAATGTTACAAAGTATAGCTCTATCTTTCATGTCTCTCATGTGGTCAGCAGTAACTATATCTTTGTTTCCAGTTGCTGTTACAACGATGTCCGCATTTTTTATAGCATCATCCATGACTACTACCTGATAACCTTCCATTGCTGCTTGCAAAGCGCAAATAGGATCTGTTTCTGTAACCATCACTCGAGCACCAGCTTGTCTAAGGGATGCGGCACTTCCTTTTCCTACATCGCCAAAGCCAGCTACTATAGCGACTTTTCCTGACATCATTATATCAGTTGCTCTTTTAATACCGTCAACTAAACTTTCTCTGCAACCATATAGATTATCAAATTTTGATTTTGTAACTGAGTCGTTTACATTTATGGCTGGTATCAAAAGTGTTTTTTGAATTTCCATTTTTTTTAGTGCTAAAACACCCGTAGTTGTTTCTTCTGAAACACCTTTAATAGATTTTAATAAATCTTTATAATCTTTATGCATTAATGCGGTAAGGTCCCCACCGTCATCTAAAATCATGTTTGGCTTCCACTCTTTTTTTCCTTCAATAGTTTGTTTCACACACCACCAATATTCTTCTTCTGTTTCGCCTTTCCAAGCAAAGACTGGGACACCAGTTTTAGCTATAGCTGCTGCTGCATGATCTTGAGTGGAAAAAATATTACAAGATGACCACCTAACTTCAGCCCCTAAGTCTGTTAAGGTTTCAATTAATACAGCTGTTTGTATTGTCATATGAAGACATCCAAGAATTCTAGCGCCTTTAAGGGGTTCCTTGCCTTTATATTCTTTTCTTAGAGCTATTAGCCCTGGCATTTCGGTTTCTGCAAGAGAAATTTCTTTTCTTCCAAATTCTGCTAGATCTATATTTTTAACTTTGAAATCTTCTGACATATTGAGATTGTCTTTTAGCAATATAATTTAATCTTATCAAGGAACAAAACTAGCCAGATTTAGGCAAAAGAACTTCTATTTGAGCGCCTTTGACGTCTACTCTGTTAGAGGCGGAGATTCTGCCTTTGTGCAACTCCACTATATTTTTAACTATATTTAGACCTAAACCTGAGTGTTCACCAAATTTCGTAGGCCTATTACTATAAAACCTTTTAAATATTTTTTGAGTGGAGGTTTCGTTAAATCCTGGTCCTTCATCCTTTATAAGCAGTACAAAATTTTTACTTATTTCACTAATTTCAATCTCTATTTTGCTGTTATTTTCGCTGAATGAAATAGAGTTATCTAATAAATTAGCAATTACTTGTTCTAATCTATTTTCTATTCCAATTATATAACCTTCTTTTTTAAGTTTATTGTCAATATAAATTTTTATTTTTTTATTCTGACTAGATAAATTTTGTTTAAACTCTTCAACTACATTTGTAATAACTAATAACAAATCTATTTTTTTCATTTTTTCTCTTGATAATGATGCTTCGTCTTTTAACATTTGAGAATAGTCAGTAATTAGTCTTTCTATCCTTTCTACATCATGGTTTATAATTTTTAATAATTTTTCCCTTTCTTGTAGTTCGTGATTTTTATCAAGCAATTCTGAGGCACCTTTTAATGAGGCAAGTGGATTTCTTATTTCGTGTGCTAAGTCTGTAGAAAATGTTTCAGCTCTATTAGTTCTTTTTTGTAATTCAGTAGTCATTTCATCAATTGATTTTGTTAACTTACCAATTTCATCTTCTCTTATGAAAAATTTTTCTACATTAATTGGCTTCTCAGATTTATTTTTAATTGCTTCTGTAAATAAAACTAAAAAGCCAATAGGTTTAAGAATATACCTATTTAAAAATAAAGAAAAAATTAAAATTACCAAGGCAATAGCTATAACTGTTCTTATTATAAAATTTTTTCTTTCTTCCACTGCTAATAAAATATCATTGGATTGTTCTGTGACAATTATATATCCAACACTTTCGTTTTGTAATTGTACTTTACTTAGTGTGCTTACCAGGTAGTTTTCTTTTTTTCTATTTTCTATAACTAATGGAGTTCCTTTGAATTTTTCTAAAATAGTTTTTTTAATTACTTTTTGACTCTCGGTATCAACGTATTTTAGCTCTTTATCATCATTTGTTTTGTTTCCAGCTTGTGTTCCATCAATATTTTCTTCTACAATTGACTCCGTTTTTGAAAAAACATTTTGATCTAAATCAAGAATATTGGTATCCCCAATGATGTCTCCTTCATTATTGTAAAACCTTACTCTATCTAGGCTTTGAAAGAGAAAACGAGTGGACAATAAAAAAGGTTTTATATTTTTACTATCAAACTTAATTTTAAGCCTTTCTAAATGATCAGAAGTATTGTTGATAACTACTATATGTTTTGTTGAACGTTGTTTTACTAAATTTGGTTGAATGGCTTTTAAATATAGAATTGTAAATAGACCGAGGATTGAAAATACTAATAAGTTAAAAAAAAGAAATTTTTTTAATAAAGATACTGATTTTTTTTTTTTCATTAACTAACGTTCCATCTATATCCACTTCCATATCTAGTTTCAATTGCTGAAAATTTTTCATCCACTTTCTTGAATTTTTTTCTTATTCTTTTTACGTGACTATCAATCGTTCTATCTTCAATTTCAGTGTTTTCTTTGTATGCTATATCCATTAAGTGTGCCCTTTCTTTTATCACACCGGGTCTTTTTGCCAATTCTTTAACTATTAAAAATTCTGTTGTTGTTAATTTATCTGGAAGTGCTTTTCCGTTCCACTCACACTCTAGTTGAGAAGGGTCTAATTTTAACTTTCCATGGGAAATTAAATTTTTAGAGTCATCTGTAACCTCATTTTTTTTTCTTAATTGAACTCTAATTCTTTCAATTAAGACTTTCATTGAAAAACCTCCAGATTTTTTAACAAAATCGTCCGCACCTAATTTTAGACCTAATAATTCATCTACCTCATCATCTTTTGATGTTAAAAAAATAACCGGTATAGTCATTTTTTTTCTAAGCCTTTTAAGAAGTTCTTCTCCATCCATTCTTGGCATCTTGATGTCTATTACTGCTAGATCGGGTGGATTTCTGGTTAAACCATTAAGGGCTGCCTCGCCATCAATATATGTTTGAACTTTATAACCTTCTCTCTCTAAGGCTATACTTATACCTGTTAATAAATTTCTATCATCATCGACTAATGCAATTGTTTGGGTCATATAATATTCTAATTATTATAAGTAAATTGTCAAAATTTAGGCGTTAATGCATCTAATTAATGTGCTTCTCCCCAATTATTTCCAGAATTTATACTAACCTCTAAAGGTATAGAAAACATATGGTGATCAGATTTCGATACTGAAGTCATTGCTTCTTTGATAATTTTCTTAATATATTCTTTATTTTTATCTGGGCACTCAAAAATTAATTCATCATGTATTTGTAGCAACATTTTAGCATTAAAATTTTTATCTTCCTCTATTGTTTTATCTATTTTAATCATGGCAAGTCTAATTATATCAGCAGCAGAACCTTGGATTGGTGCGTTAATTGCAGCTCTTTCTTGAAAACTTCTGACACTAAAATTTTTATCATTAATACCTCTTAGATGTATTCTTCTTCCAAAAATATTACTTACATAACCTTTTTTCCTACAAGCATTAATTGTTGAATTCATGTAGTCTTTAATTTCAGGAAATTTCTTAAAATAAGAATTAATAAAATCTAAAGCTTCTTGATTTGTAACTGAAATTTGTTTAGCCAAACCATATTGTGTAATTCCATAAATAATTCCAAAATTAATTGCTTTGGCTTTCCTTCTTAGTATTTCGCTAACCTTGTTTATTGGTAGATTAAAAACCTGGCTTGCTGTTAAGTTGTGAATATCCTCGTTATTTTTAAAAGCTTTCTTTAGCTCTTTAACGTCTGCTAAATCAGCTAAAATTCTCATTTCTATTTGATTATAATCTGCAGAAATTAAAACATTATCTTTATCAGCAATAAATGCTTTTCTGATTTCTTTTCCTTCATCTGATTTAATTGGAATATTTTGTAGATTTGGATCACTAGACGCGAGTCTCCCTGTATTTGTTGCAGCTAATAGAAAAGAAGTATGAACTCTCTTTGTTCTTTTGCTTATATGTTCCTGTAAAGCGTCAGTATAAGTATTTTTTAGTTTTGAAAGCTGTCTCCACTCCAATATCAATTTAGGTAATTTATGTCCTGTTAACGCTAAGTCCTCAAGAACATTTGCATTAGTTGCCAAACTGCCTTTTTTAGTTTTTTTTAGTTTGGCTATTTTAAGATCATTATAAATTATCTCACCTAACTGTTTGGGTGATCCAATGTTAAACTCTTTCTTGGCAATTTTATAAGTATCTTTTTCTATTTTTTTTAACTTTATTTCAAAATTTTTTGAAAGTTTTTTCAAGTAAGTGTCATCTACTTTTATTCCATTAAACTCTAATTTTGAAAGCAGTTGTACCATTGGCTTCTCGAACACTTCGTAGACTTTATTTAGTTTTTCTTCGTTCATTCTTTGGTTTAAATAATTATAGAGCCTGAATGTAATATCTGCATCTTCCGCAGCATATTCAGTTGCTTTTTCGAGACCAATATCTGAAAAGTTAAGTTTATTTTTTCCTGTACCAACTAACTCTTTGTAAGATAAGGTTTTATGATTTAGATGTATCTCAGACAAAGTATCCATATTATGCCTATTTGTACCTGCATCCAATACATAAGACATTAACATGGTGTCTTCAATTGAATTAATTATAATTCCATTTTGTTTCAAAACTATAAAATCAAATTTTATATTTTGACCAACTTTTTTTATGCTTGAATCCTCTAATATTGGCTTAATTTTTTTTAAAACTATTTCTTTTTTAATTCCTTTTATGTTTTTATGGGCCAAAGGTATGTAGCAAGCTTTATTAGAATCATAACTAAATGAGACGCCAACAAGCTCGGCTTCCAGAGGATTGAGAGACGAAGTTTCGGTATCAACTGCAATTACTGACTTTTCATTCAATATTTTAACCCACTTATCTAAATTTTTTTCTGTAATTACACTTTCATAAAGTTTTTTATTAATCACAGATAGGCTATTTTTTTTTATTTTTGATTTAATGTTATTATTTGTTTCTTCTCCATAAAAACTTATTGCTTGGCTTAATAATCTACTGAATTCCATATCTCGCAAAAATTTATATAAGGTTTCTTTTTTTACAGGCTTTAGAATAAAACTATTTGGATCGTCTTTTACTGGAACATCTTTTTTTAAAGTTACTAGCTTTCTGCTAATTAGAGCTTTATCTTTATTGGCTAATAAAGATTCTCTTCTTTTATTTTGAGTTATCTCACTTGCGTTCTTTAATAAATTATCTAAGTTTTTATATTTATTTATGAGCTCCGAAGCAGTTTTGATACCTATACCTGGTACACCAGGAACATTGTCAGAAGAGTCTCCTGCTAATGATTGTACATCTATTACTTTATCAGGTTTAACTCCAAATTTTTCTATTACTTCTTTTTCACCTAAAACTTTATTTTTCATTGGATCGTATAATCTTGTTTTTTTAGAAACTAGTTGCATCAAATCTTTATCTGATGAAATAATAGTAACTTTTGCTCCTGCTTTTATTATTTCTTCTGCATAAGTAGCTATTAAGTCGTCTGCTTCATAATTTATTAATTCTATAGAAGGAAGGTTGAACGCCTTAACTGATTTTCTTATATATTCAAATTGTGGAGCCAAATCATCTGGTGCTTCGGCTCTATTAGCTTTGTATTCACTATAAATATCATGCCTAAAGTTTTTTTTCGCAGAGTCAAAAATTACTGCAAAGTGTGTTGGCTTATGAATTGAATCATCTGATCTTGAATCCTCTAAAAGTTTAAACAACATGGAGCAAAAACCACTTACAGCTCCAGTTGGCAAACCATCGCTTTTTCTAGAAAGTGGGGGTAGTGCATAATATGCTCGGAAAATATATCCCGAGCCATCTATAAGGTAAAAATGATCTGTTTTTTTTAACGAACTCATATATATATATTACCTCAAATACGTAGTGATAATTATTTAAACTATGAACAGGCCAGCATTAACTGTTGAAAATCTTACAAAGATTTATTCAACAAACAAAAAAAAAGACGAGGTAAAAGCTTTAAATAATTTAAGTTTTAAAGTTGAGCAAGGAGAGGTATTTGGCCTGCTTGGTCCTAATGGTGCCGGAAAAACTACTTTTTTAAGTATTCTTGCTGGTACGGCTGAAAAAACTAAAGGCAAGATTAATGTTTGGGGTTTTGATATTGATAAGAATCCAAGGCAAGTTAGAGCCTCTATCGGTATAGTGCCTCAAGAAGTAAACTTAGATGCATTTTTTAGTCCTAAAAAATTGCTTGAGCTTCAAGCAGGGTTATATGGCGTACCCGCCAAAGAGAGAATAACAGATACAATTTTAAAAATGGTAGCGTTAGATGAAAAAGCAAATGCTTATTCACGAAGCCTATCAGGTGGCATGAAAAGAAGGCTTTTAATCGCAAAAGCAATGGTACATCAACCTCCGATTTTAGTTCTTGATGAACCAACAGCTGGTGTAGACGTTGAATTAAGAAAAAATTTATGGGAAAATGTAAAGAAGCTAAATAAAGAAGGTGTAACAATAATTTTAACAACACATTATCTTTTTGAGGCTCAAGAAATGTGTAATCGGATAGCAATAATTGATAAAGGAAACTTGGTAGCCCTAGATACTACACAAAAATTACTAGAAAGAATTCAAACAAAAAAGATTACATTTAAATTTGATAAATTTCTTGCCTCAGAAATTTTTACTCTTAAAAATGTACAATTTATAAAAAATTCAAATAATAGCGTTACAGCTATTTATGAAAAAAGCTCTCAAAAATTTGAAGAAATTCTTAAGGTTTTTAAAGAAAGTAATTTAAAAATAACTGATATTTCTACAGAAGACGGTGATTTAGAAGATGTTTTTGTTCAACTAACAAATAACTAGATTTAAGTGTTAAAAGTAGTAAGTTTAAAGTAATGGAGTTAATTAAAAATATAAAACATATAGAAATATTAAAAAATATATTTATTTGTTTAGTTGGAACAGCAATCCTAGCTTTGTCATCTAAAATAAAAATACCTTTTTATCCTGTTCCAATGACAATGCAGACTTTTGTAGTTTTGCTAATTGGAGTTATATTAGGCTGGAAATTAGGAGTTGCTACAATAAGTCTTTACTTAATTGAAGGTGTTGCCGGTTTGCCAGTATTTTCAGGTACTCCTGAAAAAGGTATTGGCTTAATTTATTTCACTGGACCTACAATGGGTTATTTACTAGGATTTTTAGTGACCTGTTTTATAGCTGGTAAAATTAATTTTAGTAATAATATTTTAATTAATTTTTTTAAATTAACTTTTGCTACAAGTTTTATATACATTTTTGGAGTTATATGGTTAGGTGGATTAATTGGTTGGGAAAAACCTATTTTTGAACTAGGTGTTAAACCTTTTTTGCTTGCAGAGTTATTTAAAATTATTTTATTGCTTTTGATTTTACCTAAAATAAAAAAATTTCGGAATTTTATATAGATTTATCTTGGAGATCTTTTAGACAATATTCTTTGTAGAGTTCTTCTGTGCATTTTTAGCCTTCTAGCAGTCTCAGAGACGTTTCTGTTGCAAAGTTCAAAGACGCGGTGTATGTGCTCCCATTTTACACGATCAGCAGACATGGGGTTCTCAGGTGGCTTAGCTTTTGACTCTGGGGAAGCAAGCAAAGCTGATTCTACATCATCTGCATCCACTGGTTTAGCTATATAGTCTATTGCCCCAGCCTTGACTGCAGCTACCGCTGTTGGAAGATTCCCGTATCCCGTTAGCATTACTATTCTACTATCAGTTCTTTGCTTTGTTAGCTCTGTGATAACATCCAAGCCATTACCATCCTCAAGCCTTAAATCTACAACTGCAAAATGAGGGGCTGAATTAGTCACGCTTTTAAGGCCTTCTTCAACGCTTTTAGCTTCTTTAACAACGAAACCTTTTTTGTCCATTGCTCTTGCAAGTCTGCCTCTTAAAGGATCATCATCATCAACTATTAACAACGATTTGTCTTCAAAATCATTAATTTTGAGTTGCTGTTGAATTATATTAGAGTTTCTCATGATGTTTATATGGACATTGAGATTGAAATTTCAACCTAATTTTATTATTTTTTTTTCTTTACAAGAAGTAAAAAAAACCTTAAATGCGAAAAGACGAGGTTTTTTTTATACAAATTTTTTAAAAACCTCCCTGTGTAAATAAATGAGGGACACATGAAATGCGAAAATTTAAAAACGTTAACGAAATAGTTAACACATTAAAGCCGGATTACCCTGTATATTGTATACGGCCAGAATCTATAAAAACATCTGTAGACTTTTTTAAAAAAAGTTTCCCAGGCTCTATACTATATGCCGTCAAAACTAATCCTGATGAAAAAATTTTAAAGAATATTATTTCAAATAAAATAGATTCTTTTGACGTTGCCTCAATTAATGAAATTAAACTTATTAAAAGATTAAAACCGGATGCAAAATTATATTTTATGCATACCGTTAAGACTAGAGAAAATATAGAAGAAGCATACTTCAAATTAGGTGTGAGAGATTTTGCGCTTGATACAAAAGATGAATTGCAAAAAATTCTTGAAGCAACAAAACAGGCTAAAGATATAAATTTATATGTTAGAATAGCAATATCAAATGAACATGCTGAAATAGATTTGTCTAGAAAATTTGGAGCATTACCAAGTGAAGCTTTAGGACTAGTGAGGCTTTGTAAGGAACATGCAAAAAAATTGGGTATTAGTTTTCATGTTGGATCTCAATGTATGCATAAAATTTCTTTTTCTAAAGCTATTACAGAAGTTGGAAACATAATTAAAAAAACAAAAATAATTCCAGATATAATTAATGTTGGAGGTGGGTTTCCTTCAATTTACCCAGATTTAAGGCCTGAACCATTAATCAACTATATAGAAGAAATTAAATTATCTCTTCAGAAATTAAAACTGCCTATTATGCCAGAATTAATTTGTGAGCCTGGAAGAGCAATAGTTGCAGAAAGTGGCTCTACAATAGTTAAAGTTATATTAAGAAAAAAACAAAAACTCTATATAAACGACGGAACATACGGAACATTGTTTGATGCTGGTGTTCCTAATTTTGTTTTTCCTAGTAAAATGATTTCTAGCGGAAGAGTTCAATCGAAAAAATTAACCGCTTTTAGTTTTTTTGGACCGACTTGTGATAGCCTGGATTATATGAAAGGTCCCTTTCTGTTACCAAACAATATAAAAGAAGGAGATTATATTGAGCTGGGTCAATTAGGAGCTTATGGTTTGACTTTCAGAACTCAATTTAATGGTTTCTATTCAAATCAGATAGTTGAATTAAACGACAAACCAATAATGTCCATCTACGAAGATGTAAGTAAAGTTGATTACTTGGTTGCCTGATGAACAAAAAAGATAATTCAAATATCGGACACAATAAAAAAAAACTTCTAAATAGTCCAGTAGAACACATTGATATCAAATCGTTTGACGCAAGAAAAATTATTGATGGAATGAGCAAGATGTCATTCACATCAAGGGATACGGCTAGAGCAGCTGGTATATATAATGAGATGCTTGCTGATAAAGATTGCTCAATATTTTTAACATTAGCAGGCTCGACATCAGCCGGTGGATGTATGAATTTATATGCTGATCTTGTAGAAAATAATATGGTTGATGCCATTGTAGCAACAGGAGCGTCTATCATAGATATGGATTTTTTTGAAGCTTTGGGCTTTAAACACTATCAAGGCTCTCAATTTCAAGATGATACTGAGTTAAGAAATAATTATATTGATAGAATTTACGATACTTATATTGATGAAGAAGAGCTTCAGGCATGTGATAAAGCCATTTGTGACATAGCTAATACTTTAGAACCACGATCTTACACATCCAGAGAGTTTATTAAGGAACTCGGCAAGTACTTGAAGACTAATGGAAAAAAGAAAGGTTCGCTCATTGAAACTGCTTATGACAATAATGTTCCAATTTTTTGCCCAGCTTTTACTGACAGTTCAGCAGGTTTCGGTCTAGTAATGCATCAAGAACAAAATCCAGATAAGCATATGACTATAGACTCTATTCGAGAATTTAGAGAACTGACTGAAATTAAATTACAATCTAAACAATCTGGTTTGTTGATGGTTGGTGGAGGTGTTCCAAAGAATTTTGTTCAAGACACCGTTGTGTGTGCAGAGTTACTGGGTAAAAAGGTAGACATGCACAAATATGCTATTCAAATTACTGTTGCGGACACTCGTGATGGAGCTTGTAGTAGTTCCACATTAAAAGAAGCAAGTTCATGGGGTAAGGTCGATATAACAAAAGAACAAATGGTATTTGCTGAAGCAACAAGTGTTTTACCTTTAATAGCAAGCGATGCTTACCACCGAGCAAATTGGAAAAATAGAAATAGTAAAAACTTTTCAAAAATATTTAAATAGAAGAGAGGCAGTCACTTTTTTAAGAAGTGAAATAGTAATATAAATTGATAGAATAAAATAATGAAATATCTTTCTAATAAAAATGGTTTTTTAGGAATTGACAATAAATTCAATTTTAAGGAAAAAGTTGTAGTTGTTCCCTTTGGCCTAGAAAAGACTGTTAGTTATGGCGGTGGAACTAAAAATGGACCTAAAGAAATTATTAAAGCTTCCCACCAAGTTGAGTTATTTGATGAAGAATTAAATAAAGAGCCTTATAAAGAAATAGGGATCAAAACTCTAAAACCATTTCCAATAAAAAATAAAATTGATAAAGCTTTAGAGCAGTTGTCAAAAATTAATGAAGAAATAATATCAAGTAATAAGTTTCCAATGGTATTTGGCGGAGAACATTCAATTACCCCTGGAGCAATAAAACCTCTCGTAAAAAAATACGATGAGATTATATTGTTACACTTTGATGCACATGCAGATCTAAGAGAAAGTTATAATGGAGAAAAATTTTCTCATGCATCAGCCATTAAGCGATGCTTAGATTTTAATAATGTTAAAGTTGTATCATTTGGAATAAGAAATTTATCTCAACCTGAGATGACTTATTATGAAAATAATAGAGATAGAGTGGAAATATTTTGGGCTAAGGATAAAAAAGACTGGGATTTAAGTAAATTAAAAAGCCTATTTAGTGGAAAGAATATCTATATTACTTTTGATGTAGATGGTTTTGACGCAAGCATAATGCCTGCAACGGGCACTCCAGAGCCGGGCGGACTTTTATGGGAGGATGTGCTACCTATAATTAAAAATGTCTGCCAAATATCTAATGTTGTGGGTGCTGACATAAACGAATTAGCTCCTATTAAAAACTTTAATTCTTATAATTTTTTAGTAGCTAAGTTAGCCTATAAAATTCTATCCTACGCATTCGAAATTAAGAAGTAGGATGCAAGCTTTTAATATTCAAGGTTATTTTTACAGATGCTCCATTATTACTTTTTCTATTAGAAAAAATTATTTCTGCTCCCTGTCTTTCTAAAAGAGTTTTACCTAAAAATGTCCCAAGACCCAAACCAGACTTGCCACTAATCTTTTGAGATTTAGATTTTATATAGGGTTCACCGAGCACCTCCATTATATCATCCGGAAAACCAGGGCCATCATCGTGAATATTAATACTAACTGCATCATTATTGCTTACAAGCTCTACTTCAACTTTACTATCAGAAAACTTTACTGCATTACCTATAAAATTTCTTAACCCATAAATAATTTCAGGTGATCTTTTGACATTAATCTTATTTATATCTTTTTCTGAATTAAGTTTTATTGTTTTATTAGAAGTTTCCATGAAAGATCTTAAAATTTCTTCTAACAAGTCTTCTAGCTTTATAGCACTCATAAATTTATCTTCTATTATTTGTTTTTGAGAAATTTTTTTTAAAATATCTCCACATCTTTTTGTCTGACTAATTAATAAATCCAAATCTTTTGAGTGTTTAGATTCTTTTCCAATTTCTTTTCTTAATTCTTTTGCTACCACTGTAATTGTCGCCAGCGGAGTACCTAAAGAATGTGCTGCTGCTGCCGCTTGTCCGCCTAATGACTCTAATTCATATTCTTTTGCTATAACTTGCTGTAATCTATTTAAAGCTTCGGATCTTTTTTTTGTTTCACCAGAAAATCTTATTCCAAAATAACTTAAAAAAATCAAACCCACAATTATGGAAATTAACATTCCAGATAAATAAAAAAATGGAAAATCAAAACCATATTCGATCACTCCTGGTAGTGGTAAATAAAATTTCGTTAAAACAAACAAGGATAATACTGTTGTTGCACCAAGTATAATGGTAGTTCCCATACTCAAAAAAGTTGACGAAACAATAGCAGGAACAATTAATAATAAAGAAAATGGATTTGAAATACCTCCTGTTAAATATAATAATAAACTTAATTGTGCTAAATCGTAAATAAGAAAAAATGAAGAGTAAATATCTTTTAATTGACTGACTCTAATTCTAAACTGAAGATATAAATTAGTTATCAAACCACTTAAAATGATAATATGACTTTCTATTATAGGAAATTCTAAGTTAAGATAATTATAGACTAAATTAACTGCTATTAATTGACCTGCTATTGCTATCCATCTTAATCTTACTAATGTTTTTCTATCTAAATGAAGATTCTCTTCTAGCCTGAAAAGAGTAGAAAAATTCATATTAATTTATATGTCTAGTTCATTAACGTTAAGTGCATTATTGGTAATAAATTCTTTTCGTGGGGCTACATCGTCTCCCATCAATATTTGTATCATTTTTTGATCTGCTTTAGATTTGTCTTTTGTTCCTTTTGAGTACTGCACTTTAAGCATAGTTCGGTTTTCTGGATTTAGTGTTGTTTGCCAAAGTTCCTCTGGGTTCATTTCCCCTAAGCCCTTAAATCTTTGAATCGTAAGTTTTTCTCTTTGCTCTTTCATAAATTTTTCAAAAGCTGGGGTATTTTTCTTTATTTTTTTATCAACCTTATCTGCTATTTTAATAATATACTCTTCAAGATTCCTTTCATCTTTTATATAAACACTTTTCGTTCCTTTCGTTACTTTAAATAATGGTGGCTGCGCCAAATATAAATGTCCATTTTCTATTAACTGATTAAAAGGATGATTATTAAAAAAAGTTAACAAAAGAGTTCTAATGTGTGAACCATCAACGTCGGCATCCGTCATTATCACAATTTTATCATATCTTAAATTATCAATATTAAAATCTTTAGAGCCAGTTCCAAGCGCATTTATCAATGTTACTATTTCATTAGAAGACATCATTTTAGATAGAGCCTTAGTCTCACTTTCGTTAGTAGCTCCATTGCTTTTTCCATTAGGATTAACATAGGTATTTAAAATTTTTCCTCTTAATGGAAGTACTGCTTGATATTCGCGAACTCTGCCTTGCTTAGCTGAACCACCCGCTGAATCTCCCTCAACAATAAATAATTCTGTTCCTTCTTTTTTCTGTATTTGACAGTCAGCTAGTTTACCTGGCAAACCGGATAATTCAAAAGCACCTTTTCTTCTAACGTTGTCTCTTGCTTTCCTGGCAACATCTCTTGCTAGTGCAGCCTGAGTAATTTTTTCTAATACACTTTTGGCAACTGATGGATTTTGGTCAAACCAAGTGGAGACTTTGTCGTTAATAATACTCTCAACGATTAGTCTTATTTCAGAGGAAACTAACTTATCTTTAGTTTGAGACGAAAATTTTGGATCTGGCATTTTTATAGATAAAACTGCAGTTAAGCCCTCTTTTATATCTTCTCCTGATACAGAGATTTTATTTTTTTTACCGTTACTTTTATCTGATGCATACTTGTTAATTACTCTTGTTAAAGCACTTCTAAAACCTAATAGATGTGTTCCTCCATCTTTTTGTGGAATATTATTGGTAAAAGGAAGAACTTCTTCACTATAGCTAGCATTCCACTCAAAGGAGCATTCGACTTCTACGTTGTTTTTTGTAGCTGTAACATAAATTGGTTTTTTAAAAACTTCTTTTTCATTTTTGTTAACTAAAATAGCTTTTTTCTGATTTATATATTGAACGAATTCTAAAATACCACCCTCGTATTTATGAAAAAAATCTTTTGATTTTGCGTTTGTTGCATCTTTTAATGTAATGCCGATTCCTTTATTTAGGAATGCCAATTCTCTTATTCTCTTTTGAAGTATACTTGAGTTAAATTTTATTAAAGAAAATATTTCTTTTGATGGCAAAAATGTAATTTTTGTCCCCTGTTTTTTCGTGTCTCCAATTTTTTTCAGGGGTTTTACTGAATTACCGTTTTTAAATTCTACATAATACTCTTTATTATCTTTATAAATATTTAATTCTAGCTTTTCTGAAAGAGCATTTACAACGGATACTCCTACACCATGTAAGCCACCAGAAACTTTATATGAGTCATGATCAAATTTACCACCTGCGTGTAACTGTGTCATAATTACTTCTGCAGCTGAGATTTTTTCTTCCTTATGTAAGTCAACTGGTATACCTCTACCATCATCTTCAACGCTAACTGTGTTATCTTTATTCATAGTAATAGAGATATTTTTACAGTGTCCTGCTAATGCCTCATCAATAGAATTATCTACAACTTCAAAAACCATATGATGAAGTCCTGAACCATCGTCAGTATCTCCAATATACATTCCTGGTCTTTTCCGAACTGCATCCAGCCCTTTAAGGACTTTTATTGAGTCAGCTCCGTAAGACTGATTTTTTATTTTTTCTAATTTTTTTGACATTTATTTTTTGAAAAAGATAGATACTTATATCATTTTTTTTGAATTTTAAAAACTCTCTCGGCTGCTGACCTTGAATTATTGTTTAATCTCAGCTCTTTTTCACTACTTTTTGAAAAAAAGTGCTAAAAAATAAATTATTTAAATTTTCATCGGCATTATCACGTAAAAACTATTTTTATCTGATTTGTCTTGTATTAGAACGGGTGAAACAGAGTCTTTTAGATTAAGCTGAATATTTGGATCTTCAACTTCTGAGGCAATATCGATTAAATATTTTGAGTTAAAACTAATAGTCATTGGTTCTGAGTTAAAATTTGCTTTTATAACTTCATTTCCGTCTCCTGAATTAGTGCTATTTACAGATAATTGTATTTTATTTTTTTCAATATTTAATTTTACACCCTCTTTCCTGTCTAAAGAAATAGTGGTTACCCTCTCAATAGAATCTATAAAATCTTTAGATTCTACAGTAACAATTTTTTCGTTACCTGTGGGTACAACTTTTTTATAGTCTGGAAATTTTCCATCTATTACTTTTGATGTTAGTTTTATATTACCCATTTTAAATTGAATTTTTGTCTCATTCGTTTTAATTATCACTTTTTCATCGACTTCTTGTAATAAGCTGCAAAGTTGAAAAATTGTTTTTTTTGGTAAAATTATTGAAGAAAATTTCGTTCCTTTATCTACCTGTATACTACTGGATGATAGCCTGTGGCTATCCGTAGATACACCTGTCAAGTAAGTTTGATCTTCGGTCTCTGTCAGGTGTAAATAAATTCCATTTAAATAATGTCTTGTGTCATCATTGGAAATAGATATTTTAGACTTATTTAGCAAAGATAACAGCTTTGCTTTGTTTAAAATTATTTCATTTTCTTGAAATTCATCAACAAAATTAGGAAAATTATCAGTTGGCAAACATAAAAGATTGAAGTCTGAGTTTTCTGTTTTTAAACTTAGTTTATTTTCTGTTTTTAAATCAAAATTTATTTCTGCATTAGAAGAAATCTTTCTTAGAATGTCATACAAAATTGTAGCTGAGGTAGTGGTACTTCCTTCTTTAATAATCTTAACACCATCAATTTCATCGTAAAAAACTAAGTCAAGGTCGGTAGCTACTATGCTAATTTTGTTGTTTTTAGCGTCTATTAATACGTTTGACAAAATTGGAAGTGTATTTTTTTTCTCAACTACGCCTTGAACAAAATTTAATGATCTTAATAAATCATCTCTTTTTATTGAAAATTGCATATTGTTAATCTTCTAAAAGTGTATTCTTTATTTGTTCGATGTTTTTTTTCATCTCTGCATCTTTTTCTGATAGGCGAGTTATTGTTTTTACAGCGTGTATTACTGTAGTGTGGTCTCTGTTTGCAAATCTTCTTCCTATTTCTGGCAAGGATCTGGTGGTCATTTTTTTTGCCAAATACATTGCAATTTGTCTAGGTCTCGCAAGTGGTCTGGATCTTCTTTGGGACAGCATATCTGTCAAAGAAATATTGAAAAAATGCGAAACTGTATTTTGAATTTTATCTACAGTAATAATTTTTGTCTGATTAAACACGTCTTTTAAAATATTTTTACAATCACTTATATTTAGTATTTTTTTATGTATACGGCTAAACGCTATCAATCTATTAAGAACACCTATTAACTCTCGTATATTGGTTTTGCTCTCATTCGCAACAAACTCGATTACCTCATTAGATATATTACAATTTTCTTTAAATTGATTTTGAATATCTTCTAATTTTTTCTTTAAAATTTTAATCTTTAACTCATTATCAGGAATATCAATATCTACGATTAACCCACCAGATAATCTTGATTTGATTCTCTCTTGAACCCGGTCAAGCTTCATTGGGGGTCTATCAGCAGAAATAATGATTTGTGATCCTTTTTCAATTAAACTGTTGAATGTGTGAAAAAACTCTTCCTGTAGACCTTCTTTTCCTCTAATAAATTGTATATCGTCTATTATAAACACTGATGATTTTCTAAAGAAATCTTTAAAATTAACCATATCGTTTTTCTTAATAGACTTAATAAAATGATACATAAATCTTTCTGCTGAAATAAACATTACATTATTTTTTTCTTGTAGCTCTAGTCCGATAGCATTTAATAAATGTGTTTTACCAAGTCCTACAGCTCCATAAACATATAAAGGGTTGTACCTTGCGCTTTGTTCACAAACTCTTTGTGATGATGAAAGAGCTATTTCATTACTTTTTCCTTTTATAAAATTATTAAAACTTAAATTGGGGTTTAGACGATTATAATTAAGTATGGAATCTTTAATTTCAGTTACGGAATTTAAAGCGTTTATTTTCAAGCCTTCATTTGAAACTCTATTTTCATCTGAAATTTTAAACTCCACTCTAATAAGACTTTTTTTAAACGTTTTGATTTGTTCCATTATTTTGTCTAGATATCTTGAAACTATCCAGTCTCTAATAAACCTAGTAGGTACACTTAGAATTAAATAGTCATTAAATTCCTTAACTAAAGAAATATCTTTTAGCCAACTAGCATAAACCTCAGAACCTAAAGTTTTTTGAAACGCTTGTTGCACTTCTTGCCAAACTAAAGTGTTTTCTTCTTCAGTAACAAATAGTTTTTTTGCTATGTTTGATTTTTTTTCCATTTTTAGAATGTGGTCAAAGTAGTTTTAAAAAAAAAAATTTACAAGAAGTTTTTTTAGTTTTTTAAAAATAAATCATCTTAGGTTGTATGATTATCGTAAATGGAGAGCTGTTCATTAAAATATTTTCAAAAAAAACCACTTACAACTTGCGCTTAATTAATACTACATCTAGATTATTTTTTATAATCAATCACATTCTTTAACAGTTGAAACAACTTTAGATTGTTTTGATGTTAAAACTATTCTGAAATATTTTTTGAGATCCTAGAAATTTTTCTTGAGGCAGTTTTTTTATTTACAGCACCAGATTTGACAACCTGCATGAGAATTGATTGAAATTTTGGGAAAAATGTTTTAATTTTTTCTTTTGCGCCAGAACTTATTAATTCTTCCATTTTTTTCACTGTAGATCTATATTTACTTTTTCTAAGCCTATTAACTGCAGTTTGTTTTTTAACTCTTCTAACTCTTCTAATTGCTGATTTTGTGTTAGGCATAATCTAAGACTGTATATATGCCTTAAATATCATGGTCAACTTATTATTTTTGACAGCTTGCACAAAAAAATGAAGATCTATTAGAAATATTTATTTTCCTTATAAGTTCCTTGCACTGTTTTTTTAAACATAATTTACCTGCTCTTCCATAAACATTGAACTGTTGCTGAAATTCACCATTTTTTCCATTACTATTATTGAAATTTTTAATAGATGATCCGCCCTTTTTAATAGATAATTTTAATATTTTCTTTATAAAATTGAGTATTTTAACAATGTCTAAAGGCTTAAGGGTATTTACAGGTCTTGTTGGATCTAATTTGCTTAAAAAAAGAACCTCATTTACGTAAATGTTGCCTAAACCGGAAACAAACTTTTGATCCATCAACAAATCTTTTAATTTCCTTTTTTTACTAACGATGCAGTGTTTAAAATATTTTAAGTTAAAATTATTTGAGAGAGGTTCGGGCCCAAGTAGTCTTATATGGTCATTTTTTTGTATATTTTTGGAATTAATTATTTTGATAAAACCAAATTTTCTAACATCGTTATATATTAATTTCTTATTTTGACTTAAATGAAATATTAGATGATTGTGCTTTTGGTCGTTCTTATTTATTTCATAGTAAAAGCTGGTTTTATTCTTAATTCCTGTATTGTTTTCTATAATAAATTTTCCTGTCATACCTAGGTGAGCCAATAAGGATAGGTTTGAACTTAAGTTAATCAAAATATATTTTGATCTTCTTTTTATTGATAATATTTTTTTATTTATTATTTTATTAAAATGTTTTTTTTTAATAAAATATCTAAGTTTATTGGTATTTATTGTCACTTTTTTTATAGTTAAATGCCTTATGCTACTTTTAAGGGACCTTTTAACGACTTCAACTTCTGGTAATTCTGGCATATAATTTATTTATGGTTATACATATTGAGGATAAAACCAAACTAGTCAACTCTGTTTTTAGTGCCGTACACGAAAAATATGACTTCATGAATGATGTTATGTCATTGGGTGTTCATCGTATTTGGAAACAAAATATGATCAATTGGATGAAACCACAAAAAAATTCTAGTTTAATAGACGTGGCATCTGGCACAGGTGATTTGGCTAAAATTTTTTCAGAAAAAACTAAGAATAATGGCAATGTGTTTTGCGTAGAACCAAATGAAGGCATGTTTAAAATGGGAAAAAATAAATTAAAATTTTATAAAAATATTTCATGGCATCTTTCGTCAGCTGAAAAGCTTCCATTTAAAGATAATACTTTTGATTTTTATTCAATAGGTTATGGAATACGCAATGTATCAAACATTAACAAATGTTTGAAAGAAGCTTTAAGAGTTTTAAAAACAGGTGGTAGATTTATGTGTTTAGAATTTTCAAAAATTGAAAATGACCTATTAAATAAATTTTATCGCCAATACTCCAAGATAATACCTTTTATTGGAAAACGTATTGTGGGTACTTCAAAGCCTTATGAATACCTAGTATCAAGTATTGAAAAATTCTACAACCAAGAACAATTATTAAAACTAATAGAAGATAATGGTTTTCAAAATGTAGAATTCAGAAATTTATCTAATGGAATATCTGCTATTCACTCAGGTTGGAAAATCTAAAATGTTAAAAAGAGTATATCGTTTGTCTAAAATCGCACGTAAATTAGCATCATCTGGAGCTATTAATACCATTGACGAAATTTATAATGTTCCCACCTCAATTAAACTATTTTTTGATTTTATTTCAATTGGTTCTGAAAAAAAAATTATAAACAACTCAAAAAAACCTGGAGAAAAATTATGTGATGCCCTTCAAGGTATGGGGACAACATTTATTAAATTAGGTCAATTTTTAGCTACTAGACCAGATATTATAGGTGAAGAAATGACTGATGACTTAGTAAGACTCCAAGATAAATTGCCTGCTTTTAATTTATCTGAAGCAAAACAAATAATAAAAAAAGAACTAGGTGAAAGCCAGTATAAAAATATTATCAAAATAGATGAGCCTATAGCCGCTGCATCTATCGCTCAAGTTCATATCGCAAAAATAAATATGAACGGCAAAGAAAAAGAGGTTGCTATAAAAATTTTACGTCCAAATATTGAAAAGGTATTTAATGAAGAACTGGACGCACTAATGTTATTTGCCTATATAGTTGAAAATACAGTTGAAAAAGCTAAAAGATTAAAACTTGTAGAGGTTGTACATTTATTAAGAGAAATTACTAATATTGAAATGGACCTACGCTTTGAAGCAGCGGCTGCGAACGAACTGTATGAAAATACAAATGAAGACAAAGGTTTTAATGTTCCAAAAATTTATTGGAACTATACCTCTAAAAGAATTTTAACTTTAGATAGAGTTATCGGAGTTTCTATAAGAGAACAAAAAATTATTGAAGAGTCTGGTATCAACTTAAAAAATTTAGCTGAAAATTTAATACAACATTTTTTAAGACAGGCTGTTAGAGATGGTTTTTTTCATGGAGACATGCATCAAGGAAATTTATTTGTAGATAAAGACGGAAATATTATTCCTGTAGATTTTGGTATTATGGGGAGATTAGATAAAAACAATAGGAAATTTTTAGCTGAAATACTCTATGGCTTTATTCAAAGAGATTACACAAAAGTTGCGGAAGTTCATTTTCAAGCTGGTTTAGTTCCTCAAGATGCTTCGAAAGAAGAGTTTGCGCAAGCCTTGAGGTCTGTTGGGGAACCTATTTTTGGTCAATCCATTAAAGATATATCTGGCGGAAATCTTTTGGCACAGTTATTTGAAATCACAGAAAAATTCAATATGCCAACTCAAACTCCACTATTATTATTGCAGAAAACTATGGTTGTTGTTGAAGGTGTTTCTAGAAAATTATATCCAGAAACTAATATATGGGAAGTTTCTAGACCTATTTTAGAAGAATGGATCAAAGATTTAAAAAGCCCAAAAACAAGTATTAATAATGCAATAAATACATCAGCTGAAATTTTAAAGAGAATACCAGATTTTCCCGGTTTTATGGACAAAGCTAATTATGCTCTACAATTAATAGCGGAGG
>Ga0307986_10000760_pt1 | contig 23740 bp, 26 predicted proteins | sample EllFjometageno82_FD_203170 | JGI IMG/M metagenome (GOLD analysis project Ga0307986, IMG submission 203170) | Marine microbial communities from Ellis Fjord, Antarctic Ocean - #82 | ecosystem: Environmental > Aquatic > Marine > Unclassified | place: Southern Ocean | collected 2014-10-09 | reverse complement strand
AGTTCTTCCTATAGAGCCGTGGTAGACCACCACGTTGATAGGCTGGATGTGGAAGCGCAGTAATGCGTGTAGCTGACCAGTACTAATAGCTCAATTGGCTTGATTTATGCACTGAAAAAATTTTTAAATGATCTTAAAGATAATTGATAAATTATAAAAAAACCCTCGGTAAAATTAATATTGGGGGTTTTTTTGTTAATATATATATCGAAATTGTTGTTTATTGAAACTATAAATTATAATAATGAAATTTTTTATTACTATGCCAGCTGAACAAGTTAATTCCAATAATATTAATTCAGTAAGATTTATTAAAAAAAAATTAGCTTGTGAGTTACTAATATTATCTTTCGTGTTTTATTTGATAGTATTATGTCAGATTTAATTTCAATTATAATACCTTATTATAAAAAAAAATTTTTTTTCTCTAAAGCTATTAAGTCTGTTTTAAGGCAATCTTATAAAAATTTTGAAATTATTTTAATATATGATGATATTTCAAAAAATGAACTAAAATTCGTAAATAAAATTTTAAAAAAAATTAAAAAAAAAAAAATTATTATTAATAAAAAAAATTTAGGAGCTGGCATTTCAAGAAATAAGGGAATAAAAGTGGCAAAAGGAAATTTCATAGCCTTCCTGGATGCTGATGATATATGGCATAAGGATAAATTGAAAGATCAGTTAGCTTTTATGAAAAAAAATAAAATAAATTTTTCATATACAGATTATTTAATTATTGACGAGAATGAAAAAAAAATTAAAAAAATTAAAGCACCTAAAATGATTAGATATAGTGATCTTTTATTTTCATGTGACATAGGACTTTCGTCTGTTATGGCAAGTTCTAAGTTATTTAAATTAGAAAGCTTTCCAAATCTTAGAACTAAAGAAGATTATGTTTTATGGCTAAAATTATCAAAAAAAAATGTTAGAATGCTGGGTATTAACAAAACACTTACTCGATGGAGAAAAACTAGTGACTCTTTGTCAAATTCTATAATACAAAAATTGAAAGACGCTTTTACTGTCTATAATAAACATTTAAAATTTAATATGCTAAATTCGTTAATATTAACATTTATCTTAAGTTTTAATTTTATTAAAAAAAGATATTTATGATCATTGAAAATAATTTCTTTGTAATTTTTTTTTTTAGCATAATCACATCTGTTGGAATTTTATATATATTTAAAAAAAATCATATACTTATCGATAAAACATTTTTTTCAAAGCATAAAAAATTAATAAACTCATCTTTGAAATCTCCACCTTTATGTGGTGGTTTAATAATATTCATTTGCTCTTTGTTATTTTTTAAGGAGTCAATTTTATTAAATTTATTTGGTTTATCTTTTCTAATATTGGGAATATTTTCAGATAGCAATAAAATTTCTTCTCCAAAAATTAGACTTGTTCTTCAGATAATTTTATTGTTAAGTTTTGTTTTATTAATTGATCTAAGAATAAATGACATAAGGGTAGATTTTTTAAATAAATTATTAAACATAAATTTAATATCAATAATATTTACAATTTTTTGCATACTTGTATTAATGAATGGTAGTAATTTTTTAGATGGCATTAATACACTTTTGTTAGGATATTATATATTAGTTTGTTGTTTTTTAATTTTTTTATCTAATGAGCATAACTTAATAATAAATCAAAATATTAAGTTATTACTAATTTTTTTAATAATAATTTTTTTATTTAATTTTTTTGGAAAAATTTTTTTAGGAGATTCAGGCGCTTATTTAATTTCATTTTATGTAGCCTTTTTTGTCATTGATTTCTCTACCAAAAATGCTTCAGTTTCTCCATATTTGATAGCTTTCCTTTTATGGTATCCTGCTTTTGAAAATTTGTTTTCAATTTTAAGAAGAGTTATAGAAAAAAGAAAAGTTCAAGAACCGGATCAAAATCATTTACATCAAATGTTTTACAATTTGTTAATAAAAAAAAAATTAATCAATTACAAATTCGTTAATACATTTACTGGACTTGCACTAAATCTATTTAATTTTACAGTATTTATAAATGTTTATAAATATTATTCAAAGGTAACATTATCTAGAACTGATATTTTAGTATTTGGTATTGTTATAAATATTTTTGTATACTTATTCTTATATTTTTTTATTAAAAAAAAGCTTAAACATCGTGAATAAAATTTTAAAACCATCAATAAATGCATTGGGTTTTTTTTTACCAGAGTGTCTATTTCTTTCATGTGACGCCGTATCAGTGTAGGTAAAATTTTTTCTTTTAACTTTAATTGGAAGCTCAACACAAAATCCAAAATCTTCATTTTTTAAATTTAGTTCTTTGGTTTTTATTGTATTACATATTACGTATGTATATAAAATATCAGATATTTTCAGGTTAAAGAAAATGCTTCCAATTTTAGAAAAAATATAATTTCCGACTATAGTTATGAAAGTATCATCATCACTTTTTGCATTATCTAAATATCTTGAAGCAAAAACATAATCAAAATATTTTGTTAATTTTAACATACCTTCTAATTCTGAAGGATTAAAAGATCCATCAGCATTAAATACACAAAAAAATTCTGTTTTTACTTCTTGTGCACCTTCAATCAATGCGTTGCCAAAGCCACTTTTGCTTTGGTGTATTACTTTTAGCTTTTCAAATTTGAAATTTTTAGGAAGTATGGCATTATCGGGCACGACTAAGATTTTTTCAACATCAAAATTTTTAAGTTCGTTAAGTACATAAAAAAGACAATCGGCGTCCTCTTTTGCTGGAATTAATAAAGTTAGATTATCTAGTTTCATTTTTATCTTCTATTCTCTATTATCTGTTTACTAAATAAAAAAAAAAACACAATACAATGTCTTCTATTATTACTCTGTTAAGTTATTATTGGATAATTATATTCTCTGTAATTGGATATGGAGTTTTTTTTGATAAATATTTTTTAAGAGCAGAATCTAGAAATATTGGTTTTATTGGTATATATGGAATATTTTCACTTTCATTAATTTCGTATTTTTCTAGTTTTTTTCTACCACATACTCAAATTTTTAATTCAGTTGTTCTGTTATTAGGAATTATAAATTTTTTTATTAATAAAGATATATTTGATAAAAATTTGAAAAAACTATTAATTATTTTTGGTTTATTAATCATTTTTATTTTTATAAGTAAAAATCATGATGATTTTCCCTATTATCATTTTCCTTATATTCATCTTCTTACAGAATACTCTGGCATGATCGGTCTAGGAAATTTTACACATGGATTTAAAACCCCATCATCAATTTTTTATTTATCATCATTATGGAATCTTCCGTTCGTTGAATATTATTTATTTCATCTTTCGCCAGTCTTTTTTTTAGGTTTTTCAAATTTTATTTTGTTTAATAAGATAGAAAAATTTTTGAAAAATAATGACACTAATTATATTTTATATCTGTCCTTACTCTGTATTATTTTCATAAATATCTTTTTTTATAGATTAGCAGAACATGGCTCAGATAGATCTGCAATGATATTAATAATTGTATTAGTTATTGAATTATTACATTTAACCAATAACCGTAAAAATATTTTAAATGAATCACATTTTTTAAAATTATTTATTTTGATTACATTAATAATTTCTTTGAAAATTTTTTATATTTTATATGTAATTTTATTACTTCCAATTTTAATAAACTTTATAAATAAAAAATCTTCATTATTATTTTTTATAAAACATAAAGTAACTTATTTGTGTTTAACATTTATCCTAATATTATTTACTGTTAGCTTTTTCAACACAGGTTGCTTAATATATCCTGTTAAAATTTTATGTTTTGAACAATATAGTTGGGCCATACCATTAAGTGAAGTTGAGTTATTAAGTGATTGGTACCAACAATGGGCAAAAGGAGGAGCAAGCCCAAACCATCGTATAGAAAACCCTTCTCTATATATTCAAAATTTTAATTGGGTTAAAAATTGGTTTGATGTATATTTTTTTAACAAAGTTTCAGATTATCTACTGGGTTTATTGTTTTTATCATTAATTGTATTTTCAATTTTTTTCTCAAAAAAAATAAAAAAAACAACAAAACCTAAGTTTATGTTTGTTTATTTAATATTGATTTTATTAACATTTGAGTGGTTCTACTTTCACCCAGCATTAAGATATGGGGGTTATCATTTAATTGCGTTATTAATATTTATTCCATTATCAATTTTTTTAAGTAAATATGTTCAAAATAAGAATTTCTTTAAGAAAAAAATTTATACTTTGTTTGTTCTAACAATATTTATTTTTTTTATGAGAAATATTAATAGACTAGTTAATGAATATGAGCTTTATAATTACAACATATTAAATAATTCATATTACAGAGCCGAAGGTCAAAAACTTAGTATTTCTAATAGAATTAAAATTATAAACGAATGTAAGGTCAAATCTATTAATGATAAATGTAAAAATGACCCTTTAAAAAATAAACAAGTTAATATTTTTAATATTTACCATAAAGATAATTAATGAAAAAAACTTCTTATTCTAGTATAACAAAAAAAATATGAAAAAAAAAATCGCACTTATTTTTGGCGTCACTGGACAAGATGGCTCTTATTTGTCAGAATTATTAATTAAAAAAGGATATCAGGTTCATGGTGTTAAAAGAAGATCTTCATCTTTTAATACTGCGAGAATAGACCATATTTATCAGGACCCATATGCGAAGAAGAGAAATTTTCTATTACATTATGGAGATGTTACTGATGCAATATCAGTTTCAACATTAATTAAGATAATTAAACCAACAGAAATATATAATTTGGCTGCTCAATCTCATGTCTCTGTTTCTTTCGAAGTGCCAGAATATACTGCTAATGCAGATGCAATAGGCGCTTTAAGAATTCTTGAGGCAATAAAATTTCATGGTTATGATAAAATAACTAAATTTTATCAAGCGGGTACCTCAGAGATGTTTGGAAAAGTTCAAGAAACACCACAAGATGAGAATACACCATTTTATCCAAGAAGCCCTTATGGAGTTGCAAAAGTTTATGCACACTGGATAACAATTAATTATAGAGAGGCGTATAATATTTTTGCGTGTAATGGCATATTATTTAATCATGAAAGTCCTAGAAGAGGTGAAACATTTGTAACAAGAAAAATTGTAATAGCTCTTTGTAAAATTAAAAACGGCTTACAAAATAAATTATATTTAGGAAATATTGATTCAAAGAGAGACTGGGGACATGCGAAAGATTATGTAGAAGCAATGTGGAAAATGTTACAAAAAAAAAATCCATCTGATTTTGTAATAGCTACTGGAAAACAATACTCTGTAAAACAATTTGTAAATTTAGTTTTAAAAGAATTGAATATCGAAGCAAGCTGGAGAGGAAAAGGAATAAATTCTAAGTGTTTTACTAAAGATGGAAAATGTATTGTAGCCTGTGATAAAGAATATTTCAGGCCGCTTGAAGTTGATACTTTATTGGGAAATTCAAAAAAAGCCTTAAAAGAATTAAATTGGAAAGCTAAAATTAAGATAGAAGAATTAGTCAAAGATATGGTTAGGTCAGAATTAAAAAATTTAAATATTGATAAATCGTAAATCAAATTTTTTTAGTTATAAAATTTAAATGAAAAATATTATTGTAATAACAGGAGGTGCTGGTTTTGTTGGTTCAAATCTTATTTCATTATTCGTAAGATTAACAAAATATAAGATAATAAGTGTTGATAATTATTCTTCAGGAATAAAAAAAAACCACATTAAGAACCCTAGAGTAAAATATATAAGAGGAAATACAAAAAATATTTCGCAAATACTCGATTCAACAAAAAAAAAAATAAAAACTATTTTTCACTTAGGGGAATTTGCAAGAATATACCAAAGCTTTTTAAAAATGAATGAGTGCATGGAGTCTAATTCAATAGGCTCACATGCAGTTTTTAATTTTTGTTTAATAAATAAGATTAAGTTAATTTATTCGGCAACATCTGCAAGTATTGGTAATAAGGGAAGAGATAAAAATTTATCGCCGTATGCATTTACTAAAGCAAAAAATCTTGAGTTATTGGAAAATTTAAAAAGATGGTTTAAAATGAAGTATGAGATAATTTATTTTTATAATGTTTATGGACCTAAACAAGTTTGCACCGGTGAAATGGCGACTGTTATTGGAATTTTTGAAGATGCCTATAGAAGAAACAAGCCTCTTCCAGTTGTTAAACCAGGCACTCAGTCTAGAAAATTTACACATATTGATGATACTGTTAATGTATGTTTTTATGCCTGGAAAAAAAATAAATGTCGTCACTACAGCATTTCAAATAAAAAAAGCCTAACAATTTTACAAGTTGCAAGAATGTTTAAAGCAAAGGTTAAATTTTTGCCACCAAGGCAAGGAGAAAGATATGCTTCAGCACTAACAAATATGAATTTATCAAATAAAGTCTATAAATTAATCGGTAAAATCGACCTTGAAGAATATATAAAAAAAGTCATAAAAAAATGAAATATAACTCATTTACAACTGAAAATTTTTCTGTATAAGTTCCGTGCCTGGTGATTATTGCGAAGGGGCAATACCCGATACCATTCCGAACTCGGAAGTCAAGCCCTTCAGCGCCAATGGTACTTTGTCTTAAGACACGGAAGAGTAGGACATTGCCAGGCTATAAAATTTATAAATATGAAAATTAAAAGCTCACTTAAATCATTGAAAAAAAGAGACCTTAACTCTAAATTAGTTAGAAGAAGAGGCAGAGTCTATATAATTAACAAAACAAATCCCAAATTTAAAGCCAGACAAAAATAATTTTGTGGACAATTTTGACTATGAAATAACATCTTTTTTTTTGTTATAGTTTTTTATGAAAATTGGTTCAATTTTAGAAAATAAAAATTTTGAAAAAAGGATTGCAATTACTCCTGAAATTGCAAAAAAATATATAAACTTAGACCTGGAAGTTTCTTTGGTAGAGAATTATGGTTTGCACTTAGGTTATGATGATGAAGAATACAAAAAAGTAGGTGTAAATATAATCAAAGATGAAAAAGAAATTTTAATCAAATCAGATATAATTGTCCAGTTAGCTTTGTTGTCAGACGAAAAAATTTCCTTCGTTAAAGAAAATCAAACATTAGTTGGAGTATTTAATCCATACGATAATAAAAATAGAATAGAAAATTTGGTAAAAAAAAATATTAATTTATTTTCTCTGGAGCTTTTACCAAGAATAACTAGAGCTCAATCTATGGACATACTTTCATCTCAAGCTAATCTTGCTGGATATAAGGCTGTTATTGAATCTTTTGCTAATTTTGAAAAAGCAATACCTATGATGATGACAGCGGCTGGAACTATTCCTGCAGCAAAAGTATTAGTAGTTGGTGCCGGTGTTGCGGGATTACAAGCTATTGCTACAGCTAAAAGAATGGGAGCAATTGTTTTTGCTACAGATGTTAGAATGACCTCAAAAGAGCAAGTAGAAAGTTTAGGAGGTAAGTTCTTAACTGTTGAGGGGGCAGAAAATCTTGAGACAGAAGGAGGATATGCTAAAGAAGCCTCTGAAGATTTTAAAAAGAAACAAGAAGAACTACTAGGTGAAACTTTAAAAAAAATTGATATTGTAATTTGTACAGCTTTAATTCCAGGAAAAAAAGCACCAGTAATAATTAAGGAGAATATGATAAATGATATGCGAAAGGGATCCATAATTTATGATTTAGCTGCTATCCAGGGAGGAAATACTGCCTTTACAGAAGTGGATAAAATAATTGATAAAGGGGGTGTAAGAATCATGGGAGAAAGTAATATTTTGAATAAACTACCAATCTCTGCATCAAACTTGTATGCAAAAAATGTATTCAATTTTGTTGTAAATTTATATGATAAAGAAAATAAGAAAATTAATATTAATTTAGAAGATGAGATAATTGAAAAAACTTTAATAAAATAAGATTATGGAAATAGATCCTTTTATATTTAGATTAAGTATATTTATTCTTGCAATTTTTATTGGATACTATGTTGTATGGAGTGTTACACCTTCTCTACATACTCCTTTAATGTCTGTTACAAACGCAATATCTTCAGTAATTATAGTAGGAGCAATAATAGCAGGATTAGCGGGAAATTCTGAAAGTATTTTTAATACCTCAAGTATCTTTGGATTTTTAGCTATATCTTTAGCAGCCATTAATATTTTTGGAGGGTTTTTAGTTACTCAAAGAATGCTTAAAATGTATAAAAAGAAAAAGAAGGATAAATAATGATATCTGCAAATTTATCAGCAATATTTTATTTAATTTCAGGTGTATTATTTATATTAGCATTAAGAGGATTGTCATCTCCTGAAACATCTAGGCAAGGAAATTTTTTTGGAATTTTAGGAATGGTAATAGCAATTACTGTAACTTTTTTATCTATTGGAAATTTTTCTAGTGGGTTTATTTATGTTTTAATCTTTTTAATAATTGGTGGCTCAATAGGAGCTTTTATAGCATACAGGATACCAATGACTTCAATGCCAGAGCTAGTGGCTGGCTTTCATAGTCTTGTAGGACTTTCAGCTGTTTTTGTCGCAATATCAGCATTTTTAAATCCTGAAGCCTTTAATCTTGGTTCTCCAGGAAATATTAAACTTGGAAGCTTGATTGAAATGTCAATTGGAGCAGCAGTTGGTGCAATAACATTTTCAGGCTCAATAATTGCTTTTTTAAAACTTCAAGGAATAATGTCTGGTGCACCGATAACATTTAAAGGTCAACACCCACTTAATGCTTTAATATTAATTTCAATAATAATTTTAACTTATTTACTATGTATAACTCAATCTTCAAATTTATTTTGGATACTAATAGCAGTTTCATTTTTGATAGGATTCTTACTAATAGTTCCAATTGGTGGAGCAGATATGCCAGTTGTAATTTCTATGTTAAATTCGTATTCAGGTTGGGCAGCAGCTGGAATTGGATTTACTTTAGAAAATAGTGCTTTAATTATTACAGGAGCATTAGTTGGATCGTCTGGTGCAATTTTATCTTATATAATGTGTAAAGGCATGAATCGATCTTTTTTTAATGTAATTTTAGGAGGATTTGGTGGAACAGAACAGTCGATATTATCTGGAAGTAAAGAGCAAAAACCCGTTAAGAGTGGTAACGCCGAAGATGCAGCTTTTTTAATGAAAAATGCTTCATCAGTTATAATTGTCCCAGGCTATGGAATGGCTGTTGCACAAGCACAACATGCGTTGAGAGAAATGGTCGATACCTTAAAAAAGAATGATATTAAAGTTACTTACGCAATTCACCCCGTTGCTGGAAGAATGCCAGGACATATGAACGTATTACTTGCTGAAGCAAATGTACCTTATGATGAAGTTTTTGAGTTAGAAGAGATAAATAATGATTTTGCTAATGCAGATGTAGCATTTGTAATTGGAGCAAACGATGTAACAAATCCTGCTGCAAAAACAGATCCTCAAAGTCCAATTTATGGGATGCCAATTTTAGATGTTGAAAAGTGTAAATCTGTACTATTTGTAAAAAGAAGTTTATCCCCAGGATATGCGGGAATTGATAATGATTTATTTTACAAAGAAAATACATTAATGCTATTTGCAGATGCAAAAAAAATGACTGAAGAAATAACAAAAAATCTCGATTGAGAAGTATTTTAAAGTAATTTGATATTAATTAATTATCAAACAAAATTATAATATAAATGAATAAAATTAAAAAGTTTATAATTTTATATCCTTCCTGGGAAAGAGGCGGCGCAACAGTTAACTTAATTAATTTTATCAACTACTGTACAAAAGAAAAAATTCAAACATATCTAATTTCAAATATTAGCAAAACAGACCAAAAAACTTTTTTTATAAAAGGTGTAAATTTTATTAATATTAAAGATTCAAAAAACTATAATATTTATAAAAGATTAAGTACTTCACTGTCATCTATTTTTTTATTATTAGATTTGTGGAAAAAAATAAAATCTCATGACTCTATGATTTTATCATTTCAAAGTCATATTATTCCAATAATAATATGTAAATTTTTTAACAGGAAAATTATTTTTAGAAATTCTGAAGACATAACTAGTGCTACTAAATATGCTGATAATAAATTATCTGCATATATTGTTTTTATTTTAAAAATATTTACTTACAATTTTGCTAATGGAATAATAACCAACTCAATAAAAGCCAAAAGATCATTAGATTTAATAAGTATTAATAAAGATAAAACTAAACTTATATACAACCCGTATCTAAAAAAAATACTGGTTAATAAAAAAATATTAAGGAAAAACCTAATCTTGTCTGTTGGAAGATTGTGTAAACAAAAAAATCAAATAATAACAATTAAAGCATTTGCTATATTTTTAAAAAGATTTCCTAAATATAAATTAATATTGATTGGACATGGATATAATGAATTTAAATTAAAGAGATTGTGTAAAGATTTAAATATCGAGAAAAGTGTAATTTTTAAGGGCTGGGTTATTAATCCAAAAAAATATTATTTAAAATCTAAAATCTTAATTTTCCCCTCTTTATATGAAGGGTTACCCAATACACTTATTGAAGCTGTCAATTATGGATTGCCATGTATAAGTTCTCGATGTAGTGGCACGGCTGATATTTTGACAAATAAATATGGTTTATTTGTTGATCATAGTAACTATACTTTATTAGCAAATAAAATGATTAATTCAATTTTAAATTATAGACATTTAATATCAAATCATAAAAAAATTAAAAAAAATTTAATTAATTTTTTAGTCAAACCACAAGTTTTGAAATATTTAGAATATTGTAATGGTGTGTTTAACGGTGAGGTAGGCAAATATAAAAAACCAAAAAATAACTGATGATAATAAAATTTAAAAATATAATTAACCAATTTTTCTTAAAATTTAATTATAGGATATCCAAATCCAATAATTCTGATGAGTTAGTTAAAATATACAAATATAATAATTATGAGGAATACAAAGCAACACAAATATTTTATAATAAAAAAAAAATTAACGAAATCTGGGCAGATGAATTTAACCTAAAAAAAATCGCTGATTTTTTAAAAAAAAATATCGATAAAAAAAATATAAAAGGAATTTGCCATGGCTCAAGAAATGGGTTTGAGCAAAATTTTTTTAATAAAAATATTTTAAATTCTAAAGTTTTTGGAACTGATATTTCAGATACAGCAATAAATTATAAAGATTCAATTGAGTGGGATTTTCATAAAACCAAAAAAGAATGGATAGACAATTTTGATTTTGTTTATTCCAATTCGTTAGATCAAAGTTATGACCCAAAAAAAGCACTTACTAATTGGGTTCAACAAATTAATAAAAATGGCTATGTGATCCTAGAACATACAGATCAACATAGTGTTATGGCAGCTGGTAAAATGGATCCATTTGGTGTTGAACCACAATTTTTTCCTTGTTTAATAACAGAATGGTTTGGTCATTCGGTTTCCCTAAAGATTGTTAAGTCAGTTAAACCAAATAAATCAAAAGCACCCGTTTGGTTTTTCATCATTAAAAAGTTATAATTTTTAGCAAAATATTAAACTTGTATAATAAAAAAGCTTTACTTATTGTTTAGTATTTAACGAAAAAAAAAATTAAATATGCCAACTAAAATATACTGTGATATTGCAGAATTAAGTCAGATAAAAAAGTTTAATAAAAAAAAAATTGTTAAGGGGTTTACTACAAATCCAAGCCTAATGCGAAAAGCGGGGGCGAAAGACTACAAATCCTATTCAAAAAAAATTCTTAAAATATGCCCCAACAAACCTGTTTCCCTAGAAGTCTTTGCTGACGATTATGTTAACATGAGAAAGCAGGCTTTAATGATAAATACTTGGGGTAAAAATGTTTATGTAAAAATACCAGTCTGTAATTCAAAAGGTGTTTTTATGGGAAAAATAATAAAAGAATTGAACGATAAAAATATTAAACTTAATATTACCGCTGTATACAGCGCAAAACAAACTAATAAAATTCTTAAATTAATTGATAAAAAAACAAAAGTTATAATCTCTATATTTGCTGGAAGAGCAGGTGATACTGGTAAAGACCCTGTTCCTGAATTTAAAAGAAGTATTAATATGGCAAAGAAATTTAAAAATGTTGAAATACTTTGGGCCAGCGTTAGAGAACCTTATAATTATATTCAAGCTAAACAACTTGGATGCCACATAATAACAATACCACCATCTACAATTGAACAAATTGAAAATTTTGGTAAATCATTTGATGAATTAACAATAAATACAGTAAAAGCTTTTTTAATAGATAGTAAAAAATCTAAATTTAAAATAAATTAGCAACTTCAGTATAATATTTTTCTAAACATTCATTATATCTAGATTAATAATGTTCTATAAAAAAAATACAGTTAAAATATTTAAAAAAATTAATTTTAGATTGGTATTAAAATTTAATTTATTTATTGTGTTAAACTACATAATGTAAATAACAAAATCGTATATAAAATGACAATGACAATATTAAAAAATAAGCTTGTAATTTATTTTATATTTTACTTAACTTTTATTTTTTCATTTTTTTTAGGTGAAAACTCTAGTGGTGGATCTCTTAATGATTCTTTGATAATGCAAACATATCAGGATCAATTAGAAGCCAATCTTCAAAATGGAATAATATTTTTTATAGAAACAAAAATGGTTCATTCTCCTGTATTCTATATAATAAAATCAACACTAGAAAATTTTTTAAATAAATTGACTTCTGATTTAATTTTTTTAACTCTAGGTTTTTTAATACCGATTATATTCTACTCAATTTTAAAAAAACAGTTTAGACGATTGGATAAAAATTTATTATTTGCTATTTCATTAGTTTTATATTTCTCACCCTATTTACGCTCATCAGCTGTTTGGGCAACAAATGATAATTTAGGATTGTTATTTTTTATTTTATCATTGAGTAAACTTCTTACATTTACAAAAAAAAAAGATAATAGTTTAAAGGATATTTTTTTAAGTTTTTTTTATTTAGTAATAGCTGTTTACATTAGACAATATTATATAATAATTGCTATTGGGTACGTAGTCCTTTTATCGAATAAAATAGATTTAAAAATTTTTTTTTATATAGCTATCTTTAATTCCTTTTTATTAATTCCTTGGGTTTTATATTCATATAACTATCTCCAATTTAATTCAGAATATGCCCTGAAAGGATTTGCAAAACCAGATCTATTATTTAGTGTTTTAGTTTTTTTTACGATGTATTTATTTTATATATTTCCCTTTTTTTTTCAATCTGAAAATTATGTTAAAATAAAAAAATTATATAACAGTAAAAAAATATTTTTTTTTATTATTACAATTATTTATTTTTTATTTTTTTTCTATTATGACTTGCCCCAGAATGAATATGGAGGTGGTATAATTTATAAAATTTCCCAATTATTTGATTCAAAATTGCTTTTTATTTTTTTATCATATATTGGAACTTTGTTAATTTTGTTAACAATTAATTTAAATTTGAAAAATTTTTTTATTTTATTTTTATTGTGTCTTATGTTTCCTTTTGCAACAATTTATCAAAAATATTATGATCCGTTAATAATTATAATTTTTTTTGGAATGATTCAAAGTAATTTAATTTTTGAGAATATTAGTTTAAAGAAAATAAATATAACATTTATTTTCAGTTATTTTATAGTTTTCTTAATAAGTGTAAATATTTACTATTCAACAATACTCTAAAATTAAAATTTTAAATTCAATTATTTTTTGTATATGTGGACATTATAAAAAAGATTAACGTCTGACATTTTTATCTTAAAAGGATAAAAGTGCTCTTCATAAGAATTTTTATAATTAAATCTAATAATAGAGATTAAATTAAATATCGAATTAACATGCTCAGTGGCATTCATGTAGTTAAATTCTTCACCGGAAATTTTATATGTTTTTTTAACGCTAAAAAATTGTATATATAACCTACCTAATCGCCAAGCAAGACCAGGATCTGTTGGTAATGAAATGGATAAAACTCCACCTTTATTAAGTTTACTCATCATTTCTTTTATAAACTCTTCTGGAGATAAAATATGTTCTAAACAATGGGATATTATAATCCTATCAAATGTTTCATCTGGATAAGGAAGTTTCTTACCATCATATTTAACAAACTTTACTTTTGGATTATCTTTATGAAAATTTTTAGCATAGTCAGAAGTTTCTGCTACATGATATTCATTGTAAGTATGTTTGATATATTTATAGTGAGGTGCGCTACCTGCTCCCACCTCTAAAATTTTATCAAATATATTCTTATTGCTTTTGAAATTTTCTAATTTTCTGTGGCAATAGTTCATTAAAATTCCTAATAAACCACTATAAAGATGAGAATTATATTTTTTATCTAGATCTCTAAATATTTCTTTTTTATACATATGTATTAAATTGTGTCATATAGACTCATTATTAAATTTAATTAAAATGATAGATAGCAAAAATTTATTGATATTACTACTTAGTTTTATTATAGGTTCCTGTCTAACAATCCTTTTTCTAGATTACAAAAATTTAGGTTTTACTAGTACAAATTGGCTCACTCTTTATGATAGTAAAAGTGACTTTTTAGCCCTAAAATTTTTTTTAAATGATAAGTGGAGATTCCCTATTGGCCTTAATCCTAATTATGGAGATTTACAAAATTCAATAGTTTTTTCAGGAGCTGTTCCTTTATTATCATTCATATTTAAAATTTTTAAGAATTATTTGCCATATAATTTTCATTTTTTTTCTATATGGATTATGATTTGTTTTTCACTACAGTATTTTTTTTCATATAAGATTATTCATTATTTAACAAAAAAAACGTACTACTCTTTAATTGCAGCAATATTTTTTGTAATTTCTCCAATATTAATTCATAGGTTAGGAATTCATTTAACACTTAGCGCACACTGGATAATTTTAGCTGCTTTATATTTAGAAATTTTTAAAGATCAAAAATTCTTATTATCTAAAAAAATCTTTCTTTTAATAATATCTTCATTAATACATTTTTATTTCACAATAATGTTAATTATTATTAATGCAGTTTTTTCTGTAGAAAAACTTTATATTAAAAAAAATTTTAAATTATTTTTAAAAGAAAATTTATTTTTATTTACACCGTTAATTTTAACAATGTTTTTATTTGGGTATTTTGTATTACCTCCTTCAGATTCTTTAGGATTTGGATATGGTTTTTACAAAGCTAATTTACTTACATTTTTTGATTCATCACCAGATAATTCAATTAACACTTGGTCATTATTTCTCCCTGATATTTATAATAGCATTGGAGAATCTGAGGGTTTTGGTTATTTTGGATTGGGAATTTTAATTTTATTTTTAATTTTAGTTTTTTTTATTTATGTGAATTATTTAAAAATTATAAAAAGAAATTTAATATATTTAATTATTTCATTATTATTTTTGATTATTGCTTTTTCAAATTCAATTAATTTTGGAAGTTATCAAGTATTAAATTTCGAATTACCTATTTTCATGTATGCCCCTTTAAGCATAATAAGAGCATCAGGAAGATTTATTTGGCCAGTTTATTATCTAATCTTAATTTTTTCTTTTTATGCTTTTCATAAACTCAGGTTTAAAACTTTTTATTTATTACTTTTATTAGTAATACAAATTATTGATTTGGCTCCAGGTATTAATAAAAGTTTAATATTAAAAAAGCCTCTTGTTGAAAAAGAATTTTTAAAAGATCCTGTTTGGTCTTTAGTATCTAATAATTTTAAAAATATTATAAGCACCTACACCACAAATAATTCTAATAATTTTCCAGCAATCTCTACTTTATTAATTGAAGAAAAATTCAATAAAACAAATTTCTTTAGACTAGGCAGATACAACAGGGAGACAGCCTCAATTTATAGAAGTGAAGTTTACAAAAACTTAATAAAAAAAAATATTAACTATGAGAATATTTATGTTGTGGATAATATAGATCATTTAAGACATTTAAAATATATTTATAGAGATTTAGATTTTGGTTTTTTTAATAGAAATAATATTTGGTTAATTTTGCCAGGTTACAAATCTCAGATGAGCTTTAAAGATAAAAAAAAATTTGAAATGATCAATTATAAAAAAATAGAATTAAATGAAAAAATTAATATTGAGATGAAAAATATGAATGGGATATTGGGGATGGGATGGTCAAAACCATCTTATGGAAGAACTATAAAATCAAGGGGATCTTGGACTGAGGGATATTCCTCAAGTCTATTATTTACTCTCGATGATAAGGCCAATTTAATAAAAATTAGTGTTGATAAAATAATTTTTAAAAATCAAGATCTATCAGGAATAGATATTTATCTTAACGATATAAAATTAACTAATATTCAAATTAAAGATACAAAAGAAATTTATATAGATTTAAAAAATGAAAAATTTAAAAACGATGTAAATATAATTACTTTTAATATAAAAAATCCCATTACTCCATTTTCTTTATTAGAAAGTGTTGATGGTAGACTTTTAGGTTTGTTGATTAAAGAAGTAGAATTTCAATAATTTATAGTAGATTTTCAATTTACCTTATTTTTTAATTTAATAATTAAAATATCAAAAAGCATTTTAGGCATATCTATAAAAATATTTAATTTACTTCCATCTCTATGTTCCCATTTTAAGGGCAGTTCTTTAATTGAAATATTATTCTTTTTTAATAGTAAAGTTAATTCAATATCAAAAGCAAATCTATTAGAACTTATTTTTTTAAAAATCTTATAAGAATAATTTTTATGAAAAACCTTAAATCCACACTGGGTATCCGCTAGATCTAATCTAAATATAATTCTAATCAATATTTTAAAGAATGATCCTAAAAGTCTCCTTATAAATAGAGTTTTAATTTTAGAATTTTTATGATTTCTAGATCCATAATAAGCTGTATTTTTATTGTTGATATTTTTTTTTTTGAACCAAATATCAAATTGATCTGGTTTTACAGACATATCAGCATCACAAATCAATATCCAAGTATAATTAGAATTTAAAACACCCCTCTTAATTGCGTAACCTTTTCCAATATTTTTCTTATAATTAATATATTTAAAGTTACAAATTTTATCATTTTTAGAAATAAATTTGTGTATTAATTCACTACTATTGTCAGTGCTTCCATCGTTAACAAAAATTATTTCAATTTTTTTTTTTGATTTTTTCTCTACGAATTTCTTTAATATTGTTAAACAAGATTTTAAACGAAGTTGTTCATTAAATATTGGGATTATAATTGATAAATTATACACTCATTAGATATATCATTAAATGTTGATTTTTTATATTCTGAAATTGGTTGCGGGGGACGGATTTGAACCGCCGACCTTCAGGTTATGAGCCTGACGAGCTACCAGACTGCTCCACCCCGCGGTATACTTAAATTCTATTTTTAAGTTTGTTTAATTTTTTAACTCTTTTAATATTTTCTTGAAGAATCCTCTTTTTCTTTTCAGAGGGTTTTTCATAAGTATTTTTTAATTTTACTACTTTAAAAAAACCATCTCTTTGTAGTTTTCTTTTAAGAACCCTAAGAGCTTGTTCAATATTATTATCTTTAACTTCTATTTTAATAACTACCTCCAAAAAAGTGAGTAACTAGCACTTTTAAATTTTGATGTCTATTAATTTTAATCATATTTATACTATTTAGTTGCCTGTTTTGCTTTTTCTTTTTCTTTTTTTTCTCTTTTTATTCTTCTTTCTGATTTTTCGATAGCTTCAATTAAATCTTTTTGTGAAAATAAGTTCATTGCAACAGGATCTTTAGGAGTTAAATTATTATAATTCCAATAACTTTTATTTCTTATAGAAGTTATAGAATTTTTTGTTACGCCTACTAACTTAGCTATTTGAGAATCTTTTAAATGATTGTGATGTCTAATTAACCATAAAGCAGAATCTGGTTTATCTTGTCTTTTTGATAAAGGTATGTATTTTTTTACTTTTTTATCAGAACTAGATATTTCAATATCAACATTTTTAATTTTCAAAAGTCTATCTTCATCTTTTGAAGATAGTTCAATTTCGTCTCTCGTTAATTGACCAGATATAATTGGGTTATAAGCCATTATTCCTTTTGCAACTTCTCCATCTGCAATTCCCTGCACTTCTACCTCATGTAGATTACAAAAGGTTGCTATTTGCTTGAATGTAAGTGTTGTATTTTCTACTAGCCAAACGGCAGTCGCCATGGGCATTAATGGAATGTTAGACATTTAATCTTTCTTTTCTTGTCTAAAATTTTGAAATTTTTTATTAAATTTACTTACCTGGCCTTTGTCCATCAATTTTTGTTTTCCACCTGTCCAGGCAGAATGAGATTTTGGATCAATCTCTAATTTTAAGACATCACCTTCAGCACCCCAAGTTGATCTAGTTTCAAATTGAGTTCCGTCAGTCATTTCAACTTTTATTGTATGGTAATTTGGATGTATGTCTTTTTTCATATCGAGACTTATAGCAAAAGAATTTTATAAAACAATTAAAAGTTCTTCAATTTTTCAAGCATTTTTTCATTTATAGCCATGCTAGAAGCTCGTATTTTGATGTTTTTATTTTGTGACAAGTCAATTTCATTAATTGTTCCCCCAGATTCTTTTAAGATTATTATACCTGCTGCTATATCCCATAAATTTAAGTCATTTTGAAAATATCCATCATATCTACCAGCTGCTACATAAGCCATATCAAGAGCTGCACTCCCAGATCTTCTTATAGGTAAATCAATTTCATTTTTATAACCCCCTCCTGTAGCAAATAAGCAGGCATTTATATCTTTTTTTTTAGAGACTCTAATTCTTTGATTGTTAAAGAAAGCTCCATTATCTTTTTCACCATAAAACATTTCATCTTTTATAGGATCATAAATTAAACCCGATACAATTTCATTTTCAGATTTTAAGGCTATTGATATTGCAAAATGAGGAACCCCATGTAAAAAATTTGTTGTGCCATCAATTGGGTCTATAATCCATATATTTTTTTTATCTTTATTGGATTCAGATCCGTCTTCTTCACTAATTATAGAATAATTTGGTCTTGCTTTTTTTAATTCTTCAATAATTATTTTTTCTGCTTTTAAATCTGCATTTGAAACAAAATCACTTGGTCCTTTAATTGACACTTGTAATTTTTCTATTTCTCCAAAATCTCTTATTAAAGCTCTAGATGCTTTTTCAGCAGCTTTTATCATAATATTTAAATTGGCTGATATTGATTTCATAAAATTTATATTTTTTTTATATATTCCATAGTTCTTGTATCGACTACGATCTTATCTTCACTTTCAATAAAGGGAGGAACTTGAATGTTTATGCCATTATCTAAAGTTGCAGGTTTATAGGAGGAAGAAGCTGTTTGACTTTTTAAAGCAACATCTGTTGTTGTAACTATACAAATAACTTGATTAGGCAGCTCAACTGATAATGGACTATCATTATAGAAACTTATGTTTACTTCTAAATTTTCTGTCAACATTCTACCTTTTTCTCCAACAATTTCTTTTTTAATGTTAATTTGTTCAAAGGATTTTGGATTAATAAAATAATAATCAATTTCATCATCATATAAATAATTAAATTTAGTTTCATCTAATGATGCTTTTTCCACTGACTCGCTTGATCTAAATCTTTCATTTAATTTTGTATTTTTGTTTACACTTTTCATTTCTATTTGAGCAAACGCTCCACCTTTACCAGGTTTTACATGTTGAGTTTTAAGAACTTGCCATAAATCATTTTTATATTCAATCAACATCCCAACTCTGATTTCACTTGCATATATTTTCATTTTAATTTTTTAATTGCTTCTAATGGTTTATATTTTTTATTATTCCAAATGTAGCCTGAAATAGCTAAAAAGTTAGCTTTATTCAATAAGAGTTTTTTATAATTATTAAGCTTAATTCCTCCAATAGCCACAATAGGAATATTAGTTATTTTTTTAGCCAAATTTAGAATCTTTAAACTAGCTCTGTATTTATTTTTTTTTGTTTGAGAGGAATAAAAAGCTCCAAATGCCAAATAATCAGCACCATCACTAATTGCTTTTTTAGCTAGATTAATTGAGTTATGGCAAGTAACACCAATAATTTTATTCTTTAATATTTTTCTTGCCTTAAGAATGTCCATATCTTTTTGCCCCAAATGACAGCCGTCAGCATTAAGCTTTTTAGCAAGACTTGGATCATCATTGATCAAAAATTTAACTTTATACTTTTTACAAATTTTTTGAATTTTCTTTCCAATTATTAATTTATTTTTATTTGTTTCTTTTTTAATTCTTAATTGAAAAAAATTTACTTTTTTTGAGTTTAATACCAATGCTAGATCAATATAGAAATCTTCATTTTCAATTTTATTTGGAGAAATTAAATAAACAAATTTCTTATTTGTTTTATTTTGTTTCAAGTTCGGCTGTCCATCTTCCTTGAGCTGCAAGTGTACACATATTGGCTCTGTGGTTGAAAATTTTTTGAGTACCATTAATATCATTGATATCTTTTGACCAAAACTTAAGTGCACTTTGCTGTAGGGCTCTTCCATATGAATAAGTCATTATAAATTCTGAATCATTCATTTTATTAATTTCATTTAGATTTTTAGTAGCCTCTAATTCAGTTTGTCCACCAGAAAGAAAAGCTATTCCAGGCACATCCTTAGGCACATTCTCTTTAAGACATTTAAAAGTGAGTTTGGCAACCTCTTCATTTGATATTTTTTCACTTGAGGTGAACCCAGGTAAGATCATGTTTGGTTTTAAGATTATTCCAGTTAAATCAATATTGTGAAGTACCAATTCCTCGAAACATCTTTTAATAACCTTAGAAGTTTTATTAAAACAATCTTCTGCTGAATGGTTTCCATCCATCAAAACTTCTGGCTCTACTATTGGTACCATTCCACACTCTTGAACGAGAGCAGAGTACCTTGCAAGTGCATGAGCATTTGAATTAATTGATAATTCACTCGGGTATTTATTCGAAATATTATAAACTCCCCTCCACTTTGTAAATCTAGCTCCAAGTTTGTAGTATTCTTTTAGCCTTTCTCTTAAGCCATCTAGGCCTTCTGTAATTTTTTCTTCAGGCGAACCAGCTAAAACCTTTGCACCAGTGTCTACTTTTATTCCAGGAACGGCACTAGAAGAAGAGATTAGCTCAGGTATAGTTTTATTTGAATTTGAGGTTTGTTTAATTGTTTCATCATATAAAATTACTCCACCAATACAATTTTTCATTCCTTCAGAAGAGAAAAGGGTTTCCCTAAATAAAAGCCTATTTTTTGAAGATGATGTAACATTTATAGCTTCAAGTCTCTTAGTCATGGTTCCAGTGCTTTCATCAGCAGCAAGGATACCTTTGCCATTTGACAAAATTTTTAAAGCTATTTTATTTAATTCAGACATATTAATTTAAAGCTTTTATACCAGGAAGCTCTTTTCCTTCAAGATATTCTAAAAAAGCCCCACCAGCAGTTGAAATAAAATTAAAGTCATTAACGGCGTCGACACTATTCAATAAAGCAACTGTATCTCCACCACCTGCTACAGAATAAATGGTATTTGCTTTATTTTTTTCAGTGATCTTTTTTGCAATTTCAATACTTCCTTTAGCAAAATTTGGGTTTTCAAAATAACCAGCAGGACCATTCCACAAGATAGTGTTACTTTCTTCGATGATATTATTAATATTCTTTATTGATTTAGGGCCAATATCTAAAATTAATTCATCTTCCAGAACATCATTTAACTCTTTTATTTCTGGCAATCCATTTAAGTTTTTTCCTACAGTGACATCCTCAGGATAAATTATTTTACAATTTTTCTTTACAGAAAGTGAAAATATTTCTTCAATTATTTTATCACAATTATCTTCTCGTATAGATTTTCCAATATTATAACCCTTGTACTTCAGCACATTATTAGCCATTCCACCAACAATTATAATATTATCAAATTTAGGAATTAAGTTTTTAATAATATTTATCTTAGTTGACATTTTAGAGCCACCAATGATGCAAGTTATAGGTTTTTTAATCTCAGATGTAATTTTGGTTAAAGCATCAATTTCTAAATTTAATTGAAGACCTGCATATGAAGGAAGAAATTTTGTAATTTCATAAATTGAAGCATGTGTTCTGTGCGAACACGAGAAGGCATCATTAACATAAATATCAGCCAGACTTGCTAAATGTTTTGCAAATCCTTTATCATTTTTTTCTTCTTCACTATAAAATCTAAGGTTTTCTAGCATTACAATCTTTTCATCCTCAGTATTAAATAGATCAGTAGAATCTATCTCTTTAAGATTTTTTGTAATTAGCTTTATATTCTCATTCAGTTTATTTTTTAAATCTTCACATATAGGTTTAAGGGAGAGACTATCTATGATTTTACCCTTAGGCCTTCCAACATGAGACAATATTATAATTTTGGTATTATTTTTTAATAGAAAATTTATGGTAGGAATAATTTTATCTATTCTTGTAGTGTCAGCGATTTTTCCATTATCTAGTGGAACATTCAGATCAAGTCTCAGAAGTACTTTTTTTTCACTAAGATTAAGCTCATCTTTTACACTTCTCATTAGGAGATCTTATGAAGGTGTTCTGCAATATCACACATTCTATTTGAAAAACCCCACTCATTGTCGTACCAGGCAGAAATTTTACCCATATTATCTCCAACCACACTTGTTAAAGAGGCGTCTATAATTGCTGAAGCTGAGTTATGATTAAAGTCAATCGACACTAGTTTTTCTGTAGTAACTTCTAAAACTCTTTTAGATTGTTTTTTTGAAGCAGATGTAAAGGCTTCATTAATTTTTTCTTTTGTCATTTCTTTTTTTGTACAAAAAACAAGCTCTATTAATGAAACATTTGGAGTTGGAACTCTCATAGCTACACCCTCAAGCTTTCCTTTTAAAGCAGGAATAATTTCACCTATAGCTTTTGAAGCACCCGTAGATGTTGGAACAATCGACTGACTGGCAGACCTTGCTCTTCTTGGGTCCTTATGTGAGTTATCTAAAATTCTCTGGTCACTAGTAAAAGCATGAATGGTAGTCATAAATCCTTTTTCAATTTCAAAATTTTCATTCAAAATATGTGCAACAGGTGCCAGGCAATTAGTTGTGCATGAAGCTGCTGAAACTATTTGATCATTTTTAGACAGGATATTTTCATTTACACCATATACAATTGTTTTGTCTGCATTTTTACATGGAGCTGATACAATAACCTTTTTTGCACCATTCTTAATGTGTGCTAATAATTTATCTTTAGAATTAAATTTTCCAGTACATTCAAAAACATAATCAACATCAAATTTTTTCCAATTTATGTCTTCAATTTTAGATTCTTGAGAAAAAGTAATTTTATTTTTATTTATAATTAAATGGTTTTTATCAAAATCTAACTCCGCATTAAATTTCCCATGAATAGAGTCGTATTTTATTAAAGCGCAGCTTGCCTCAGAATTAGATCGGTTATTAATGTGCTTAATTTCTATATTTTTATTTTGGCTTTCAATAATTGCTCGAATTACCATTCTGCCAATTCTTCCCATACCATTAATTCCAACTTTTATAGTCATATTTAACTTTTTATTAGATTCTTAGTTTTTTTGGAAATATTTTCAGCCGTTAATCCAAAATGTTTATAAATTTC
>Ga0307986_10000758_pt1 | contig 23765 bp, 28 predicted proteins | sample EllFjometageno82_FD_203170 | JGI IMG/M metagenome (GOLD analysis project Ga0307986, IMG submission 203170) | Marine microbial communities from Ellis Fjord, Antarctic Ocean - #82 | ecosystem: Environmental > Aquatic > Marine > Unclassified | place: Southern Ocean | collected 2014-10-09 | reverse complement strand
TAGCATAGTAAAAAGAACTGGCTCAATTGTAGATTCACCTGTTGGAAAAGAACTTTTAGGAAGAGTTTTAGATGGACTAGGAAACCCAATTGATGGAAAAGGAAATTTAAGTGAAAAAATTGAGAGAAAAAGAGTAGAAGTTAAAGCACCTGGAATAATTCCTAGACAGTCTGTTAGTGAACCAATGCAAACAGGACTAAAAGCAATTGATACCTTAATACCAGTTGGAAGAGGACAAAGGGAACTAATTATCGGAGATCGTCAAACAGGCAAGACAGCAGTAGCCATTGATGCAATTATAAATCAAAAAGCAGTTAATGAGTCTGATGACGAAAAAAAAAAGCTATATTGTATTTATGTTGCTATTGGGCAAAAACGTTCAACAGTAGCTCAGATTGTTAAAACTTTAGAAGATGCTGGCGCTATGAAATACACAACAGTTGTTGCAGCAACAGCTTCTGATGCAGCCCCACTTCAGTTCTTAGCTCCATACACAGGTTGTACTATAGGAGAATATTTTAGAGATAATGGAATGCATGCGCTGATTATCTATGATGATTTATCAAAACAAGCCGTAGCTTATAGACAGATGTCTTTATTGTTAAGAAGACCCCCTGGTCGAGAAGCATACCCAGGTGATGTATTTTACCTTCATAGCCGACTTTTGGAGAGAGCAGCAAAATTAAGCGACGCAAATGGTGGAGGGTCATTAACAGCTTTACCTATTATAGAAACACAAGCAGGAGACGTGTCAGCTTATATTCCAACTAACGTAATCTCAATTACTGACGGTCAAATATTTTTAGAAACGCAGTTATTTAACCAAGGTATTAGACCAGCTGTTAATGTTGGATTATCAGTTTCAAGAGTTGGATCTGCTGCACAAACGAAAGCTATGAAAAAAGTAGCTGGATCAATCAAATTAGAACTTGCTCAATACAGAGAAATGGCCGCATTCGCACAGTTTGGTTCGGATTTAGATGCAGCAACCCAAAAACTCTTAAACAGGGGATCAAAATTAACAGAACTTTTGAAACAAAATCAATATTCGCCGTTAACGGTAGCGGAGCAAGTTATTACGGTCTTCACAGGAGTAAGAGGATATCTAGACGATGTAGAACTTGATCAGATTAAAAACTTTGAAAAAGATATTTTAGAAAAAATTAAAAATGAAAAAAATGAAATTATAAGTACAATTCAAACTACTGGAAAATTAGAAAAAGAAACAGAAGATTCATTAATACAAATAATACAAGAATATAAAAAAAATAAAAAATAATGGCAAGTTTAGACGACTTAAGAAAAAGAATTGTTAGTGTAAAATCTACACAAAAAATTACTAAGGCTATGAAAATGGTTGCAGCAGCAAAATTAAGAAAAGCCCAAGAGAGTGCTGAAAGAGGAAGACCTTATAGTGAGAAAATGCAAAATATTATTTTAAACTTAACAGAATCAATCAACGATCCATCAAATGCACCAAAATTGCTAGTAGGCAACGGAAAAGAACAAACTCATTTATGTGTAGTAATGACATCAGACAGAGGGCTATGCGGAGGTTTTAATACTAATATTTGTAGATTAGCTAAAAATTATTTTTTAAAAGTTTTAAAAGAAGAAAAAAATTTAAAAATAATTACTATAGGTTCAAAAGGACACGATCAATTAAAAAGAGAATACGGTAAATACATAGTTCAGAAACTTAGTTTCAAAGATAAAAAAAAAATTTCATTTAATGAAGCTGATGATGTTGGAAAAATAATTATAGATTTATTTGATAAAAATGAGTTTGATAAATGTGTTCTATTTTATAATAATTTTAAAAATGTTATGACTCAAATACCTCAAGCACAGCAGATTATACCTGCTGAAAAAAAAGAAAATTCTAAAAAGAATGATGAAATTTTTTATGAATTTGAACCTGATGAAGATGAAATACTAGAAGATTTGCTACCAAAAAATATTTCAACACAAGTATTTAAAGCATTTCTAGAAAATTCAGCTAGTGAGCAAGGTTCAAGAATGACAGCAATGGATAGCGCAACAAGAAACGCTGGAGATTTAGTTAAAAGTTTAACAATAGTTTATAACAGAAGTAGACAAGCAGCGATCACTAAAGAGTTAATTGAAATAATATCAGGAGCAGAGAGTTTATAATTATGAACAAACCAGGAAAAATTACACAAATTATCGGAGCTGTAATAGACGTAAGTTTTGAGGGAGATCTACCAGAAATTTACACAGCTCTTCAGGTTAACAACCAAGGGAACAAGTTAATACTCGAAGTTGCACAACATTTAGGTGAGGGTAGCGTTAGAACTATAGCAATGGACTCTACTGAAGGATTAAAAAGAGGAGATGTTGTCACAAACACTGGTTCTCCAATAAGCGTTCCAGTTGGGCCAGAAACATTGGGTAGAATAATAAATGTTATTGGTGAACCCATTGATGAAAAAGGCGAGGTTAAGACTAAAGAAAAATGGCCTATCCATAGACAAGCACCTAAATTTACAGATCAATCTACAGAAACAGAAATGTTAGTTACGGGAATTAAAGTAATAGATTTATTAGCACCATATGCAAAAGGTGGAAAAGTAGGTTTATTCGGTGGAGCTGGTGTCGGAAAAACAGTTACTATTATGGAATTAATAAATAATATCGCAAAAGCTCATGGTGGATTTTCAGTTTTTGCTGGTGTTGGAGAAAGAACACGAGAAGGAAATGATCTTTATCACGAGATGATAGAATCAGGAGTGATAAAACCAGATGGACCAGGTTCTAAAGCAGCTTTGGTATACGGACAAATGAATGAGCCGCCAGGAGCTCGTGCTAGAGTAGCCTTAACGGGACTGACTGTTGCAGAGTACTTTAGAGATCAAGAGGGGCAAGATGTATTATTCTTTATAGACAATATTTTCAGATTTACCCAAGCTGGTTCAGAAGTTTCAGCTTTACTAGGAAGAATACCTTCAGCTGTGGGATACCAGCCAACATTAGCTACAGACATGGGTAACTTACAAGAAAGAATTACATCAACTGGAAAAGGTTCGATAACATCAGTACAAGCTATTTACGTTCCTGCGGATGATTTGACAGACCCTGCACCTGCAACTTCCTTCGCTCACTTAGATGCTACAACCGTACTTTCAAGACAAATTGCAGAACTGGGCATATATCCAGCAGTAGATCCTTTAGATTCGACATCAAGAATATTGGATCCAAGAATTGTAGGCGAAGAGCACTATAGAGTCGCTAGAGAAGTACAGGAAATATTACAAGCCTATAAGTCACTACAAGATATTATAGCAATTCTAGGTATGGACGAACTATCTGAAGAAGACAAACTTACTGTTGCAAGAGCGAGAAGAATTATGAGATTTTTATCTCAACCATTCTTTGTCGCAGAGGTGTTTACAGGTTCTCCTGGAAAGTTAGTTGATCTAGAATCAACAATCAAAGGATTTGCAGCTATATGTAAAGGAGATTACGATCACCTTCCAGAGTCAGCATTCTACATGGTCGGAGGAATCGAAGAAGCTGTTGAAAAAGCTGAGAAAATAGCACAAGATACTAAGTAAAAATGCCTGAAAATTTTAACTTAGAAATAATCAGTCCTGATCAAACACTATTTAATTCTGAGGTTACACAAGTAGTTATTCCTGCATATGAAGGAATGATGACAATATTAAGAGACCACATTTCATTAATAACTTTTTTAAGACCAGGTTTTGTTGAAGTTGAAATTGAAAGTAAAACCTCTAAATTTTATATTGAAGAAGGAACGGTAGAATTCTCTGGTAATAAACTTTTAATTTTATCCTCATCAGTGAATCACGTTGAAAAACTAGCTAAGGATAAAATAGCAAAAATGCTTGAAGAATCTAGAAATCTTTTAAAAAATTCTGAAATTAACGATAAAGAAAAATATTTCTTAAGTAATAAAATTAATTCTCTTCAAGAAATTAGTTAATATATTTTTTTAATTCTACTAGAATATTTTCATAAACATGTTTTTTAAAATTTACAATTAGGTCAGGTAACAAAATCATATCTATCCATTTCCAATCTATAAATTCTGGATATTCTGTGTTGATATTAATTTCATTTTCTTCTCCTGTGAACCTGACTATAAACCATTTTTGTTTTTGTCCCTTATATTTACCTTTCCATATTTTCTCAATCAGGTTTTCTGGCAAATCATATTCAAGCCATTGATTAAATTCTTTTAAGATTTTAATATTTTTAATACTAGTTTCCTCTTCTAATTCTCTTTTCATTGCAGCAACCAAGGGTTCATTTGGATCCACCCCACCTTGTGGCATTTGCCACTTATCGAATGGATTATCCTTTCTTTTTCCAACAAAAACTTTATTTTTTGAATTAAGAACTACTATCCCAACACCAGTTCTATACGGTAGGTCTTCATGCTTCATTTCTACGATGTTAATAGATCAACAGCATATTTTAATTGGTTATCTGTTTTACTGTTAATTTTAAAATTATCTCCAAATTCTTCTACAAAAATATCAGGAAGAACGCCTACGTCCGAAATAGATTTCCCTGATGGTAAATAATATTTTGATATTGTTAATCTAATTCCCCCACCATTTTTTAGAGGTATAATAGATTGAACAGATCCCTTTCCATAAGTGCGTTCCCCTAAAATAATTGCTCTTTTATGGTCTTTTAAAGCACCAGAAACAATTTCTGAAGCTGAAGCAGAGCCATTATTAATTATTATTATCAAAGGTTTTCCGTTGATGCCGTCTCCTTTTTTAGAAAAAAATTTTCTAGATTCAGTAATTTTTCTTCCTTTGGTTGATACAATTTCTCCATCATCTAAAAAAAAGTCAGTTATACTAATCGCCTGGCTAAGCAAACCCCCTGGATTATTTCTTAAATCAAGAATGTAACCATTTAATTTATTATTTTTTTCAAATGTGTTTATACTTTTAGATAGTTGATTATTACTATTTTCATTAAAAGATTTTAACCTTAGATAGCCAATTTTTTTTTCTTCTCCAATAATTTTAGCTTCAACGGACTTTACTTCGATGATAGCTCTTTTAATTTTGAAATTTAAAGCTTTTTTTATATTTCTTCTTCTTACAGTTAAATTTATTTCCGAACCTACGGGCCCTCGCATGAGATCAACAGCTTCAGTTAGTGATTTTCCCTGAACTTGTTCTCCATTTATCTTTACAATATAATCACCTGATTTAATTCCTGCTTCTGAAGCTGGCGTGTCGTCAATCGGTGAGATTACTTTAACAACACCTGACTCCATTCCAATTTCAATTCCAAGACCACCAAATTCACCTCTCGTATCAGTTTGCATGCCCTTAAATGATTTTGGGCTCATGTAAGCAGAGTAAGGGTCCAAGGATTGTAAAACACCGTTAATTGCTGAGTCCATAACTTCTGCTTGATCAATTTCATCTACGTAGTCTTTTTTTATTGTTTCTAAAACCTCACTAAATAAGTCTATTTTTTCATATAGTTCATTCGAATTTTTTGAGTAAACGTAATTAGTACTAATTAAAATATTAAGAAATATTAATATAATTATATTATTTATTTTTTTCATATTAAGGTCTTTTCTTTAGGTATTGTTTCTGACCACATTTTTTCAAGATCATAAATCTCTCTTTTTTCGGGATGAAAAATATGTATTATGATATCTATTGCGTCCACAAGCTTCCAATCTCGACTATCTCTTCCTTCCATCCTACAATTATAAACACCTATTTTCTTTAGCTCTGAAACTAAATTCTCAGATACAGACTGTAAATGTCTAGAAGAAGTTCCTGAAGCTATAATCATATAGTCCGCGATATAAGATTTTTTTTTTAGGTCAATTGACACAATATCTTTAGCCTTATTGCTATCTAAGATTTTTTCAATTTGATTTTTAATTTCTGATATTTTCATAAGGTCTTATAACTTTTCTCTAATTTGTGTAGAGGAAATATTTATAGGCTTATTTTTAATGAATGTTATTTTTTTCACTTGCTTCATTATAACAGATTTTTTAGCTTTTTTGTCGTAGTCCTTTCGCGAAAATACGACGATTTTGCTTAATTCCAGCAAAAGTTTCCAATTTTTCCATTTATGAAATTTAATTAAGTTATCTGAACCAATAATTAAAAAAAGAGAATTTTTTTTTTTTAAATATTTTATTAAATCTATAGTATTTGTAGATTTTATTTTGTCTTCAAAAAACTTAATTTTAATTTTTTTAACTTTTTTAGATATAATTTTACTTTTCTTAATTCTTTCAGACAGTGAAAAAAAAGATTTTTTTTTAAACGGACTTTTTCTTGTTATACACCAATAAATTTGGTCTAAATATAATTTCTTTATTGCTAATTTTGATATTTCTAAATGTCCTTGATGAGGAGGATCAAAGCTTCCCCCAAAAATGCCAATTCTCTTATTCTTAGTTTCAATCATTTTTAGCTATGACCTAGTAATCCCTTTTCCGGTAACTATATATTTGTAAGACATTAATTGATTAATTCCAACCGGTCCTCTTGGTGGTAATTTATTCGTTGAAATTCCTATCTCTCCCCCAAATCCAAACTCACCACCATCAGCAAATTGAGTTGAAACATTATGCATAGCAATTGCACTGTTCACACCATTTAAAAATATTTCTGCTGTCTTAGAATTATTAGTTATAATACCGTCTGTATGCATCGTACCGTATTTTAAAATATGACTTTTAGCCCCCTGGACTCCTTTAACAGATTTAATAGAAATTTTTGCGTCTAAATATTCAGTATTCCAGTCAATTTCTTTTGCTAATTTATATTTATTGTTGAACATTTGATTAATTTTTTTATCCACTAAAATCTCACAGCCCAATGACATTAGTTTATTAATAATTGGAATAACATGCTTCTTTATTGACTTAGAATCTATTAGTAACGTTTCAACAGCTCCACATATGCTCGTTCTCCGCATTTTAGCATCAGCAACTATTTTTGTAGCCATAGTTACATCCGCATCATTATCTACATAGATATGGCAAAGCCCCTCTAGGTGCCCAATGACATGTACCCTAGAAAGTTGTTGAACTTTTTTAACAAGTTCTTTGCCACCCCTTGGTACGATTACATCTATATATTTTGACATATTAGACAAAAGGTAATTTACAACATTTCTATTTTTATCTTCAATAAACTGAATACAGTTTTGATCAATGTTATTCTTTTTTAAAGAATCTCTAAAAAGGTTAGCCAATATTTTGTTTGAATTATAGGCTTCAGAACCACCTCTAAGTATTCCACAATTACGTGATTTTAAACATATAGCAGAGACATCAGCCGTCACATTTGGTCTGCTCTCATATATTATGCCTATCACACCTATTGGGGTTGCAACTCTTTTTATTCTCAAACCACTTGGTCTTCTCCATTCATCCAGCACTTTATTTAGAGGATTTTTAAATTTTAAAATTTCGTTTACAGAGTATCTTATGTCTTCTATTCTTTTGTCATTTAATATGAGTCTATCTACAAGATGTTTCCTTTTAATACTCTTTAAATCTTTCATGTTTTCTTGAATAATTTGTTTTTTATTTTTTAGTAAAAGCTGATTGTAACCTGAAAGAACTTTGTTAATTTTTTTTGATTCTAAATTATTAAGTACAATCAAAGCCTTCTTTGCGTTTATTCCAATCTGGTTTAATTTTTTCATAATATTACCATATCGTTTTTATGTACTATTTCCGATTTACTTGCGTAGCCAAGAATATTTTTGATTTGATTGCTCTGCAAACCTTTAATTTTATTAATTTCCCGAGAGTCGAAGGAAGACAAAGCTCTCGCAATCTCAATATTATTATTATCTATAATAAGTATGTTGTCACCTTTTTTAAAATTACCCTCAATTTTAGTTATACCAGCGGGCAATAAACTTTTTCCTGCTCTTAAAGCTTTAGATGCACCCTGATCAATATAAATTTTAGCGGATGAAGATAATGAACTTATTATCCATTTCTTTCTAGCATCCAAATTAGAAATTTTTGGTTTAAACCATGTATACAATTTTTTATCTATAATTTTTTGTATAGGATTAAAATTTTTACCATTAGCAATTAGCATGTCACACCCAGCGTTCATACAAATTTTTGCAGCTTCCAACTTTGTAAACATTCCGCCTGAACCAAAAGTGTTGATTTTTTTATCAACCAAAGAAAAAATATTTTCATCAATAATAGTTACTTCTTTTATTAAACTTTTTTTATTTGATCTTTTTTCATACAATCCATCAACATCAGATAGGATTATTAATAAATCTGCACCAACTATTTGTGCGACTCTTGCAGCTAACCTATCATTATCCCCGTATTTAATTTCACTGGTGGCTGTAGTATCATTTTCATTAACAATAGGTATCGCTTTTAATTTAAAAAGATTTTCAAATGTTCTTCTAGCGTTTAGTGCTCTTCGTCTTTGCTCTGTGTCATCTGGTGTTATTAAAATTTGTCCTATTTTAATTTTATTTTTTTCAAAAAGTTTTTGAAATTCATTAATCAAATGAATCTGCCCAACCGCTGCAACAGCCTGACTCATTTCAAGTTTAACTTTTTTATTTTTAATTTTTAGAAAGTTCTGCCCAAGAGCAATAGAACCAGAAGACACAATAATTATTTCTCGATTATTTTTTTTTAACTTTTTAATATCTTGTACTAGACTTAAAAGCCATTTTTTTTTTAAATTACCTTTGGCATCAACAATAGTAGATGAGCCTAACTTTATAACAATTTTTTTTGCTTTATTTATTAGCATTTTTTAACAATAATTTTCTTAGATTAATTAAGTTCTTATCTGTAACAACAGAAATTATTTCATATTTTTTTTTAATTTTTTTTTTAAAAATTTTCAATTTTTCATTAATTTTTTTTTTCTCCACTAGATCAGATTTATTAAATACAATAATTTCTTTTTTTTTAGTTAGAATTTTATCATATTTAGATAATTCGTTTCTTACTTTTAAATAACACTCAACAAGGTTATCTTCTGATAGATCTATTAAATGTAGCAATATTTTACACCTTTCAATATGTCGAAGAAATTTATCACCTAGACCAGTTCCCTCATGTGCACCTTCGATTAAACCAGGTATATCTGCTAGAGTTATCTCTTTATCATCGTAGTAAGAAACGCCAAGATTAGGATTAATAGTAGTAAAAGGGTAGTTTGCAATCTTAGGTCTGGCACGTGTTATAGCTGCAAGTAAACTTGATTTGCCAGCATTAGGCATGCCTACTATCCCAACATCAGCAATAACTTTTAATTGTAACCACACCCAAAACTCTTCTCCTACTTTTCCATTTGTTTTTTTTGTTGGAGTTCTATTAGTTGAACTTTTAAACCTAACATTTCCTAATCCATGGCTTCCACCGGCAGCTAATAAATATCTTTCCTTATTTTTTGTAAAATCATAAATTAAAGTATTGTTATCTTCTTCATAAATTTGTGTTCCAACTGGAACTTTAATTACTAAATCTTTTCCACCCGCTCCTGTTCTTTTCCTTTTAGTTCCTATGTAGCCATTTTCTGCTTTGAAATGCTGCGCATATCTAAAATCAATTAAAGTATTTAAATTTATTTCTGATTCAAAAACAACCGAGCCACCATCACCTCCATCACCTCCATCAGGTCCTCCATATTCAACAAACTTTTCTCGTCTGAAGCTTGCTGAACCAGAACCACCATTACCTGCTTTAATATAGATTTTAGCTTGATCTAAAAATTTCATTGTAAATTTTTAAAATAAATAACTAAGGTTATTTATATGCTTAATTAGGAACAACAGAAACAAAAGTTCTGTTTAATTTTGATTTTTTAAATTTGACTTTGCCTTTTGTCAGGGCAAATAAAGTGTGGTCTGTGCCCATGCCAACATTTTCACCTGGATGAATACGCGTACCTCTTTGTCTTACTATAATATTTCCTGGTATAACTGCTTGATCACCATATTTTTTCACACCAAGTCTTCTGCCCGCACTATCTCGGCCATTACGTGACGATCCACCAGCTTTTTTTGTTGCCATTTATTTTCCTATTTTTTTAAATCTTTTTTTGTAATTATTTTTTTCTGTTTTCTTGTTTTTTTAGTCTCTAGAACTTTTTTTACTTTTAGCTCAATTGGTTTTGCTTCAGCTATAATTTTACCATCTTTTGAAAGTATTTTTGTAATTTGAATTTTTGAGTGTCTTTGTCTGTGCCCATTTGTTTTTCTAGAATGCTTTCTTCTTCTTTTATGAAAAATTAAAATTGTTCTATCTTTAACATTGTCTAACAATTTAGCTTCGACAATAGCACCGGTTACATTTGGACTTCCAATTTCAGTAGTTTTGCTATCATTCAACAATAGAACATTTTTAAACTGAATTGTTTTACCAACTTCAGCGTCTAATTTTTCTATTTTTATAATTTTACTAGCAGATGCTTTGTATTGTTTTCCACCAGTTTCAAATATTGCAAATGACATAAATTTTTTTTTTATAAAATTACAGCAATATAACTTGAAAGAATTTCAAGTCAAGGCGATAGAAGTTAAAAAACATCCTTTAAATCACGAAGTTTTTTAAACACTTCTAATTCAGTAGAATTTTCCATGCCAAGAGATTTTTTTACCACATAATTATCACAGCGTAGAAAAATATTCGTATTTAGCTCTTCTTTAACAGTTATAGGAATAGTTGGAAGTTTCTGATCTATTTTTGCTGCTATCCACTTTTTTTTCTTTTTTAGGTTATTGTTATCAATATCATATTTAACACAAAAGTTTAAGTTGTTTTGAGTATATTCATGGCCACAATAAATTTGAGTATCTGTAGGTAATTGTTTTATAAGATTAAGTGATCTAAACATTTCTAGATACGTTCCTTCAAAAACTTTGCCGCAGCCTAGTGAAAATAAAGTGTCTCCAGTAAAAATAACTTTTTCATTTTTTGCATAAAAACAAATATGACCACTAGTGTGACCAGGAATAAAAAAAATTTTAAAATTTATATTTCCTAATTTAAAATTCTCATTATCAGACAATTTGATGTCTATACCAGGAATTCTTTTTTCATCTTTTTTAGAGCCAATAATTTTGGCGCTATATTTTTTTTTTAAAGCTAAATTTCCTCCAGTGTGATCAAAATGATGATGGGTATTAAGAATATAATCAATTTTTTTAATTTTTTTTTCTATAAAATTAGCAATAGGTTCAAATTCCGAAGGATCAACCACAGCAATAGTATCTGTTTCCGTATCATGAATCACAAAACTATAATTATCTTGTAGGCACGGTATGATATTTATATTTAACATTTAGCTAATCAAAAATATACCAACCTCTGATAGAAGGTTTTTCATTTCTAAATTAATTCGGTTTACAGAGGATATTTTATCATTGTTGATACCAATAATTTTATCTATCTTGATTTTTTTCTTATCACAAAATTGATAAAAATCTTTAATAGAACACATATGTAAATTAGGAGTATTATACCAAAAGTCTGGAAGAGATTTTGTGACAGGCATTTTTCCAAAAAATAACAAGCTAGCTCTAATCTGCCAGTAACCAAAGTTTGGTATAGAGATAATTACTTTTTTTCCTATTCTCAACAATTCATTCAAAACATTTTCTGGCTGGTAAAATGCCTGAAGCGTTTGACTCAAGACAACAAAGTCAAAAGCCTTATCGGGAAATTGACCAAGTTCTGTTTCTGCATTTCCTTGAATTACAGACAAACCTTTTGATATACATTGTTTAACTTTATTTTCTTCAAGCTCTATGCCTCTTGCGTCAATATTTTTTTGTTTGATAAGAGATTCGATTAAAGTTCCATCGCCACAGCCAACATCTAGTACTCTAGATTGAGTAGGAAGCAAATTTGCAATTATCTTAAATTCATTTTTCATTTTTAAATATTTCAAAATTAGAATCCAGAAAACCTTTAAGAGTTTCTAGAAATTCTGGCTCATTAACTAGAAAAGAATCGTGTCCTTTGTCTGTTTTTATTTCAGCAAAAGCAACATTGGCACCAGATGCGTTCAAAGCAATTACAATATCTTTACTATTTTTTGTGGGATAGAGCCAATCCGAAGAAAAAGATATGATCAAAAATCTAGTTTTATGATTTTGAAATGCACCGACTAAACCATTATCGAATTGTTTTGATAGATCAAAATAATCCATAGCTCTCGAGATATACAAGTACGAATTTGCATCAAATCTATCCACAAATACTTTACCTTGATGTCTTAAATAACTTTCTATTTGAAAGTCGGCATCAAATGTAAACTCATAATCTTTTTTTTCTTGTAATTTTCTTCCAAATCTTTCTTGCAAACCTTTGTCCGACATATAAGTAATATGAGCAGCCATTCTTGCTACTGCTAAGCCATTTTTTGGAATTTTTTTATCTTTGTAATAATTTCCTTTATTCCAAATAGGATCTGACATTATTGCCTGTCTAGCTAATTCATTTAATGCTATTTGCTGTGCATTATGACTTGTAGTTGACGCAATCGGTACTGCTGAAAAAGTTTTATCAGGATATAATGCACAAAATTGCAAAAGCTGCATTCCTCCCATTGAGCCACCTACAACACTTAAGAGTTTTTTTATATGAAAATATTCCAGTAAAGATTCTTGCGCTTTAACCATGTCTTTTATTGTAATTACAGGAAATTTTAAACCATAAGGCTCGCCATCTGAATCATCGAAACTTTTAGGTCCAAATGAACCCATACAGCCACCTAAAACATTAGCACAAATAATAAAATATTTTTCTGTATCAACAGCTTTTCCTGGGCCAACAGCAGTATGCCACCAACCATTTTTATTAGTTACAGGATTAGTTCCTGCAACAAATTGATCACCTGAAAGAGCATGAAAAATTAGAATTGCGTTATTTTTTTCTTTATTGAGTTGACCGTAAGTCTCATAAGCTATGGGAAAATTTTCTATAGTTTGACCACAATCTAATTTAAGTGGGTTTGCTACAACTATTTGTTTTATATTTTTAATTTTATAGTTCATATAAAATAAAAATCAGCTAGACTAGGTGAAACCCTATTTAGCGAATTTTATTATGCGCTCGCAATTTGGTTAAATCAGCGCAATATAGTTGTACTAAACTACTGGAAAATTGTCAATTTTATAAGAAATTAAAATGGATATAGAAATAATAAAGCTTTTTAGATAAGACTTAAATAAATTATGAAACTACCTAAAGCAAAAAATCTTAACTCTGAAAAATATGTTGCTGGATTGAGCTTATTTAAGCAAAAATTTGCTAAAATAAAATTATCTGCAAATGAATCGGCATTAGGGCCAAGTCCAAAAGCTGTAAAAGAGTACATTAAAGTATCAAAAAATTTTAAGAGATACCCAGATTCAGATGGTACATTTTTAAGAAAAACTATAGCAAAAAAATTTAAATTAGATCAAAACAGAATAATTTTAGGCAATGGATCAGATCAAATTTTTGAACTTATCTGTAAAGCATTTCTTAATAAAAATGATGAAGTTGTAATATCACAATATAGTTTTATTATTTATAGAATCTATAGCAAACTTAATTCTGCAAAAATAATTTATGCACCAGAAAATAACTTCACTTCCTCGGTAAGCAATATACTTTCATGTGTAACTAGCAAAACTAAAATTATTTTTATTGCAAATCCTAATAATCCTACAGGTACATATATTAGCAAAAAAGAAATACTGAAATTGAGAAAAAAACTAAGGAGTGACATTTTATTAGTTGTTGACGATGCGTACTTTGAATATATGAATTTTAAAGACTATGAATGTGGACTAACACTATTCTCTAAATATAAGAATGTTATTATCACTAGAACTTTTTCTAAAATATACAGTTTAGCAGGATTAAGAGTTGGCTGGGGCTACGCTTCAAAAGATATAATTAATTCATTGTATGAAATAAAACCTCCTTTCAATGTGAGTCGACCAGCATTATTTGCAGCTACAGCTGCAATACAAGATACAGCATGGCTAAATAAAGAAATACGTCATGTGAGAAAATGGTCAGAAAAATTTTATAATATCTTTAAGAAGCTAAATATAAACACAAATAGGACTAGTATAAATTTTTTATTAATTAATTTTAATCGAGTCAAAAAAACGTCGAAGCAAGTTTTTTATGCCTTAGCAAAAAAAGGGATTTTATTAAGACAAATGGATGTATACTTAATTAAAAATTCTTTAAGAGTTACCGTTGGCAACAGTAAAGAAAATTTACAATTAATAGTTCAATTAAAAAAAATTCTTAATGTTTGATAGTATTTCTATAATCGGGTGCGGCTTGATAGGTTCTTCAATCTTGAAAGCTATTAAAAGTAAAAATCTAGCAAAGGAAATCAAGATCTTTGATTATTCAAAGGAGGTTACTGCATATTTAAGGAAAGAAAATATATGTACAAACATATATAGTGATATTCGTCAGTGTGTCGTTAACTCTGATTTAATAATTATAGCAACGCCTCTTAGTAGTTACAAAGAAATTATTCTATCAATAAAAGATAGTTTAAAAAAAAATGCTATTTTAACTGACACAGGTTCAGTCAAAAAAGAAGTTATGAAGATAATTCATAATATAAATTTAAAAGATGTCCACTGGATACCTTCACATCCAATTGCAGGAACAGAAGAAAGTGGACCAAAAGCAGGGCAGGCTGAAATGTTCAAAAATCGTTGGTGTATTATTTCCCCACCTAAAAATTGTTCGGAACAACCGATAAAAATCTTAAAAACTCTATGGGAAAAAATTGGTAGTAAAGTTAAAATTATGACACCAGAAGAACATGATGAAATTTTATCTTTGACCAGTCATTTACCACATGCAATTGCCTATAATATTGTTAGAACGGTAATGAGTGTAGAAGATAAATTAAAGCAAGAAGTGATTCAGTATAGCGCTGGAGGCTTAAGAGACTTTACAAGAATAGCTGCCTCAAACCCCTTAATGTGGCGAGATATTTTTTTAGACAATAGTGCAAATTTATCTAAAGGTATTGACAATTTTATTGAAAAACTTAACGAATTAAAAAAAGCTGTAAATGACAAAAATGCAGATAAACTTTATCAAATCTTTAATTCTACTAAAGAAGTAAGAAAAGAAATTATCAAGGCTGGTCAAGATACGAACAAACCAGATTTTGGCAGAAAAAAAGATTAAGAATATTTCTCAGTTTCAGAGTAAATTTTTTCCTCTAAAATTTTTAGAAAAATAACTTTTTCTAATCCGGACTCAATTGGCTCTAAAAAAGAAATATGAATATCACCAGGATATTTTATAAAACTATTTTTTGGCCATATTTTCCCAGAATTTAACGCTACAGGTATACAAGGTATTCCAAGCGATTCATAAATTTTACCTACACCTCTTTTAAAAGGCCTTCTATCATCAAATTTAACCCTAGTTCCTTGAGGAAATATCAAAAGTGGTCTGTTGTTCTTTTGAATAGTATTCTTTATTTTGTCTAAAAAATTTAAATTTTCTTTTGTTGTTATTTCTCTAACTATATCAATAGATCCAATTTTTTTTAAATACCAGCCAAATAAAGGTATCTTTAAAAGCTCTTTTTTTAAAATAAAAACAGGAAAATTTAAAGGTGCCTGTAGAACAAAAGTTTCAAACATAGATTGATGAGCAGATGCTATAAAAAATTTTTCTTTTTTTTTTAAATTTGCAAGCCCGTGAAATACAACCTTTGTATTTAAAAATAATTTTAATATTACAATTATGTAATAGGCTAAAAATTTTCCACAATATAAAGCAAATCTGGCAGGTAAAATTAAAGTTGGCATAGCTAGAATAAAAACTATAATTATACCCATATATAAAAAAAAATTAAAAACTAAAGATCTAATAAATTGCATTAAGAGTTTATTAATTTTAATAAATCTTGCTTTTTTCTAATAATTTTAAATTTTTTTTTACTAGTTAAAATTTCAGCAATAAGGGGCTTAGTATTGTAATTAGAAGACAAAGAAGAACCGTAAGCTCCTACATGTGTTATAGCTACAAAGTCTCCTTCTTTTATTTTTTGATACTTTTTGTATTTAGCAAATTTACATGAAGTTTCACAGATCGGCCCGACAAATTCCACAGGTTCTTTACCTTGTTTTTTTGTCTTAATAATCGGCACAATATCATGACTGACATCATATAGAGCAGTTCTCATGAAATCATTCATACCTGCATCTATAATAACAAAATTTTTATTAGAACCTTTTTTAATGTACTGAATTTTACTTACTAAAATTCCTGTATTTCCAATCAAAGATCTGCCAGGTTCAAAAATAATATTACAGTTTAATTTTTTTTTAAAATCATACACAAATTTTGCATAATTATTTAAATTTATCTGTTTGTCTTTTTTATTATAACTAATTCCAAACCCTCCACCTAAGTCCACATGTTTTAATTTTATATTTAAGCTTTTTATAACTTCTGAAAGAACATTTAATGTCTTCATGTAAGGAGCAGCAGATAAGATCTGGCTACCGATATGAACACTTATTGCATCAATTTTTAAATTTTTAAACTGTTTAATATTCTTATAAAAAAAAGAAAAATTTTTTATAGATACTCCAAATTTATTTTCAGCTTTACCCGTTGAAATTTTTTTATGCGTTTTAGCATCTACATTAGGATTTATTCTAAAACCTATAGATATTATTTTGTTAATTTTTTTGCCTATGTTATTTACTAATATTGCTTCACTTTCCGACTCAACATTTATTAATAATATTTTTTTTTTAATAGCTAATTTTAATTCTTCTTCTGTTTTACCTACACCTGAAAAGACTATCTTATTTGGTTTTATACCTGCTTTTAATGCCTTTAGAAGCTCCCCACCTGAGACCACATCAGCTCCTGAACCTAGTTTTCCAAGTATTTTCATAATTGTTAGATTCGTATTGGCTTTAGCAGCAAAACATATGAGTGGATTTATATTTTTAAAAATTTTCGTAAAATTTAAATAATTTTCTTTTATTTGTTCTTCTGAATAAAGATAAAAAGGGGTTTTATTTTTTTTTATAATATTTTGCACTGAAACATCTTCGATAAATAATTTCTCTCCAAAATATTTAAAATGATACATATATTATGAACTAACTTTAATTTCGCTCTTAACCTTACCCAGATACTCTGGATTAGATTTTTTTCCACAACTTTCTAAAATTATTAAACTTAAAACTAAAAGAAAAATTAGTCTCATTTAGTATCCTTTTTATATTTAATTATCATTTTTTTTACGTTGTTTGAAGAAGTGCCGCCATAAGAATTTTTTGAATTCATTGAATTTTTTACGTCAAACACTTTTAAAACACTCTTATCTAAATCTTTATAGAATTTTTTTAATTGGTCTAAGGAAACTTCGTCTAAAGTTATATTTTTTTTCTCTGCAAAGTTTACCAATTGAGAAGAAATGCCATATGATTCTCTAAAAGTTAATTTTTTTTCTTTTACTAAATAGTCAGCAAAATCAGTTGCTGTAGTGAAACCTTCATTAGCCATTTTGTACATTCTCTCCTTTGAAATTTTTAAATTATCGATCAATTCAAAAGTCATTGTTAAGCTGTCTTTCAGAGTATCGTAACCTTCAAAAACCAAAGCCTTATCATCCTGCAAGTCTTTAAAATAAGACATAGGTAAACCTTTCATTATAGTTAAGATTGAATTTAGTTTACCGTAATTTATTCCAACTCTTCCTCTAATTAATTCTGCAGGATCTGGATTTTTTTTCTGAGGCATTATTGACGATCCAGTTAATACATTATCGTTGAAATAAATTAATTGATAAGCATCTGAATTTAAAATAATAAAGTCTTCTGCTAATCTTGATAAATGCATAGCACAAACAGCTGCAGCATATAAAAAATCAATTGCAAAATCTCTATCAGAAACTGAATCAATTGAGTTATTGGTAGGTTTTTTGAAACCAAGTTTTTTGCAAGTATAGTATCTATCAATTTTATATGAGGTGCCAGATAAAGCAGCTGACCCTAATGGAGACTCATCCAAAAGAGCTAAATTATTCTGAAATCTCTTTTTATCTCTATTTAACATTTCATAATAAGCTAAAAGATAATGTGCAAATGAAATAGGTTGAGCATTTTTTAAATGTGTAAACCCAGGCATAACAACATCTGTATTTTTTTCAGCTTTTTTAATTATTATCTTCATGACATTCGTAATATTTTTTAAAATGTCATTAGACGATTCTTTTACCCACAACTTAAAGTCAGTAACTACTTGATCATTTCTTGATCTTGCGGTGTGCATAAATCCAGCAGATGGTCCAATAATATCAAATAACTTTCTCTCAATATTTAAGTGAATATCTTCATATTTTTCTTGAAAAATGAATTTACCTTTATCAATTTGAGATTTAATTTTTTTTAAACCATTAATAACTTTTTTACCTTCATTCGAAGGAATAATTTTTTGCTTAATAAGCATTTGAGTGTGTACCGTAGAAGCAAAAATATCCTGTTTATAGAGTCTCTTGTCTATATTAATAGAAGATCCAATTCTCTGAAAAGATTTAGAGATCTTACCCTTAAGTCTTTTTGACCACACTGTTTTATTTTTATTTTTCATTTTACTATGTTAGTTATAATTTAAATTAATATGAAAATTAGTAAATCTTTTAAAATCTATATTCACATATTTGCTATCTTTTTCTTTATTCAGCAACTATTAAGCGAAACAAACTACTCAAAAAATATGGTAGTGCACAAAGAGCCTTTAGACATCAAGGAAATAAAATTTAAAGATTTCAATCTCAATGATGTGAACTTAACGGATAAAAAAGGCAATATAATGATATTAAACTTTTGGGCAACCTGGTGTGTTCCGTGCAAGAAAGAGATGCCATCACTAGATGCACTATCAAAATTATACCCAGAAGTGACTATTTATCCAATAAATTTAGAAAAACCAAACAAAGATAAAACTAAACACTTTTTTGAAAGTGTAAACATTAAAAATCTTAAAATATACTTTGATCCTGAATTTGAGTTAGTAAAATCTTTTAATATGCGTGGAGTACCAACTAGTATTTTAATAAATAAAAAAGGCAAAGAATTTGCAAGAATTATTGGTGAAATAGATTTTACCGACGAAAGCTTCGTTAATTTTTTAAAAAAATATCTTTAGTTTTTAAAAAAATACGCAAGGAGAACTAAAACGATAATTGCTATAAATTGAAGAAGAACCCTAAGTTGCATAAGTTTATTTGAATATTTTTTACTAGTCTCTCCACCTTTAAATAAAGTATAAAGACCTAGTAATAAAACTATCGCAACAGAACCCAATAGAATAAAACCTATAAAATTGAATAAAAAACTAGACATAATTAATTAACTATCATGAGCTACTCGTTAAACACAACTATTTTAAATCCTCTTTCAAAGGAAAAACCAAAAAATGCTGTCATCCTTTGTCACGGGTACGGAGGAGACGGTAAGGATATTTCTTTACTAGCAAGCTACTGGAGAACTTATTTACCTGATACATTGTTTGTTTGCCCCGATGCACCAGAAAGATGTGCTGTTAACGCAAATGGTTTTCAATGGTATGATTTAATGGATCAAACCCAAGATCAAGTTTTAGTAAAATCTTTAGTATCTGAAATTAAATTAAATACCTTAATAGATGAGGTATTAAAAAATAATGATCTCACAAGTGAAAAAGTTGCTATAGGTGGTTTTAGCCAGGGCTGTATGATTAGTTTGCAAACTGGCATTAAAAGAAAAGATAAGATTAATTCAATTATAGGATATTCAGGAAAAATAGTTGATGAGAATCATTTACAAAATAATATCAATTCTCGGCCAAATATAATTTTAATGCACGGAGATAAGGATCAGATTGTTCCTGTAACTTTTTTACTTGAAGCAAAAAATTTTTTTAATAAAAATAATTATAAAATAGAAACAAAAATATTAAAAAATTGTGAACACCGTATTCCAACTGAAGGGTCAAGTTTAGGATTAGATTTTTTAAAAAAAAATTTATACTAATTTTTGTAGAATATAAAAATTTAAAACTTGATAAGATTTAAGTAATCAGGTAACTTTTTGTAATGATTATTTCAGCCGATGAAAAAGTACCGCTAGAAAAATGTCCAGCATTAGTTTTAAATGCTGACTTTAGACCCTTAAGCTATTACCCTTTATCATTATGGTGCTGGCAAGATGCCATCAAGTCTGTTTTTTTAAATCGTGTGACAATAGTTTCAAATTATAAAAGAAAAATACGAAGTCCATCATTTGAAATGAATCTACCAAGTGTTATTGCTCTTAAAAATTTTATTAAACCATCGGAAAACCCAAACTTTACTAGATTTAATGTTTTTTTAAGAGACAAGTTTACCTGCCAATACTGTGGAGACAGAAAAAGTTTAACATTTGATCATCTTTTACCAAAATCAAAAGGCGGTCTTACAGACTGGGAAAATGTTGTCACAGCATGTTCAACTTGTAATGTGCAAAAAGGGGGCAAACTTTACAAGAATTGTGGTCTAATATTGTCTAAAACACCTTTCAAGCCTTCAGTGGATGATCTACATAAAAATGGAAGAAACTTCCCACCTAATTTTTTGCACGAGAGCTGGATGGATTACTTGTATTGGGATATTGAACTAGAACCATAATTAGATCTTCTTGGAAATCTTAATTGCTACACGAGAGGAGATTTTAATAATTTTATCTAAAAAACCATACAAACCATCTTTAGTAGCTCCACTTTCGTAGGCTATGTCTTTATGACTCAGCTCATCGTCTCTAAATTTAATTATGTTTTCTTTTAATTCTTTTTCATCTTCATATAATTCATAAGTTTGATTTTTATAATGATCTCCTATGACCTCTTCCACAGAAGCGGTACAAAGCATGGTAGCTTTTTTCCCCAACATAGCAGTTCCAAAACCTAAAGTTACACCAAGCAAATCCCAAAGAGGCAGCAGTTTTGTAGGAGATATATTTCTTTTTTTTATTTCATTCTCAAAAAATTCATAGTGTTCTTTTTCATGATCTTTCATCTCTTCTATTTGTTTTTTAAGACCTTCATCTTGTTTAAATGTTTTGAGAGCTAAAAGTTGACCTTCATAAATTTTAATTGCACCACGTTCACCTGCGTGATCAACTCTTATTAACTCTTCTAAAAATTTTTTATTTGTTTTTTTCATTTTTTAAAATATTTTTAAATGTAATAAATGATAAAATTAAAGAAATAAATAAATTAATTGTCGCTAGTGATAAGCCAAAAATTCTAAAATCTACGTCTTTGCAAGACTTAGATTTATTATTTACTAATTCTTGGAATAATTCATTGGTTGAAACATTTTGTTTTAGGTCTTTTATTTGGCAAACTAAAGACTCATCAAAAAAATTCTGCTCAATCCCAAAATGATAAATGGACACCAAAAAACCCAATATAAAGCTGATAAAAATAAGGATTAGTATTGTTTTTTTGAATCTTTTAAACATGAAAAAAAGTAGGCTAAAAGTAATTACAAAAAAATAAGGAATTCTACTAATCAAACATAGATTGCAAGCTTCATAGTCAAGTACATATTCAATAAAATAAGCAGAAAAAAGCACTAAAACACTAATAGAAAAAAATATAGCAATTAAGTTGTTATTTAAAAATTTATACATAAAATTTTATTATCAAGTAAATTACTAAAGCAAATGCCACTATAACTAAACCTATTATAGTCGCCCACAATGCTCCTTTTTTTTCTAAAAAAATAGAAAATGTCGTACCAAATTTTGATGTCAAATATGCTACAATAAAAAATCTCAGTCCCCTTGCAACTAAACAGGTAAAGAAAAAAATAATCAAATTAAATTGAATAAAACCACTAAAAATTGTGACTAGCTTAAACGGTAGTGGAGTAAATCCAGCTGTAAATAAAATTAATAACCAAGAAAAAATACCACCACTTGTTTGAAATTTTTCTTTTAAAAAATTAGTATTTTCATATCCGTAAAATTCAAATATTTTAACTCCAATATCACTAAAAAAATAAGAACCTATAAAATAACCTAAAAAAGATCCTAAGACAGAAAAGGATGTAGCTATAAAAAATATTTGTAAATATTTTTCTCTCTTGGCTACTACCATAGGCACAATTATAATATCTGGTGGGACAGGAAAGAACGAGCTTTCAAAAAATGATAATACTGCTAAAGCGTAATTAGCTAACTTGCTTGAGGCTAATTTTACACATTTAATAAATAATTTTTTTAGCATTTTTGTTGTTAGTATTGATAATTTCAATAACATATTACATAATTAAATTTAATAAAAAATAAATATCATTTAAATTTCACCTACTTATGAAAAAGTTCATTAGCAATACACTTCTTATTTGTCTTAGCACCATCATAGCCCTTGCTATTGTAGAAATTTTACTAAGAGCAAACGATAACAAGCTACATGAAAAATTTCTTTATGATAAAAATGAACCTACTGCTAATAAATTTGATCCAATTATTGGTTGGGAACTCAAAGAAGGAGAACATATATACAAACCTATTAATCAAGAGGAAAAAAATTTTAAAACAACAATTACTAAAGATTTATACAGATTCTCTGGAAATACGCGAAAAGAAAAAAATGATATCATTTTTTTAGGAGGCTCAAATACTTTTGGATATGGTGTTAATGACAAAGAAACCTTTTCTAGCTTAATTCAAAAAAAATTAAAAAACTATAATATTAAAAACTACGGAACAGCAGGTTACGGTACTTATCAATCTTTGCTTAAATTGGAAAAAATTTTATCTAAAGATAACAGTATAAAATATATAGTAGCAATTTATCATAGTTCACATGAAATTCGGAATATTGGAAATGAAGAGTGGCTAAGAACATTATCTAAGCACACGAATAGAAATCATTTATATCTACCATATGTGTCAGTAGACAAAAAAAATGAACTGAAAAAACACAAGCCAGTAAAATATATAAATCTGCCGCTAAGGGAAAAATTTATAATTATACAAAAAATAGAGAAAAAAATAATGGAAGCTATTTTTTATTCACCAAGAAATAACCCCACTAAAGCAACAATAAAGATTTTTGATGAAATGAATAATTTAGCTAAATCTAACTCAAGTAAGCTTATTGTTCTGAAGATACACACAATAGAAAATTTTAAAAGTGAGTATAAGGTATTTTTTAAAAAAAATAATATAAAAATTATAGAGTGTGTCTTACCTGGAGATAAAAACTTTGTTGCTAATAATTTAATTTTTAAAAATGATGGCCATCCAAACAAAAGAGCGCATGCTTTATACGCAGAATGTATTCTTAAAAAATTAATCACACTTATTGAATAGAACAGCTAAAAAGTTTAAAATTAAGTATTAAGAACTAAAACATTATTTAGGGGCGAATGGTGGAACTGGTAGACGCGCCGGACTCAAAATCCGGTGGTAGAAATACTGTGAGAGTTCGAGTCTCTCTTCGCCCACCATATTATGAAAATAGAAAACACAAAAAATTTAGTTGATTTATTTTTTAATAAACATGAGGAAATAAATTCTTCCAAAACTTTATTGCAATGGTTAAAGCCAGGTTACAACAACAGATATAGCTGGTTAGAAGTTAGTGAAAAAATTTTTAAACTTTCAAGTAAAATTAAATCTACAATTAAAGAAGGTGACAGATGTCTTTTACTTTCTGAAAATAGACCAGAGTGGTTAATTGC
>Ga0307986_10000757_pt1 | contig 23781 bp, 22 predicted proteins | sample EllFjometageno82_FD_203170 | JGI IMG/M metagenome (GOLD analysis project Ga0307986, IMG submission 203170) | Marine microbial communities from Ellis Fjord, Antarctic Ocean - #82 | ecosystem: Environmental > Aquatic > Marine > Unclassified | place: Southern Ocean | collected 2014-10-09 | reverse complement strand
CCAGAAATACTAGTATTAGACGAACCAACAAGTGCTTTTGATCAAAATACGAAAAATTTATTCATTAAATTGTTAAATGATCTAAAGGGTAAAAAAACTTTTTTGATAATAACACATGATGACGAAATAAAAAAATTGTCAGACAAAAATTACACAATTTACAATGGAGGTATAAAAACTGTTTAACAGAAAATTAAATCTAATTGATATTTAAGAAATTCTAGTTCATAACAGTTAAAACATGCTTAATAAAAAATCTATACTTATAACAGGTGGAACAGGTAGTTTTGGTCAAAAATTTATATCTGAAGCTCTCAAAAAATATAAGAAAATAAAGAGACTTATTATATTTAGTAGAGATGAACTTAAACAATCAGAGATGGAAAAGAAATTTCCAAAAAAAAAATATAAATTTTTAAGATTTTTTATTGGTGATGTAAGGGATTATCAAAGACTTTACCTTGCAACAAAAAATGTTGATATAATTATACATGCTGCAGCTTTAAAACAAGTTCCAGCAACTGAATACAATCCTTTTGAGTGCATCAAAACAAATGTATTAGGTGCTCAAAATATTATAAATGCTGCAATAGAAAACAAGGTTAGTAAAGTTGTTGCTCTATCAACTGATAAAGCTGTTTCGCCAATCAACTTATATGGAGCTAGCAAGTTATGTGCTGACAAGCTTTTTACATCTGCTCAAAATTACATAGGCCCTAATAAAACAATATTTTCTGTTGCGCGATATGGAAATGTCATGAACAGCAGAGGTTCTGTAATACCCTTGTTTTTAAATCAAAAGAAAAATAATTTATTTACTGTCACTGATAAAAATATGACAAGATTTAATATCACCTTAAAAGATGCAACGGAATTAGTTTTTTGGACTCTGAAAAATTCTTTGGGTGGAGAAATACTTGTGCCAAAAATTCCTAGTTATAGAATTTTAGATTTAGCTAAAGCTATATCTGCAGATTGTAAAATTAAACTAATAGGAATAAGGCCTGGAGAAAAAATCCATGAAGAACTTATTACTTCAAGTGAGAGTGTTAATACACTAGATTTAGGAAAGTATTATGTAATACTTCCAACAATTAGTAGAATTTCTATTGATAATTACAAAAAAAGACAAAGTGGAAAAAGATTGCCAAAAAATTTTAGTTATAATAGTGGCACTAATTCAAATTTTTTAAGTATAACTGAATTAAAAAAACTCTTAAAGAAGATGTAATGATACCTTATAGCAGACAATATCTTTTTTCAAAAGATATCAAAAAAGTTAACAAAGTTTTAAAATCAGATTACTTAACTCAGGGTAAAGAGGTCCCTAAATTTGAAAAAAAAATTTCAAAATATTGTAAATCTAAATATGCTTTAGTTGTAAATAGCGCAACATCTGCCCTTCATTTAACTTGTTTAGCTTTAGGGTTGAAAGAGAAAGATTATCTTTGGACAGTACCAATTACATTCGTTGCGTCTGCAAATTGTGGTTTACATTGTGGTGCGAAAATTGATTTAGTTGATATAGACAAAGATACTTTTAATATAGATTTAATTGTTTTAGAAAAAAAACTCAAATTAGCAAAAAAAAATAATAAACTTCCTAAAATTATAGTGCCTGTACATTTAGCAGGAAATCCGTGTGATTTAAAAAAATTATCACAACTATCCAAAAAATATAAATTTAAAATTGTTGAGGATGCTTCGCACGCATTAGGATCAAAATATTTGCAGTATAAAATTGGGAATAATACTTTTAGTGATGCAGTAGTATTTAGTTTTCATCCAGTAAAATCAATTACTAGCGGGGAAGGAGGTGCAGTAGTTTGTAGTAATAAAAAACTTTATCATAAAATTAAAATGTTGAGAGAACACGGAATAGTCAAAGAAAAAAAATTTTTTAGTGTGAAAAGAAATATTAAACCTTGGTACTACGAACAACAAGAACTTGGTTTCAATTATAGGATGTCAGATATAAATGCATCTTTAGGTAATAGTCAGTTTTCACACCTTAAATTATTTTTAGATAAAAGAAATATTATAGCAAGTATTTATGAAAGAAAATTAAACAAAAAATTTATTACTTTTCAAAAAATTCATAAGAATTGTTATTCAGCAAGACATTTATTTGTAATAAAAGTTCAAAAAAAATTTCATAATAAAATATTTGTTTATCTAAGAAAAAAGAAAATATATGCACAAATTCATTACATACCCATATACAGACAGCCTTATTTTAAAAAAAATTTTAACTTTGATATAAAGAATTTTCCTAATTCTGAAGATTATTATTCACAAGCTATTAGTATTCCTATTTTTTTTCAATTAACACAGAAAAAACAATTTCAGGTGATTAAATTGATCAATTCTTTTTTTGAAAAAATCAGATGAAAAAAAAAAATGTTTATATTTTAAGCGAATACTTTAAAAGAGAATTTAGTAGCAATATTTTAGTTTCAATAATAGCTAGTTCTAAAAATTATAACGTTTATATTGGGACAGATAAAACATATAAATATTTATTAAATAAAAATCTTTTGGAACCTGGAATTTTTCATACAAAAAGTGTTTCACATGGAATAGAAAAAAGTAATTTTCATAAAAATTTAAATAAGAAATATTTTATTTTAACTTGCATGGATGAGGAACATGGAGTGATAAATGAGGGTAATTATGATGATCTATTTATTAAACCACGAATAGATTATAAAGATCTTAAGTTTTTTAAAGCATTCTTTTGCTGGGGTAAATATGATTATAAAAAATTAACAAAATTTTTTTATAAAAAAAAAAATTTTTTTCATATTACCGGATCTCCAAGGGTTGATTTATGGAAAAAAAATTTTGATAAAATTTGGAAAAATGAAAAACTCAAAAAAAAAAATTATACTTTGATAGTTTCAAATTTTAATCTTGTTAATAATCACTTTTCATTAAAAAAGATTGTTAATAAAATAAAAAGAGAAGGTTATTATAATAGAAGTCCGAAAATAGAAAAAATTCAAAAAGAATATTTTAGATATCAAAGAAAAAATATTAAATATTTTTTAAATATGATTAAAAATTTATCAAAAAAATTACCAAATGAAAAAATTATTTTTAGACCTCATCCAACAGAAAAGGTTGAGTATTGGATAAAAAATTTAGGAAAAATTACCAACGTTGAAATTTATGATGAAGGAAATATATCTGAACTTATTAATAATGCTAATTGTGTTATTCAAAGCGGATGTACTAGTGCAATAGAGGCATATATAAGTAATGTGCCAATAATTAATTATTTACCAATTAAAGAAAAAAATCAAATTTTAGGTAAATTTATAACAAAATTTTCAGTAAATATTTTTTCAGAAAAAAAACTAATTAATATTATTAAAAATAAAGATTTTAAAATTATTAAGAACAAAAAAAAAATTGTAAATCATAGAATGTTATTTTTAGATGATAAACTTTCAGCTAGTAAAATAATCCACATTTGGGAAAAACTATTTAATAAACAAAGTAAGTTTAGTGATAATAATCATTTAAAAATAAGTCTTTATTTATTTTTTTTTGATTTAGTCACTACCAGTTTAAGAAATTTAATCTTATTTATTAAAGGAAAATTATATCTTAAAAAAAAGTTTCTTCATAAATTTCCAGAAATTGATTTAGAAGAAACAAGAAATAAAATTTTAAAAATTCAAAAAGTATTAAATTACAAAAATTCTATAAAAATTAAAAAACTTGGAAAAGAATTAATTAATATTTCTCAAATATGAAATGTGCAATAATTCTTGCCGCTGGAAGACCACACTATGGCAAAGAACCTTCAATTTTTTTTAAACAAAATAAATATTTTAGCAATCTTGATATACTTAAAGATATGCTTAAAAATTATACTAAAAAAATTACACTTGTAACTGGTTATAATGATCTTGCTATAAAAAAAAAAAAATTAAATATCAAGCTAATTAAGAATTCAAAGTGGGATAATACAAAAAGTCTTTATAGTTTACTTTCAGTAGATTTAAGTAAAAATAAAGAAATATTAATTATTTATAGCGATATTATTTTTAATAAAGAAATCTTAGAAAAATTAATTTTATCAAAACAAGAAATTACCATTGTAATAAGCAAAGAAAAAATTAATTTTAAAAAAAATAAAGAGTATTTAAATCTAAAGAAAAATACGATTATTGATATAGGCTCAAATTTATCCAAACAAAACACCAAGGCTGAGTTTGTAGGTTTGGTTAAATTAAGGGGAAAATCTCTAAATTTTCTTACAAAATTAAAAAAAGAAAAAAATAGACTTAAGAATTTAAAAATTTCAGATTTGATGAAAATTTTAATAAAAAAGAAATATTCTTATAAATTATTGGATGTACAAAATAATTGGATTGAAATAAAAAATAACTTAGAAAATGTTAGAAAGCACATAATCAGTACTAAAGCAAATACACTAGCTTTTGCCAAAAAATATCTTAAAAAGTCTATAGTATTACCTCAATATACTTTTTCAATAAATGAATGGAAAAAAAATAAAAAAAATATATTACAAGATATTAAAAAATTTTCCCCAGAAATCATAATAAGATCGAGCTCCAAAGAAGAGGATAACTTTTATACTTCTGCTGCTGGTAAGTTTATTTCTATTAATAATGTTAAAACAAAAACAAATTTTACCAGTAAGATCAATAAAGTTATCAAATCATTTGATAAAAAAGATTTAAATAATCAAATTTTAATACAACCAAGTGCAAAAAGAATTATTTGTAATGGGGTAGTTTTTACAAGCAATTTAGGTAACCAATTTCCAGCCTACAAAATTAATATAGATTACAAGAAAGGGAACACCGAAAGTGTCACAAGTGGTAAAAGCAAAAATGATAAAACTTTTTTTATAAGTAAATTTAATTTAAATTTAAATAAAATTAAAAACTTACATTTAAGAAAAATTATTGAAGCCTGTACTGAAATAGAGGAGGTCTTCTTATATAAGCATTTAGATATTGAATTTGGTATTAACAAAAATAATGAAGTTTTAATTTTTCAAATCAGACCAATAGTAAAAAATAGTCAATTAGAAAATAATGAAAAAAATTATCTTTTAAATTATAAAAAATGTTTAAATAGGTGGGATAAAGATATTAATTTAATTAAATATAAAAAATATTTAAATCCTCTGTTAGGTGTAATGCCAGACTGGAATCCAGCAGAAATAATAGGTTTTAAACCAAAAATTTTAGCAAGTTCAATTTATGAAGAATTAATCACAAAGAATATTTGGGCTAAACAAAGGAGTGAATTTGGTTATAAAAAAATTAAAGACCCCAATTTGTTATATAATATTCTGGGCACATTCTATGTCAATGTAAATAAATCTTTGAATTCTTTTCTACCAAATAATACATCAAATAACACAGAAAAAAAATTTCTAAAATTTTATAATAAAGAATTATCTAAAAATAAATTTTTACACGACAAAATAGAATTTGAATTAATTCCCACATGTTACACAAGTAATTTTGCTGCATGGAAAAAAAGACTTATAAAACAAAAATTTTCCTTCAATGAGATACTTAATTTAGAAAAAGGATTAAAAAAAATTAATTACAATACTTTTAATATTTTAGAAAATAGTATTATTAAAATTGATACACTTAACAAAAATTTTCATAAAATAGTTTTGAGCAAAACAAATGAGAATAAAAAAATTCAAATATTAATAAATGAATGCAAAAAAAATGGAACATTGCCATTTGCACATTTGGCTAGGACTGCTTTTATTTCAATGATTTTACTAAAAGATGCGATTAAAACAAATTTGATATCAAAAAAAGCTTTTGACCAATTAATGCTATCTATAAATACAATCAATAAAGAAATGCTGAAAGACGCAAATAATGTTAGATTAAATAAAATTGGTAAAAAATATTTTTTCAAAAAATACTACCATTTAAGACCTGGTACATACGATATTACATCAAATAACTACAGTGATAATAAAAATGAAATATTAAAAGACATAATAAAAGGGCCAAAAAAAATTAAAAATTCCCAACCTATCTTGTGGAACAAGGAGAAGAAAAAGTTCTTTGATTTTTTAATTACAAAAAAAATTTTTTTAAATAAAAATCATAATGAAATAGAAAATTTACTGATTAAATCAATTGAATTTAGAGAGTTATCAAAATTTTATTTTACAAAATATGTAAATAAAATTCTTGAGTTATCTCTCAAATTAGGAAAAAAAAATTTACTACCGCGAGATCAGCTTGCACACCTGCATATCAAAGATATAATAAATTTGTCGATAAAAAAAAATAAAGATTTGAATTCTCAAAAATTACAAAGAAAAATTGAAAAAAATATTAATCTTTATGAAATAAATAAGAATTTTGAGCTTCCAGCCTTAATTTGTTCAAAAGATGATATTTTAAATTTTGAAATTATTAGAGGGCAACCAAATTATATTTGTAGAAATAAAATTTTAGGAAAACTTAAATTCGTAAAGAAATTTGATAAGTTTCAAAATAATTTAAAAGGAAGTATAGTTTTAATTGAGTCAGCTGATCCTGGATTTGATTGGATATTCAACAAAAATATATCTGGCCTAATTACAAAGTTTGGTGGAGCAAATTCACATATGGCTATAAGAGCAAGCGAACTAAATATAACAGCTGCAATTGGAGTAGGTGAACTAAGGTTTAATCAAATAAAAAATTCGTCTATAGTTAAAATTGATCCATTAAATAAGATGATAGGTACCATTAAATGAAAAATATTCTTGTAAGTCAATCAATTGTATACGACAGTAAAACAAAAGTTTTTAAGGACCAACTAGACAATCAAGTAATAAATTATCTTATAAAACTAAACTATGTTCCAATCACTATAAGTAATGGTTTAAAAGACCCAAAAGCCTTCATAAGAAAGACTAATATTTCTGGGATAGTTTTAACAGGAGGTGCTAATATTGGAGTTTATCCTAAAAGAGATAGATTAGAAAAATTTTTGATTGATTACTCAATTAAAAAAAAAATTCCCCTATTAGGGATATGTAGAGGTATGCAAATTATAAATCATTTTTTTAATGGGAATTTAAAAAGAATAAGTAATCATGTAAGAACACGGCACTTAATAAAATCTAAATACTCAAAAAAAATGTACATAGTAAATAGTTACCACGAATATTGTATCAATGAAAAAAAAATGAATCATAACATTATACCGATCTACAGACATGCTAAAGATAATTCAATTGAATCGTTTATTCATAATAAACATAAGATATTAGGGATCATGTGGCATCCGGAAAGAGAAAAAAAAGTTAGAAATTTTGATAAAAAAATTATTCAAAAATTTTTCAAAAAAATCGAATTATGAAAGGTATAAATATATTTATTTTAGCTGCTGGTAAAGGATCTAGATTAGGAAAGTTGACAAAAAATAAACCAAAGATATTAGTAAAGTTTGAAAAAAAAACCATACTTGATCATCAACTTAACATTTATTCAAAATTAAAAAAAAAAAATTTATATATTGTTGGTGGTTATAAAATAAAAAATTTAAAAAAAAATATTTCTAAAAAAAAAATTCAATTAATTGAAAATAAAAATTTTAGTAAAACAAATATGTACTATAGTTTTTTACAAGGTAAAAAATTATTAAATCAAAAAAGGGATCTGATAATTGTATATGGGGATATTATTTTTAAGAAATATGTCCTATCTGAATTGTTAAAAAAAAAAAAGCCAGTAACATTATCCATTGATAAAGATTATATGAAGTATTGGAAACTAAGAATGAAAAACCCTATGATGGATTTAGAAACACTTAAGTTGGATAAAAGTGAAAACGTATTAGAAGTTGGAAAAAAACCTCAAAAAAAAAAAGATATACAAGGTCAATACATAGGATTGATAAAATTTTCTTATAAACATTTCAGTCTAATAAAAAAATTAATTCAAAGATTTAATAAAAAATATATAGATTATAAAAAATTATATATGACTGATTTCATTCAATTTTTGATTGAAAATAAAATTAAAGTTGGTACTTCGTATCATCACGGTAATTGGCAGGAATTTGACAAACCTAATGATTTCAAAATCAATAATTTTAATTTTAAGCAACAGTGAGAATAGGAATTTTTTTTTCTGGAAATTTTATAAGACATTATGAAATAAAAGAGTTACAAAATTTACTTAAAACCAAAAATAATTTTGTATTTTTTTTTGATAAAGAAGACGAGAAAAAAAAATCGAATTTTTTCTCAATAATAAAAAATCTAATATTTAAACATAAATTTTTTTCACTAGTTATTTTAGAGGAAAAAATATCAAATATTTTAAAACATAAAAAATGTTACTCAAAAAAATTAAAACTTTTGAATAAAAAAATAAAATTAGAAAATATAATTAAAAATCACTCTATTTATAAAAATTATAATTTTAAATCTAATTCAAAAAAATTTACCCCAAATATAAAATTAGCAAAATTTGTTAAAAAAAATTGTGATATACTTATATTTTTAGGCTTTAACAAAATAGTTGATAAAAAAATGATCAACCTTGTAAAAAATGGTATTTTAAGTTTTCACACTGCAGATATAAATTATTATAGAGGACGACCAAGCGCGTTTTATGAATTCCTGAATAATGAAAAATTTGGTGGTGTAACACTACAAAAAATAGGTGATAAAATTGATTCTGGTAAAATTGTCGTATTAAAAAAAGCTGACATCAGAAAGTGTAATTCATATCAAGAAACATTATTTAAAATGATGTCTTTAAAAAAAAATATGCTTGTAGAGGCAATTGATAAGATAAAAAGAGGTAAAAAATTTTATGAAACAAAAAATAAAGTTGAGATAAATGTTGAAAATAACAGTAGAAAATTAAGCGTTGTTTTAAGATATCTTATTAAAACTATACATATGAAGTATTTTGATTAAATTGAATTGCTTAGCTTATTCACATAATAAAAATGAAATTAATGAATAATAAAACTATTATTACTATAGGCACTGGTTACAGTGGATCTTCTGCAATTTACGAATATTTTCAAAAAACAAAGTTGTTTTTTGATCCTTTCCCAAATGTAGAATTAAGCATTTCTTATGATCCAGGTGGACTTCTTGATATTGAAAATTTAATCAAAAATAATTTTTCAATTAACCAAAATCAACATATTTATAAAAATTTTAGAAATAACATAAAATTTTATATTTCTAAAGATAAAAGAATTAGAGCTGGTAAAAATTTAAAATTACATTTTCAAGATATTGAAAAGACATTAGAAATTTTTTTGAAAAATATAACTGATGTTAATTATAAAGGTGAAACTTTATTAACAAGCTTTAATAAACCATTATTATTCAGCTTTATTGATAAAATTCTTTTCAAATACTCTTTTATAAGAAAAAAAAAATATATAAAAGGGAATTCAATTTTATTTAAAGATTTAGAAAATTTTTATGGAGAGGTAAATACACTATTAAATAAAATGATATATAATCGTAATTTTGATAAAAAGAATGTAATATTAGATCAGGCTGGTACAATTTTTAACCCCATAGAATCAACAAAATTTTATGAAAATTCTCGACCAATATGCATTTTAAGAGATCCTAGAGATATTTTTGCTGAATTCACTAATAAAGGTCCAGCCTATCCTGGCTATGATGTTTTGATTTTTTGTGATTGGTACAAAAATATTATCAAAAAGATTAAAGATATTGATAATTCAAATGAGAAAGTACTTTTTATTTGGTTTGAAGATTTCGTTTTGAAAAATGAAGAGACACTAGAAAAAATTTTTAACTTTACTTCAATGCAAACTCCTGATAATAAAAAAGTTGAATTTAATTTTGAAAGATCCAAAAGTAATATTTTCAAATATAAAAAACTTAGCAACTTAGAGAATATAAAGATTATTGAAAAGAATTTATATGAAAATTTTTATATTAATTAATTACGAAGATTAAAAAATATGATTAAAGCATGTATTATTGGCTTAGGTTATGTAGGTCTTCCTATATTAGCAAATCTTTCAAAAAAATATAAAACTGTAGGATATGACAATAGCTTACAAAGAGTTAAAAATCTTAGGAAGGGTATAGATACTTTTAACGAGTTTAATAAAAGTGACTTACGTAAAATTAAAACCACCTATACTAATTTAATTACTAAAATTAATTCATGTAACTTGTTTATTGTAACTGTTCCGACGCCCGTTTTCTCAAATAAAAAGCCAAATTTAAGCCATCTTAAAGATGTATGTATTAAAGTTTCTAAAATTTTAAAAAAAAAAGATATAATTATATTTGAATCAACAGTTTATCCTGGGGTTACAAATGATTTTTGTATTAAGATTTTAGAAAAAAAAAGTAAATTGGTTGAAGGAAAAGATTTTTTTGTAGGATATAGCCCGGAGCGTGTTAATCCAGGTGATAAAAGACATGGCTTAAAAAATATCAATAAGATATTAGCATATCCACATAAATTTATGAAAAATGAATTGATAAATCTATATTCATTTTTATGTAAAAAAATTATCTTAACAAACGATGTTAAGGAAGCCGAGACTGCAAAAGTAATTGAAAATATTCAAAGAGATGTAAACATTGGATTAATTAATGAATTTTACTTAGTTTGTAATAAATTAAATATTAACTTTGAAAATGTAATTAGTTTAGCATCAACTAAATGGAATTTTCTAAAATTTAAACCTGGTTTAGTAGGAGGGCATTGTCTTCCAGTTGACCCTTATTACCTTTCTTACATAGGTAAAAAAAATAAATTACAAACAAAAATAACGTTAGCTGGCAGATCTATTAATGACAGTATGGCAACAGTAGTAGAGAAAAAAATATTAGACAAAATAAAAAAAATAAATTTTAGAAATAAAAAAAAAATATTGATTTGTGGTTTAAGTTACAAAAAAGATGTTGCAGATTTAAGGAATTCACTCTCCTTAAAAATATTTCAGAATATTCATAAAAAAAATAAGAATATAAAAGGTTATGATCCACTAATAAATAGAGATATTGCAAATAAAAATAAGTTTATAAATTCTATTAATGAAGTTTCTAAATTTGATATTTTTTTTGTTCTAACAAATCATACTATTTTGTCTAATATTCTTAAAAATTTAAAAGATAAGAAGATATTTTATCCAATTTAATATTTTTTATAAAAATGAAAATTGCTTATATAGCAGAAACTTCTTTAACCAATAAAAGTGCATACACCCAACATGTAGTAAAAATGTGTGATGCATTTTCTCAGATAAATCATGATGTAAGTTTATTTCTACCAGAAGTGAAAAAAGAATTAAAATTTAAATCAATAAAAAAAAAATTTATCTTAAATTCAAAAAATAAAATTAAAATTATTTCAATTTTAAATATGAAGTCATCAAACTTCATCTTAAGATTAATTTTTGGTTTAAAAGTTGTTTTAAAATTAAAAAAGAAAAATTTCGATATAATTTTAACAAGAAGTTTTATTGCAAGTTTATTTTTAAGCTTATTTAAAATCTACCATTTTTTAGAAATACATTCAGAATTTAGATCATTTACAAAATTTTATATGATAAACTTAAATTTTATTAACTCAAAATATATTATTAAAAAAATTTTAATATCTAAAGCATTAAATAAAATTTTTAAGATAAAGAAAAATAAAGTTTTAATTTTACACGATGGAAGTGATTTAAAAAATTTTAAAAAATTTAAAAAAATAAAAAAAATTAAAACAGCAACTTATGTGGGAAGTTTTTATAAAGGAAGAGGTATCGAATTATTAGTTTCTTTAGCAAAAAAATTTAAAAATATTAAGTTTAAGTTGTATGGTCAAACAAATATTAATTACACAAGTGATATCAAAAATTTGAAATTCTTTAATCATATAGAATATTGTAAAGTTCCTGATATTTTAGCAAAATCAGACTTATTACTCATGCCGTATGAGGAAAAAGTTTATATAAGAGCTAAAAATATAAATACGGCCGATTACTGCTCTCCCTTAAAAATGTTTGATTATCTTGCTTCTGGAAAAATAATATTATCGTCGAAATTAAATGGGATATGTGAAGTCTTAAAACATAATAATAACGCAATTATTGTAAAAAATTCAAAATTGGAAAGCTGGATAAAGGTTTTTAACAATATAATGAGTGAATCTTACAACATTAATAGACTGCAAAAAAAATCATATGAAACTGCAAAAAAATATAGTTGGAATAAAAGAGCATCAGTGATTATAGATTCAAAAATAAATCATAATCAGGTCAAAGAATATAAATGAAAATACTAATTACAGGTGCAGCAGGTTTTATAGGTTTTAATTTTAGCAATTTTTTATTAAAGAAAACTAATATAAAAGTTATTGGTATAGATAACTTGAATGATTATTATGATGTTAGTCTAAAAAAAAAAAGATTAAGTATTTTAAAAAAAAAAAAAATAAATCCAAGGATAAGAAAAGTTGCGTTACAAAAAGCCGACATCATTAAAACTCATGGAAACAATGCTAAGTTACTAAAATATATTGAATATAATAGGTTTGCAAATTGGAAGGAATCTATAATTAAAGTGATTGATTGGTATAAAAATAATATGATCTAATCATATAATGCGCATTTCTTACCTTTTTAATTCATCTACACCATCATCTAATCCAGGAAGTATTCAAGTAGTAAATACCTGCGATGGTATAGCAAGTCACGGTCATAAAATAATATTGATCACTCCTAACACAGGTAAAAATGTTACTTTAAAAAAATTTTATGGGATAGAAAATAATATAAAGCTAATAAAAATTAAGTATTTTAAAAAATTTCCTTTGAGAATTAGCTATTATTTATTTTCAATATTTTCTGTTTTTTATGGAATTTTTTTTAAAACAGAAATTTTTATAACTAGAAATTTTTTTACTTTATTTTTACTAAATATTTTTAAGAAAAAAACAATTATTGAAATACATCACGATTTAGAAAATGAAGGCAGAATTATTCGATGGATGTTTAAATATATAGAAATTTTTAATAAAAAAAACATTATAAAAATTGTTGCAATAACAAAGGCTGTCAAAAAGTTTTTAATCAAATCTTATAATGTAAGAGCAGGTAAAATTGAAATAATCCCCAGCGGATCATCCCTAAGATTCAATTTCAAAAAATTAAAAAAAAAAAATAAATACAAAATAGGCTATTTTGGTAGCCTAGATATTACAAAAGGGTCAGATTTTATTCTCAAATTGTCAAAAATTGATAAAAAAAATAATTATTATATTTATGGTGGTAATAAGAATGCAGTTTTAAAGTTAAGAAAAGTAAATAAATCAAAGAACTTAAAAATCTATGAAAGCATAAATTATGGTAAAATAAAAAAATATATTTCAAAAATGGATATTTTATTAATCCCATCTAATATAAAAAAAATTCAATCTTTAGGTGGAATTGGAAATATAGCAAAATATACATCGCCACTTAAACTATTTGATTATCTTGCATCAGGTAAGTTAATTATTTGTACAGATATAAAAGTTTTTCACGAAATATTAACACATAGAAAAAATTGTATAATGATCAAAAATTTAAACACTAAAAATTGGAAAAAAACAATATTTAGACTCACAAAAAACTTATTATTAATAAATACTATTAAAAGAAATTCTTATAATTTATCTAAAAAATACACATATAAGATAAGAGCTAAAACACTATTAAACTTTAAAATTTTTTAATAATTTTAAATATAAATTAAGATTATAATTTAAATTAAATCTATAAAGAGTCTTTAAAGCAAATCTTTTTTTTTTTTTAACTATTAAATTATTTTTTTTATAGTGAATTATCAATTCTTTTAGTTTTACAAAGTCTTTAATTTTAAATAATCCGCCACCTTTACCATTAGACAATATTTCTTTAGGTCCTGAAATACAATCGCTCGAAATAGTAAATTTTTTAAGAACAATTGCTTCAAGTAAAATATTTGGAAGACCTTCGTGTAATGAAGTTAAAATAACAAAATCAGACTGCTTTATATAGGGGTAGGGATTTGGTTTGTATCCTATTAGTTTTACATTTTTTTTAAGATTGTGATCGTTAATAAACTCTTCAATTTTAGTTTTCATTTTTCCTTGACCCATGATTATAGCATCATAATTAACTTGATTACCTAATGAGTGTAAAGCCTTCAAAAAAGTTATATGGTCTTTTTCTTTGGACAATCTTCCAACGTTTATAATTTTAAGTTTATTTTTCTTAAAAATTTCTGGAGCTGATTTCGTTGAGAGAGATTTAATTTTTTTAATATCTACAGGGTTATAAATACAAATTGGTTTAGTATTGTAATTTTTAATAAAATCTTTTTTTGTTTGCATACTATTTACAATGTTACTATCAGCAAGAGGGTAAACTGTTTTAAATATATACTTTTTTATAAAATTATTGGTCCAGTCATTGGGAAAACTATTGGATCTTGTAATAATTTTTTTAAAGAATATTTTACATAATATTATTGCTGATATATTGGACTGAAAGCTTAAAACTAAAATATTTTTTTTTTTGAAAAAAATTTTGATCAAAATTAAGATTGAAATGAAAGATTTTATGTTTCTTCCAAATTTATTCCAAGTAAATAGTCTTGGTGAAATAAATTCAATATCATGATCAAACTTATTTTTGTCAATTTTTGAAGCAGATATCACGCTGATATTTTTAAAATTTTTTGCTAGAAAATTAGATATAACAAAAAGGTTTTTGTCAGCACCTCCTGTTTCAATTGAAGGCATAAAAATTACAATATTTTTTGGGTTCATTTGAAAAAATAACTATTATGTATATTTATTATAAGAGAATTTCATTATAAATATATATTGTAAATAATCTTCTATTATAAATGTATATTATAAAAAATATTTAATGGTAAAAAAAATTCTATATTGGGCCCCTTGTTTAAATAAAGTTGGAACATACTATTCCACAATTAATTCTGCCATTAGCATTGAAAAATACTCTAAGGGTAGCTTTAAACCAGTAATTATTAATGTTTGTGGGGAGTGGAATGAATCAGAAGACTTATTGAAACAAAACAATGTTGAAATTATAAAATTTTACAAAAAAAATTTTTTTAAATATCTTCCTAAAAATGGATTTTTAAGAAGTAGATTTTCTTATTTAACAATTGCAATTTTATCAATAATTCCTCTAATTAAATTTTTAAACAAAAATAAAAATGAAATTTTAATTATCCACTTAATTATTACTTTACCACTTCTTTTAAAATTTATTTTTAATTTAAAAATAAAAACAATATTAAGAATATCCGGATTTCCAAAGTTAAATATATTAAGAAAGAATATTTGGAAATCTTCTAATAAAATTTTAGAATATATAACCTGTCCAACAAAAGATCTTTTAGAACAAATTAAAGAAGCAAAAATTTTTAATAACCAAAAAGTTCTTTTTCTTCCAGATGCAATTATAAATATTAATACTATGAATAGAAAGATTAATAACATTAATGAGGTAGTTGGCACTAAAACCATTTTAGCTGCAGGAAGACTCACAAAACAAAAAAATTTTCTATATCTTTTGCAGGAATTTGAAAAGTTTTTAAAAATCAAAAAAGATTATAAATTAATAATTTTAGGTGAGGGAGAAAAAAAATCTGAAATTCAAAATTATATAAAAAAAAACAATATTTCAGACCATGTTTATTTAAAAGGTTATGTAAAAAATATTTTTAGCTATATGAAGAACTCTGATCTTTTCGTTTTATCATCTTTATGGGAAGACCCAGGGTTTGTTATAATAGAAGCAGCTTTTAGTAATTTATTTGTAATCTCGAGTAATTGTCCTAATGGTCCTAAAGAAATACTGGATAATGGAAGAGGAGGAATTCTTTTCAAAAGCAATGAAGAGGGTGCTCTATTAAATTCCTTTATAGAATTTGACAAACTTAGTTCGGATGACCGAGTTTACAAAAAAGTGATCTTAAAAAAAAATATCTCAAAATACACAATTTTTAAACATTTTAAAACACTTGAGACAATCTTAAAAAAAATTAATGTTTAATTGTTTAAAAATGGAAGAATTAGTTTTAAATAATTATTGAGGTTTTTTTTATAATTAAATCTTTCAAGTCCTTTATTTGCCATTAAAATTTTCTTATTAAGATTTTGTTTTTTTTTTGATATTAATATTAATTTTTTGCAAAGGTCATCTGAATTTCCAGATTTAAATAGAGTGCCATATTTACCATTATCCAGTATTTCTTTAGGACCAGTAGGGCAATCACTTGAAATAATATATTTTTTTAACGTAATGGCTTCCAATAATACATTTGGTAACCCTTCATATTTAGAGGCTAAAATAAAATATTTAGATTTTAAGATATAAGGAAATGGATTGCTTATGTTTTTAATTATTTTTATTTTATTTGTTAATTTTTTTGATTGAATAAAATCTTTAATAAATTTTTCTTTACGGCCTGAGCCAACTAACAGCAATCTATAGTCAATCTTATTTTTTAATTTCCAAAAAGCTTTTAATAAGGTTCTATGATCTTTCTGATCTTCAAACCTTGCAACATTAACAAAATTTAGAGTATTTTTTTGGAAAAAATTTAGATTAATTTTTGTTTTACTTTTTTTAATAATTTCATTCTTATTAAGAGGATTGTAAATACAAACTGAATTAACATTAAATTTACTCTTAATTAATTTTTTAAATTCATGACTATTTACTATAACTTTATCCGCAATAGATAGAGCATTTTTATAAATTATTTTTTTTATAATGTTTTTAGACCAACCAGTTGGTGAACTATTGGATCTAACTATTACTTTTGTATTCATTAACTTACATAAATAAATACAATAAATATTTGCCTGGAAACTAAAAACTATAGAATTGGTGTTTTTAATTAATTCCACTAACAATAAGATTAGTGCTAATAAAAATTTTAGTCTTCTTGATAATTTATCATAAAATTTATTTTGAAGAGATATAAAATTAATTTTTTTTGAAAATTGTTTTTTTTGGTTAAATGATGTTGTTATGACTGAAATATTCTCTAATTTTGTTGACAAATAATTTGATATTAAGAAAAAATTTTTTTCAACTCCCCCGATATCAATTGTAGGCATAAAAAGAATTAATTTTTTTTTCATTTATATTTACTAACTATAAATTTATAATAAACTCAAATTTATGGATTTAGTTAGTGTTATCACACCCTACTATAAAAAAAAGAAATTTATCAGCCAGACTATTAATTCAGTTTTACAGCAAACATATAGCAATTTTGAATTAATAATTATTTATGATGATAAAAACTATAGTGATTTACTTTTCATTAAAAAAATTACAAAAAAAGATAAAAGAGTTAAAATTATTGTTAACAAAAAAAATATAGGTGCCGGAAAATCTAGAAAAAAAGGAATTGAATTAAGCAAGGGTAAATTTATAGCTTTTCTAGATGCTGACGATTACTGGCACAAAAATAAACTGCAAAAACAGATTTCATTTATGAATAAAAAAAAGATAAAAATTTCACATACTTCCTATTATATTATTAACTCTACAAACAAAATAATAGGAAGTAGAAAAGCACTAGATATGAATCATGGACAGCTCTTAAATTCTTGTGACGTTGGCTTATCTACAGTAATACTTCATAGAAAATTAATAACAAAAAAAATTAATTTTGCTAATATAAAAACTAAAGAAGATTATGTGCTTTGGTTAAAAATCACATTAAATAATGATAGAATCTTTGCTTTAAAAAAAAATTTTACAAAATGGAGAAAGTTAAAAAACTCTCTTTCTTCATCTATCTTTCAGAAAATGAAAGATGGTTATTATGTTTATAGAAAATATATGAAGTTTAACCCAATAAAATCAGTTATTTATTTATTAATACTATCGTTTAATTATTTTTTGAAAAATTTTAAAAATAGATGAATATAATATTATTTATTTCAATTATATTTTTAACCCTAGTCATAAATAGTATACTGGTCAAAAAAAAATTACTTTTAAATTTTAAAGGTGATAATCACCAAAAATTTATATCTTCTAGAAATATACCACTTTCAGGTGGCTTAATTTTAATTTTTACATCATATTATTATCTTAATCTAATGAACTTTACTTACGTTTTTTTCATTTTTTGTATAGGCTTTCTATCTGACATAAAAAAAATTAATTCTCCAAAATTAAGATTTATTATTCAAACTTTATTTGTGCTAGTTGTTGTACATTTTTCTTCTATTACAGTGACTACAACTAAAATAGTTTTTTTAGATCAATTACTAACCAATAATATATTTAAAATATTTTTTACAATATTTTGTATTCTAATTGTGATTAATGGTTTTAATTTTATAGACGGAGTAAATACATCTCTTATTGGCTATTGTTTAATTATTTCTTCAAGCCTTTACTATCTTGATTTAAATGGTGTAGTGGTAAGTCAGATTATAAATTTTTATAATTTAATACCTGTTTTACTTGCTCTTTTTATATTAAATTTTTTTAATAAACTTTATTTAGGTGATGGTGGGTCATATTTTTTAGGCTTATTATTTGCTTTATGCTTGATAAATACTTATCAAATTAATAATAATATTTCTCCATATTTTGTAGTTTGTTTGCTTTGGTATCCAGCTTATGAAAATTTATTTTCAATTTTGAGAAAAAGAAATTTCTCAAAATCGCCACTCGATCCTGACACTAACCACTTACATCAAATTATTTTTTTTCATTTGAAAAAAGCTTTTAATATTAATAGTGTTTACTTAAATACACTTACAGGTACGGTCATTAATTTTTATAATTTAATATGTATTGTAATTGCCACTCAGTTTTACAGTCACACAATAACTCAAGTATTAATAATAATATTTAATATAATTATTTATACATTTTTGTATAAAAAATTGTTGTCTATAAAAAATAAAGACCTAAGCCCTGATAAAGAATAACCTTATCATGTATTTTAAAATTAAAAATCCGTCTTTAAAAGCATTAACTTTTTTTTCTCCAGCAATTCTTTTTCTTTCATAAGAATCTACAGACCCAAATTTCATTTTCATTTTTTTTGCTTTTATTGGTAATTCAACGCAAAAACAAAAGTTTTTTTGTGTTAGATTTAACATATTTGCTTGTTTAGTTTTACCAATTAAAAAAGTGTATAAAATATCGTTGAGATTAAGTCCAAAAAATATTTTACCGATATAGGTGAATATATAATTGCCTATTAATGTTATTATTGTATCATCCATACTACCAGAATTAGCTTGGTATCTAGATGCAAATATAAAATCTAATTTTTTAGCTTGTAAAGTGTCATGCATTTTTTTTATTTCAGAAGGGTTAAAAGAGCCATCTGCATTAAAAATACAAAAATATTTTGTTTTGCATCGTTTGATTCCATGAATTAACGCATCGCCGTATCCAAAATTTTTTTGATAAACTATATTAACATCATAGTTTTTAATTGCTTGAATTGTCTCTAAGTCAGTGGCATGCAAAATAATGTCAATTTTGTAGTTATATTTTTTTAATTCTTTTAAGACAATTGGAAGGCTTTCGGCCTCTTTTTTTGCAGGTATTATTAAAGTTAGTTCGTCCATTTTCAAATTAAATATTTAGACAAAAGCAAATTAAAATTTTATAAGGTTAACTCTATATATCAATAAAATATCAATTAAAATAATGTACAATTTTTTTATATTTACTTTTTATTACATTCTAATTCTTGTTTCAATAGTTGGTTATGGTCTGTTTTTTTTAAAAATATTAAAGGTTAAATTAGATTTTATTAATTTTGGTTATGTTGGGTTGTTTGGAATTTATATATTAATTATTTATTCCTATTTTAGCAATCTTTTTATTGCCCATACCGAGTTTCACAATCTGGCAATTCATTTTATTGGATTAATTCTATTTATTTATTTAATAAAGCACAAATATTCTGAATATAAAAGTGAAATTATTTTTTCTTTTATAGTTTTTATTTTTCTATTTTGTGCCTTGTTTCAATTTAAAAACCATGATGATTTTCCTTATTATCATTTTCCTTATTCATACTATCTTACACAGCAAAGTTTATATATAGGTGTTGGGCAATTCAATCATGGCTTTCGGACTCCTTCATCGATATTTTATATAAATTCCTTATTTTATTTACCTTATGCAAAATTTTATTTATTAAATTTTTTTTCTATATTTATTTTAGGGTTTGCAAATATTATTCTTTTAAAAAAAATTCACAATTACTTTAAATTTTTACCAATTAAAGACAAACAATTAAATTTTATTAATTTTTTAAGTTTACTATCATTTATTTTTATAAATATATTTTTTTATAGGCTAGCCGAATACGGAACAGATCGTGCCGCAATGATAGTGATATTTTTATTTATAATTGAATTATTGAATATTATTAATTTAAGAATTATTAAAAAACCTAATATATTTTATATATATTTACTGGGTGCATTAATTGTCTCTTTTAAGGCTTTTTATATTCTCTATATAGTGTTTATTATTCCTTTATTTTTATATATTTCAAAAAAGAATAAAAATTATATTCAAACTTTTTCTGCATTATTTTTTAACAAATATTGTGCGCTATTTTTAGTTTTATTATTGTTTGTTTTATTTACATATTTTATAAATACAGGCTGTGTATTGTATCCATTAAGCTTTACGTGTTTAGATAATGTGAGTTGGGGTATAGCATTGGCAGAAGTTCAGAGAATGAATGATTGGTATGAATTGTGGTCAAAGGGAGGGGCTGCCCCAAATTTTTTAATAGAAAATCCCGAAGAATATATTCAAGGTTTTAATTGGGTAACAAATTGGATTGATATTTATTTTTTCAATAAAGTGAGTGATTTTATATTGGGTATTATTTTTTTAATTACTGTATTTTTATTTTTTTTTAGGAAAAGTTTTTTTAATAAAAAAATAATTAAAATAGATAATTATGTGTATTTGATTTACTTATTAATTTTTATTTTAGGTGTGGAATGGTTTTATAATCACCCAGCTCTAAGATATGGTGGCTATCATATTTTAGCTTTATTATTATTTATTCCAATATCTATAAAACTTAGTTCATCACAAGTAAAAATAAAAAAATATACAAGGATTACTATTGTGTTAGTTTCAATAACAATAATCATTTTCTTATCTAGAAATATCAATAGAATAATCAAGGAAGTGGAATTTTATAGCTACAAACCAATTACACAAACTTTTTATTCTGTTGATGATAAGCACTTTAGAATACAAAAAAAAATGGATAAATTGTTAGAACAATATAATCACTGCAAAACTTTAAAAACTGAGTGTGATACAAATGTTAAAATAAAAAAAGTAATGGGTAAAATTATATTTATAAATCAATGATTCAAAAAATAATATTAATTGCTCTCAATTTTTGTGATGCGTTTTACCAAAAAAAGTGGATTAAATTTTTAAAAAAAAATAAGTATAATGAATTTAAACTCTTGCTTGATGTAGGTGCACACAAAGGTGAGTCAATTGAATTGTTTTCCAAAAATTTTATAATAAAAAAAATTATTTCATTTGAAGCAAGTCCTGTAAATTTTAAATTTTTAAAAAAAAAAATAGAAAAAAATAAACATGGTTATAATAATACAGACATAATTTTAGAGAATATAGGCCTTGGAGCAGAAGATAAAACTGTCAAATTCAAACAATTCAATGAAAGTTCATCATCTACAATTAAAAGCATAGATGTAGAATCCACATATTATAAAAGAAAATTTAGATTAATTAATTTTTTAAATAAAAAGTGGGTATATAAAAAGATTCAAATAAAAATTTCCAAGTTAAACGACTATATAAAAAAGAATAATATAGAAAAAATTGATTTTTTAAAGATAGATACTGAGGGATATGAATTTGAAGTATTATTAGGTTTAGAAAATAAAATTCAATTAGTTGATATCATTATGTTTGAGCATCATTATGATAATATGATTAAAAAAGGTTATACTTTTACTGATATGAATAGGCTGCTTACTAAAAATCATTTTAAGAAAATTTACAAATCAAGAATGCCATTTAGAAAAACATTTGAATATATTTATGAAAGAAAAGAGTCTGCAAATTGAAAGACATTGAAGTATCAGTTTTAATTGCTAATTATAATAATCAAAAGTATTTATCTGAATGTATTGAGTCTATAAAAAAACAGACTTATCAAAACATTGAAATAATAATTCACGATGACTTTTCATCAGATGATTCTATTAAAAGCATAACTAGATATAAAAATATTAAAATTATAAAGCACAAAAAAAGAGGCAAATATGGTTCTTATAATCAAATAAATGCTTATTACAGGGCTTTTAAAAAAAGTAGGGGCAAAGTCATATTTTTTTTAGATAGTGATGATTTATTTAAAAAAGATAAGATAAAAACTGTAATTAATACATTTTTGAAAAATAAAAAAATGTCTTCACTATTTGATCTACCAATTATTAAATATGAAAAGAAATTAAAATTTATTAAAAATAAATTTTTTTTTATTTCTAATTATTGGCCTTATATTCCACCTCAAAGCTGTATTGCAATGAGAAGAGAAGAATTTAAAAAAATGATTGATAAAATAAATTTTAATTTATTTCCAGATATATGGATGGATTTTAGAATAGGTTTATATTTTAAATATATTAAAAAAAATTTTTATATTTTAGATAAAAATCTTACTTATTATAGACAATCTCCAGAAATGATTTCGATGAATTTTAAATTTCTATCATTTGCTTGGTGGAAGAGACGAAAACAAGCGCACAAATATGTTGAATATTTTTTTTTAAAAAATAATCTAAAATATGTAAAAAATTTAGATTATCTATTAACAAATTTTATTAATTTCTTTATAAAATGAATAAAAAAATATTAATTATTGGCCAAAATGGTTTTATAGGCAGTAATTTATTTAAATTTTTTATAAATAAAAAATTAAGAGTTTACTCTCTTAGCTTTGAAAGTTTTATAAATAATAATAAAAATGATATTAATAAGTTTGATATTATTATTAACTGTACATCGAATAAAAAATTTATTGAAAATGAATATCAAATCAAAAACGATAATGATCTAATAATAGCAAAGAAAATTTTACATTTAAAACCAAAACTAGTTATGCTAAGTACTAGAAAAATTTATCAAGCTAAATTCAACATTAAAGAATTAGATAAGAAAAAACCAAAATGTAATTATTCAAAAAATAAGCTAATATCAGAAATTTCAGTAGGAAAGATTTTAATCAATAGAGTATTAATCTTGAGAATTTCAAATATTATTGGCTTAACAAATAAAAATAAAAGAAAGCTCCACAAAACGTTTTCTGATTTTTTTTTTGAAATGGCAAAACGTGGATTTGTTTACGAAAATAAAAAAATATACAAAGATTTTATTTCTATTAAAAAATTTAATCAAATTGTCCTTGAATTAATAAAAAAAAATTCTTTTGGCTTATTTAATGTATCTTTGGGTAAGAAAATTTATATAAATCAACTTATTACTTGGTTAAATTTTTATAATTCAAAGAAAATAAAAATTATTAATCCAAAAAATAGTTTCAATAATGATAGTTTTACTTTAAACAACAAGAAGCTTATGCATAAGATTAAAATTAAAAATGATGTTGCGGAGCTTAAAAATGAATGCTTGAAAATAAGTAAGAGTTTTTTTTTAAAAAAATGAAAAAAAAAATAGCATTAATATTTGGAATTACAG
>Ga0307986_10000755_pt1 | contig 23786 bp, 20 predicted proteins | sample EllFjometageno82_FD_203170 | JGI IMG/M metagenome (GOLD analysis project Ga0307986, IMG submission 203170) | Marine microbial communities from Ellis Fjord, Antarctic Ocean - #82 | ecosystem: Environmental > Aquatic > Marine > Unclassified | place: Southern Ocean | collected 2014-10-09 | reverse complement strand
TAAAACAGAAGCTCCTAAAACAGAAGCTCCTAAAACAGAAGCTCCTAAAACAGAAGCTCCTAAAACAGAAGCTCCTAAAACAGAAGCTCCTAAAACAGAAGTAAAGAAAGACTAAACTATTCAAAAAAATAAATGTTAAATGTAAAAATTTTTACTCTTTACCCGGATTTGTTTCCAGGCCCTTTAGATATTGGGCTTTATAAAAAAGCTAAGAGTAAAAAAATATGGTCCCTAAAAGTAATAAATATTAGAGACCATTCAAAAAATAAACACAAAACTGTTGATGATACTCCCTACGGAGGAGGTAATGGAATGTTAATGCGAGCTGATGTTTTAGCTGATGCATTAGATAAAAATATAAACAGTAAGAAAAAAGAAACAACAGTTTATTTATCGCCAAAAGGAAAACAATTTGATCAAATAATTGCAAAAAGATTTAGCAAATTAAAAAATATTAATATTATTTGTGGTCACTTTGAAGGAGTAGATCAAAGAGTTTTAGAAACAAGAAACATTGAAGAAATAAGCTTAGGGGACTATGTTTTGTCTGGAGGCGAGACAGCGTCATTTGTTTTTCTTGACACAATTATCCGCTTACTGCCGGGAGTTTTAGGCAATAAACTTTCAACTAAAGAAGAAAGCTTTGAAAATTCTTTATTAGAATACCCTCAGTATACAAAACCACAAAAATGGGAAAAAAAAGGCATTCCAGAGGTGCTTTTATCGGGAGATCATGCTAAAATTAAAGGGTGGCGTTTAGCTCAATCTGAGGCTATAACACGTCGCCTAAGACCAGATTTGTGGCAAAAACACGTTATTAAAAGTAAAAAATGAAAAATATTGAAGACATAAATAAAGCAGCAGTCTCTAAAATACTTACAACTAAAAAAATTCCAGACTTTGGTCCAGGTGATACAATCAAGGTTGGGGTAAGAATTGTTGAGGGAAAAAAAGAGCGTATTCAGTATTTTGAAGGCGTATGTATTGCCAGAAAAAATAGAGATATTAACTCATCTTTTACAGTAAGAAAAATATCTTTTGGAGAAGGAGTAGAAAGAACTTTCGCTTTATATAGTCCAGTAGTTGATTCAATTAAAGTTATAAGATCGGGTAAAGTAAGAAGAGCTAAATTATACTATCTTAGAGACAGAACAGGGAAGTCCGCAAGAATAGCCGAAAAAATTAAGAAAAAAATCGGAGCTGATGTAGTTGCAAAAACAACAAAAGTATCTGAGCTTCAAGCTGAAAAAAATACCGCAGAATCTAAAAAAGAAGCTCCAAAAAAAAAAGATACTGAGCTTAAAGAAAAAAAATAATTCATTTTCATGGGTAAAACTTTATACGACAAGATCTGGGACGATCATATGGTTCATCAGCAAAGTGATGGTACTGAACTGGTATATGTTGATCGTCATTTAATACATGAAGTTACTAGCCCACAGGCTTTTGAGGGACTAAGATTAAATAAGAGAAAAGTAAGAAGGCCTGATTTAACTTTAGCCGTTGCTGATCACAATGTTCCAACTACGGATCGAGACAAAGAAATAGCAGACAAAGAATCAAGAATTCAAGTTGACACTCTAAGAAATAATTGTAAAGAATTTTCTGTAGAATTATTTGATATGAATGATAAGAGGCAAGGTATAGTTCATATTATTGGGCCAGAACAAGGATTTACTCAACCAGGAACAGTGATTGTCTGCGGAGACAGTCATACAGCCACGCATGGTGCTTTTGGTGCCCTTGCCTTTGGAATCGGAACCTCAGAAGTTGAACATGTTTTAGCTACACAAACTTTAATTCAAAAGAAGTCTAAAAATTTAAGAGTTAATGTAATTGGAAAATTACCTTTGGGAGTTACAGCTAAAGATGTAATTTTAAAGATCATAGGAACCATGGGTACTGCAGGAGGCACTGGTTACGTTATTGAATTTGCAGGAGAAGTAATTAGGAACTTAAGCGTGGAGGAAAGAATGACTGTTTGCAATATGACAATTGAAGCAGGAGCAAGAGCAGGACTAATAGCTCCAGATCAAAAAACATTTGATTATTTGAAAGGAAAACCAAAATCTCCAAAAGAAGAAAATTGGGATAAAGCCTTAACTTTTTGGAAGACACTTTATTCAGATAAAGATTGTAAGTTTGACAAGGAAATTAATATTAATGCCAATGAAATTGAACCATTAGTTACATGGGGAACTTCACCACAAGATATAGCATCTATTACAGGAAATATTCCAGACCCTGAAAAAGAAAACGATGAAGACAGAAAAATCGCTATGTATAGATCTTTAGAATATATGGGTCTCCAACCAAATACTAAAATTAGCGATATAAAAATTGATAAGGTTTTCATAGGGAGTTGTACAAATGGTAGAATTGAAGACCTAAGAAATGCAGCAAAAATAATTGAGGGAAAAAAAGTTGCTAGCAACGTAAGTGCTATGATTGTTCCTGGTTCTGGTTTAGTTAAGATTCAGGCTGAAAAAGAAGGACTAGATAAAATATTTATTCAAGCAGGTTTTGAATGGAGAGAACCTGGCTGCTCTATGTGTCTTGCTATGAATGCAGATAAATTAAGTCCTAAAGAAAGGTGCGCATCAACATCAAATAGAAATTTTGAGGGTAGACAAGGTCGGGGAGGAAGAACTCATCTTGTTAGTCCAGCAATGGCGGCTGCGGCTGCGATAGATGGATGCTTGACCGATGTAAGAAAATTTCAATAATATGGATAAATTTAGCTCATTAAAAAGTATACCAGCTCATATGCCGTTATCAAACATTGATACTGACATGATTATTCCTAAACAGTTTTTAAAAACAATTAAAAGGACAGGTCTGGGTAAAAATCTATTTTATGAAATGAGATACGATGAAAAAGAAAATCCAATAAAAGATTTTATTTTAAATAAAAAACCTTTTACAGGCTCTAGAATTCTCATAGGAGGAAAAAATTTTGGGTGTGGTTCGTCACGTGAGCACGCACCATGGGCATTATTAGACTATGGAATTAAATGTGTAATTAGCCCCAGCTTTGCAGATATTTTTTATAGTAACTGTTTTAAAAATGGAATTTTACCAATTGTACTAGATGAAAAAATTATTCAAGAATTGGCAGAGTATTCAAAAAGAGAGACTGAAATTGAAATTAAGATTGAAACACAAGAAATTATTTATGGAAATAAAGCTACCAAATTTGATTTAGACCCTTTTAAGAAAAAATGTCTTATAGAAGGAACAGATGATATTGATTTATCTTTAGAAAAAATTAAAAACATTGATGACTATGAAAATAAAATAAAAAGTAACAAGCCATGGTTAACTAATAATGATTAAAGTTAAAAAAAGAAAAATATTACTACTACCAGGAGATGGAATAGGCCCAGAAGTTATTGCTGAGGTAAAGAAGATTATTGAATGGTTAAATAAAAATAAATCTTTAGACTTTGAAATAGAAGAGGGATTAGTAGGAGGTGCTTCATTTGAAAAGCATAAAAGCCCAATTATTGATGAGGTTTTCTATAAAGCTCTTGAAAGTGAGGCTGTTATTTTAGGGGCTGTAGGTGGACCTAAATGGGATAATTTAGAATTTTCTAAAAGACCAGAAAGAGCACTTTTAAAACTAAGAAAAGAATTAAAATTATTTGCTAATTTGAGACCAGCAATCTGTTTTAAGCAATTAGTAGATGCCTCAACTTTAAAACCTGAAATTATATCAGGTTTGGATATTATGATTGTTAGAGAGCTAACTGGTGGAATCTATTTTGGAGAACCAAGAGGAATAGTGCCTATAGAAAATGGAGAACGCAAAGGAATAAACACTCATACCTATACGACTAGCGAGATACACAGAGTAGCACGTGTTGCATTTGAGTTAGCTAAAAAAAGAAAAAATACGGTTACATCTTGTGAAAAATCAAACGTAATGGAAGCGGGAGTGCTTTGGAGAGAGGAAGTTCAAGCATTAAAAGACAAAGAGTTTAAAAAAGTAGAACTTAAACATATGCTAGCAGATAATTGTGCAATGCAGCTTCTGAAAGATCCTAAACAATTCGATGTTATTGTAACTGATAATTTATTTGGTGATATTCTTTCAGATGAAGCAGCTATGCTCACTGGTTCTTTAGGTCTATTACCTTCAGCATCTCTTGGTGCTAAAGATAAGAATGGCAAAATGAGATCGATGTATGAACCTATACATGGTTCTGCACCTGATATTGCAGGTAAAAATATTGCAAATCCTATCGCAAGCATCCTGAGTTTATCTATGGCTTTAAAATATTCACTAGAGCTTGATGTTGAAGCAGATTTACTAGATTTAGCTGTTCAACAAGTGCTTGATGATGGCATTAGAACAAAAGATATTATGTCTTCAGGTAAAAAAGAAGTTAGCACCTCTGTAATGGGTGATGCAATTATAGCTAAATTAAAATAAGTTATAATAGTATGAATTTTGCAATAGTTGGGGCAACAGGTAATGTAGGTCGAAAAACTATCGATATCTTAGAAAGATCAAAGCTTAGGATAAACAACCTTTTTTTAGTTGCATCTAAAAAAAGTTCTGGGAAAAAAATATCTTTTAAAAAAAAAAAAATTAAAATTATTTCTTTGGAAAATTATGATTTCTCTAAAGCGCAGATTACTTTTTTTGCAGCAGGTAGTAGTGTAGCTAGAAAATGGGCTCCTATTGCAGCAAAAAAAACAATTGTAATTGATAATTCAAAATATTTTAGGATGCATAAAAATATTTCTTTAGTAGTTCCTGAGGTTAATGAAAAAACTTTAAGAAATTATAAAAAAACTAACATTATTGCTAATCCAAATTGCTCAACTGCACAATTAGTTTTGGTACTGAAGCCACTACACGATAAATTCAAAATTAAAAGAATTGTAGTTTCAACTTACCAGGCTGTATCTGGCGCAGGTAAGGCTTCTACAGATGAATTATTTAGTCAAACAAAAGATTTTTTAAATGGTAAAAAAATTAAATCCAAAAATTTTACTAAACAGATAGCTTTTAATCTTATTCCTCATATAGATAAATTTGCAAAAGATGGGTACACAAAAGAAGAATGGAAAATGGAAAATGAAACAAGAAAGATTCTTGACCCAAATATAAAAATGACAGCCACATGCGTTAGAGTTCCTGTTAAAACATCACATTCTGAATCTATAAATATTGAGTTTAAAAAATCTTATAGTCTGCAGAAAGTTAAAGCTTTATTAAAAAAAGCTCCTGGCTGTAAAGTTATAGACACACAAAAAAATGGTGGATACATAACACCTATTGAGGCTGAAGGAAGTTATTTTACTTATATTTCTCGAATTAGAAAAGATAATTCAAACAAAAAAGCTTTAAATTTATGGGTTGTCTCAGATAATTTGCTAAAAGGTGCTGCTTTAAATACAGTGCAAATTGCTGAAGTTTTAATAAAAAAATATATTAAATAGAATGTACGAAAAAAACCCTTTATCACCACATCTGCAAATTTATAGATGGCATTTATCTATGATACTTTCAATAACTCACAGAATTATTGGGATTGTAAATAGCGTAGCTATGATATTGATTTGTTTATGGACTATCTCCTTACTTTTCGGTGAAGAAAATTACGAAATTATAAAAATTCTTTTTCAATCTTTTTTTGGTAAATTGCTTATTATAAGTTTAAGTTGGTCATTCAGTTTTCACATACTAAGTGAAATTAGACATTTAATTTGGGATCTAGGTTACGGTTTTGATCTAAAAATTTCTAAAATTACGGGAGTAATAACTATAATTGGTTCTTTAGTTCTAACTATTTTAATTTATTTACTTGGAAAAAATCTTATTTAATATGCATCATTCTACAAAAAAATGGTTAGCAATAAAGTGCAGTTCAATTGTTTTAATCCCATTGATGTTTTGGTTTATAGTTAATTTAACATCAATTTATGATGAAAATTATACTGTCATAGTCATTTTTTTTTCTAAAACTTCATCAAAAGTCTTATATTCTTTGTTTTTAATTGCTGCTTTTTCCTTCTTTAGCTTAACAATTAGTGAAGTTTTTGAAGATTATATAAAAAATGAAAAAATTAAAAATGTCGCAACTAAAATACTGTATGTATTTGCTATAGTTATTCCATTAATAACAATATTAAGTATATTTAGATTAAATTAATGAGTTCTTATAAAATTATAGATCATGAATACGACGTTGTAGTTCTTGGAGCAGGTGGCTCCGGATTAAGAGCAGCGGTAGGTTTGTCAGAGGCAGGATTAAAAACGGCTTGTATCTCAAAAGTTTTTCCAACTCGTAGTCACACTTCAGCTGCTCAAGGTGGTATATCAGCTGCGCTAGGAAACATGGGTGAAGACGATTGGAGATGGCACATGTATGACACAGTAAAGGGAGCTGACTGGTTAGGCGATCAAGATGCAATTGAATATTTATGTAAAGAAGCTCCAAGAGCAGTTGTTGAGCTTGAAAGATATGGAGTCCCATTTAGTAGAACTGAAGATGGTAAAATTTATCAAAGACCATTTGGTGGTATGACAAAAAACTATGGCAATGGAACAGTGCAAAGAACTTGTGCAGCTGCAGATAGAACAGGTCACGCCATACTTCATACGCTTTATGGACAAGCCTTAAAACATAATACAGAATTTTTTATAGAATATTTTGCTTTAGATTTAATAATGAAAAATGGTGAATGCAAAGGTATCATTGCTTGGAACTTATTAGATGGAACTATTCATAGATTTCGGTCACACATTACAATTATTGCTACTGGAGGTTATGGAAAAGTATATCAAACAGCAACATCTGCACACACTTGCACTGGAGATGGAAATGCTATGATATTAAGAGCTGGGCTACCACTTCAAGATATGGAATTTGTTCAATTTCATCCTACGGGAATATATGGTGTTGGAACTTTAATAACAGAAGGAGTGAGGGGAGAAGGTGGATTTCTTGTAAACAGTGAAGGCGAAAGATTCATGGAAAGATACGCCCCTAACGCTAAAGATCTAGCTTCAAGAGATGTTGTGAGCAGATCAATGGAAATTGAAATAAATGAAGGACGTGGTGCAGGAAAAGATAAAGATCATATCTACTTACATTTAGACCACCTGGACTCTAAAGTTATAGAAGAAAGACTTCCTGGCATTTCTGATGCAGCTAAAACTTTTGCCAATATAGATGTAAGTAAACAACCAATACCAGTTGTGCCTACAGTTCATTATAACATGGGAGGAATACCCACAAACTATAAAGCGGAAGTTTTAACAATCAATGGTTCTGAAAAAACTGTACCAGGTTTAATGGCTATTGGAGAAGCTGCGTGTGTATCTGTACACGGAGCTAATAGACTCGGTTCAAACTCGTTAATAGATCTTGTGGTTTTTGGAAGAGCTGCCGCAAAAAGAGCAGCAGAACTTATTAAACCAGGAACACCACATGAAGAAGTCTCTCAAAGTGAAACAGATAAGTGTTTAGATAGATTTGATAAAATACGTAATTCAAATGGTAAAACGAAAGCATCAGATCTTAGATCTTCAATGCAAAAAACTATGCAAACTAAATGTGCTGTGTTTAGAACTGAAAAAACTTTAAAACAAGGGATTGAAGAGATTAGAAAACCTCTTGATGGCATGAACGACTTATCCGTAAAAGATAAATCATTAGTATTTAATACTGATCTAGTTGAAACTTTAGAATTTGATAACCTGATTAGTCAGGCTCTAACAACAATGGAATCAGCATACCACAGAAAGGAAAGTAGAGGAGCTCACGCAAGAGAAGATTTTACAAAACGTGATGACAAAAATTTTATGAAGCATACTTTAGCTTGGCAAGATGGAGATAAAGTTACTCTAAAATATAGAGATGTTCACGCTAGAACATTAACAAATGACGTACAATATTTTCCACCTAAAGAGAGAGTCTATTAAAAGTGGTTCAGCTTAATTTACCACAAAATTCTAAAATCCTAAAAGGTAAATACTATAAAGACAAAACAAATTCTTCTAATTTAAAAAAAGTAAACATTTATAGATGGGAGCCATCTGACGATCAAAATCCAAGAATTGACACTTTCGAAGTTGATATGGAGAACTGTGGTCCTAAAGTTTTAGATATATTGTTTAAAATTAAAAATGAAATTGATTCCTCGTTAACCTTTAGAAGATCTTGTGCGCATGGAGTATGTGGTTCATGTGCAATGAATGTTGATGGTGTTAATACATTATCTTGTATAAAATCTCATACAGATATTAAAGGAGAGTTAAATATTTATCCTCTTCCTCATTTAAAAGTTATTAAAGATTTGATTGGTGATTTAAGCGGACTTTATAAACAGTACGAGTCTATCCAGCCTTGGTTAAAGACAACGCAAACAGGACAGGAAAAACAAGAAATTTTACAATCTGAGAAGGATAGATCAAAATTAGATGGACATTATGAATGTATACTTTGTGCATGTTGTTCTACATCTTGCCCAAGTTACTGGTGGAATGGAGACAAGTACTTAGGTCCAGCTGTTTTATTGCAAGCTTATAGATGGATAAGCGATAGTAGAGATGGAGAAAAAAAAGAAAGATTAAAAAAAGTTGCTGATGAACTTAAACTTTATAGATGCCACACTATAATGAATTGTACTAATTCATGCCCAAAAGGTCTTAATCCAGCTAAAGCTATAAGCTCAATTAAGAAAATGCTTGCAACAACCTGAAACCTTAATTACTCCATTACCTTTATGAACATCATTGAACATTTCGTAAACGGACAAAAATTCTTAGGAGATTCAAAAAGAACATCAAAAGTTTTTAATCCTGCAACTGGGGAACAATCTGCTGAAGTAAAATTAGCCTCAACTAAAGACATGGATAACGCTATAGAAGTTGCTAAAATTGCATTCACTTCTTGGTCAAAAAAACCTCCTCTACAACGGGCAAGAGTGATGTTTAAGTTCAAAGAGATAATAGAAAAAAATTTTGAAGAATTAACTAAAATTATAGTTTCAGAGCACGGGAAAGTATTTGACGATGCAAAAGGTGAAATCACAAGAGGCCTAGAGGTTGTGGAATTTGCTTGCGGCATACCACAATTACTAAAAGGAGAATTCACTGAAAATGTTGGAACAGATGTTGATAGTTGGTCTTTAAGACAATCCCTTGGAGTCTGTGCTGGCATTACACCTTTTAACTTTCCCGCAATGGTTCCAATGTGGATGTTTCCAGTTGCTATAGCATGTGGAAATACTTTTATTTTAAAACCATCAGAAAAAGATCCTTCTTGTTCGATTAGATTAGCAGAACTACTTCTAGAAGCAGGATTGCCAGAAGGAGTGTTCAATGTTGTAAACGGAGACAAAGAAGCTGTTGACGCTATAATTAACAACAAAGATGTATCAGCAGTTAGTTTTGTTGGATCAACACCAATCGCAAAATATATTTACGAAAATTGTGCAAAAAATGAAAAGAGAGTTCAGGCACTAGGTGGAGCAAAAAATCATGCTGTTATCATGCCAGATTGTGATTTAGAACAAGCTGTAAATGGTTTGATGGGTGCTGCTTACGGTTCAGCTGGAGAACGATGTATGGCACAATCTGTTGCAGTTGCAGTTGGAGGCATAGGAGATAAATTAGTCGAAAGTTTGGCTAAAAAAGTTGAGGCCTTAAAAGTAGGATCGGGTATGGATAAAAAATCTGAAATGGGCCCGCTTGTTACTAAAGAGCATTTAGAAAAAGTAAAAAGTTATGTTGATATTGGAAACAAAGAGGGAGCCAAATTAATTGTTGACGGCAGAAACTTAAAACTACAAGGATATGAGAATGGTTATTATATGGGAGGTTGTCTATTTGACCATGTTAAGAAAGACATGAGAATCTATAAAGAAGAAATATTTGGTCCTGTTTTGTCAGTTGTAAGAGCAAAAAACTTTGAAGAAGCATTATCACTTGTTAACGAGCATGAATTTGGAAACGGTGTAGCCATTTTTACAAGAGATGGAGACTCAGGAAGAACATTTGCTAGTAAAGTGCAAGTTGGAATGGTTGGTATTAATATTCCAATACCAGTACCTATGGCTTTTCATAGTTTTGGTGGATGGAAAAGATCTTTATTTGGAGACCAGCACATGCATGGTCCAGAAGGCGTTAGATTTTACACAAAATTAAAAACAATCACATCAAGATGGCCGTCAGGTCTAAGATCCGATCCGGATTTTGTAATGCCAACAATGAAATAAAAAAATGAAAAAAAAGATATCACTTATAGGAGCTGGTCAAATTGGAGGCACACTTGCCCACTTAATAGCTCTTAAGAGTTTAGCAGATGTAGTTTTATTTGACGTAGTTGAAGGAATTGCAAAAGGAAAAGCATTAGATATTGCTCAATCATCTTCAGTTGATGGGTTTGATGCTAAAATATCAGGGACTAATAATTACGAAGATACAAAAAATTCTGATGTTATTATTATTACCGCAGGAGTACCTAGAAAAACAGGTATGACAAGAGACGACCTTTTAGGAATAAATTTAAAAATTATTAAACAAGTAGCTGAGGGAATCAAGAACACATCACCAAATGCTTTTGTAATATGTATTACAAATCCACTAGATGTAATCGTTATGGCTTTACAAAAATATTCAGGTTTACCAAAAAATATGGTCGTTGGTATGGCAGGTATTCTTGATACGTCTAGATTTAAATATTTTTTGTCACAAGAATTAAAAATCCCAGTTAAAAAAATAAAATCTTTAGTCTTAGGTGGACACGGCGACACAATGGTTTCAATGCTAAATCATACAACCGTAGATGGGAAACCAGTTCTAGATTTAGTTAAAGAAGGAAAGTTAAGTAAAGAATTATTAGAAGGCATAGTTCAAAGAACTAAAAGTGGAGGTGCTGAAATAGTTAAGCTGTTAGAAAGAGGCTCAGCTTTCTACGCACCAGCAGCATCAGGAGTAGAAATGGCAGAAAGTTATTTAAAAAATTTAAAAAAGCAACTCCCTTGTGCGGTGTATTTGAACGGAGAGTACGAAGTTAATGATTTATATGCCGGTGTACCAGTTATTATAGGAGCCAAAGGTATAGAAAAAATTGTTGAACTTAAACTTTCTTCTGAAGAAAAAAAAGATTTTGACAACTCTATTGTAGCTGTTCAGGATTTATTTAGGGCAGCAAAAAAAATTGACCCAGATCTTAAATAAAATAAACTTTAAATCTTTCTTAAAAAGTAAGAAAATATATTTTTTAATAGTTTTTATAAACTCAATCTCTTTTACTATTTATTATGGCTTCAGAGGAGTCTTTCCCATAGATAGTTTTTTAATTTTTGACGCTGGATACAAAGTTCTAAACAATATCCATCCATTTAAAGATTACTGGTCAATAACTGGTCCGTTTCTAGATTATATTCAATCTGTATTATTTTTATTATTTAAGGTTAATTGGTTTAGCTATGTTTTGCATGCCGCATTAGTAAATTGTTTGTTATCCCTTGTTTCATTTTATTTTTTTACAAATATTGGATTGAGTAAAATCTATGCTTTATTATATGCTCTTAGCATTTCGATACTTGCTTATCCCACAACAGGAACACCTTTCATGGACCATCATGCTACGATATTTGCTACAATATCTGTGAGTTATCTAATTTTAGCTTTTATTACAAATAAGAAAATTTTTTGGTTTCTGTCTACGTTGTTTTTAGTTTTTTCTTTCTTTTCAAAACAAATACCAGGTGTATATTTTTCTTTCTTAATAATAATAGTAATTACAGTTTACATTTTTTTTATAAAAAAAAAAAAAGATAATAATTTTTTATACTTTGCACTAGGCGGAATAGCAGGTGTCACGTTTTTTTTTACTATATTTGTTATAAATAAGATCCCAATACAAAACTTTTTGACTCAGTATATTTATTATCCGATTACTATTGGAGAAAACAGAACTACAAATACGACATTTAATTTTAAAAATATTTTTTTTCAATTTAAATTTATTTATCTCTCTCTCTTCCCTGTCTTAATAGCTAGTTTTTTTCTGTTAAAAAAAAAGCATAAGAATTTAGAGAATAAAATAGATTTTTTAGTTTTAATCTTAGTTCTTAGCTCTTTTGTAATTTTTCTATACACTCAAATTTTAACAAAAAATCAAATTTTAATTTTTTTTTTAATTCCATTTTATTTGGGTATCTCACATTACTATGTATCAAAATATTTTAACAAAAAATTTTTAATTAATTTTATAGTTTTGACCTTGATTTTAACTACTGGTAAATATCACTTAAGGTTTAATGAAGACAAAAAATTTATGGACTTAGCGAATGCTGATTTTTCTAAAGCTATTAATGCTAAAATTTTAGACAAAAAATTATCCGGTCTTAAGTGGATTACACCACATTATATTGACAACCCTAGTCTCGAGTTAAAACTACTTAAGGATTTAAAAAAAATAATCATACAAGATGCAGAAAATAAGATAATTATCAGTGACTATCAAATTCTACCAGCTATTACAGGAAATCTCAATTACGCCCCTAATAAATGGTTTGATTCATTGAGTGTGCCTTCAGTAAATAATAAATATTTTGCAGAATATAAACTATTTTTTATTTCAAAACTGAAAGAGCAAAAAATTAAAAATATTTATGCTATTAGTGAAGACAAATTAAACTATTTGTTATTCCTTTTTGATAAAAAGGACTGCATAAAATCTAAAAAAATTAATGAAATAGCATCAAAATTAGATGTAAGTAATTGTTTTTAGAAACCAAATTTGTTTTTAAGAATACTTATATTTCTAATCATTTATAAAGAGTTAAAATTTAATTAATTGATCTGATTATAAATATTAATAGAAACGTTATTTAAAATATAAGTATTAAGTTATTTTTTAATTTGATAATAGTGTCATATTATTTATAAGTAATCACAAATTTAACTTAATCAATCGAGCCAATGAATATTCACGAATACCAAGCTAAACAAATTTTAAAAAAATATGGAGCTCCAGTTTCAGACGGTGTTATAATTTTCAATTTAAGTGAAATTGCCAATAAGGTGAAACAACTAAATTCTAAAGAATTTGTTCTAAAAGCCCAAATTCATGCTGGTGGCAGAGGTAAGGCTGGAGGAGTTAAGTTAGTTAAAAATATTGATGAACTTAATAAAGAAGCGACAGAAATGTACGGGAAAGTTTTAAAAACACATCAAACAGGCCCAGAAGGTAAAAAAGTAAAAAGACTTTATATAGAAGAAGCCTCAAACATCTCCAAAGAATTTTATCTTTCATGTTTAGTTGACAGAGATAGTTCTATGATCGCATTCATAAGCAGCACAGAAGGAGGTATGGATATTGAGAAAGTGGCAGCTGAAACACCACAAAAAATTATTACCACTAAAGTTGACATGAAAGAAAATGTTCAAAAAGAAGATGTTGATAAAATTATAAAAATATTTAATTTTAATGAAAAACAAAAATTAGTAGCTTCAAAACTAATTCAATCTTTATATAAAATTTTAATAGAAAAAGACGCAAGTTTAATAGAAATCAATCCTTTAATAATTACAAAAGATGACAACTTAGTTTGTCTAGATGCCAAAATGAGTTTTGATGATAATGCATTATTTAGAAGACCGGAAATTTTAGAGTTAAGAGATTTAAATGAGGAAGAGCCTGCCGAAATAGAAGCAAGTAAAAATGACTTAGCTTATATCAAATTAAACGGTTCAATTGGGTGTATGGTTAATGGTGCCGGACTTGCCATGGCTACTATGGATATAATTAAGTTATACGGGGAAGAACCTGCTAATTTTTTGGACGTTGGTGGTGGAGCTTCAAAAGAAAAAGTTTCATCAGCTTTTAAACTAATTTTATCAGATAAAAATGTTAAAGGAATTTTAATTAATATATTTGGTGGAATTATGAGATGTGATGTAATCGCTCAAGGAGTACTCGAAGCTGCTAAAGAAACTAATTTAGAAGTTCCGCTAGTAGTAAGACTTGCAGGAACTAACTTTCAAGAAGGTAAAGATATATTGGACAAATCAGGTTTAAAAATATTATCAGCATTAGATTTAAACGATGCAGCAAAAAAAATTGTTGAAGCAATAAAATAAATGTCAGTCTTAATTGATAAAAATACTAAAGTTATATGCCAGGGGTTTACAGGCACGCATGGAACTTTTCATTCAGACCAAGCTTTAAAATATGGAACAAAATTGGTGGGTGGCGTAACGCCTAAAAAAGGAGGTCAGAAACATTTAGGCTTACCTGTTTTTAATTCAGTCGAAGAAGCAAAAATACAAACAGGTGCGAAAGCAACAATGATTTATGTTCCACCAAAATTTGCTGCGGATGCAATTATTGAGGCCATAGAAGCTAAGATAGAATTAGTAGTTTGTATAACTGAAGGAATACCAGTAATTGATATGATAAAAGTAAAAAAAAATTTATCCGGAAGTCAGAGTCGTTTAATCGGACCTAATTGCCCAGGAATCATTACTCCAGACGAGTGTAAAATTGGAATTATGCCTGGCAACATCCACAAGAAAGGGTCTGTTGGAATAGTTTCAAGATCAGGTACTTTGACTTACGAAGCGGTAGCCCAAACAACAGTTAGTGGTATGGGTCAATCTACTTGTATTGGGATTGGTGGAGATCCTATTAATGGGACTAATTTTATCGACTGTTTAGAATTATTTCTTCAAGATGACGAAACAAAGTCTATTGTTATGATCGGGGAAATCGGTGGATCGGCTGAAGAAGAAGCTTCAGAATTTATTAAAAAATCTAAAATTAAGAAACCAATGGTTGGTTTTATTGCAGGATTAACAGCACCACCGGGCAGAACAATGGGACATGCTGGAGCGATTGTATCTGGAGGCACAGGTGGAGCTGAAGATAAGATAGAAGCAATGGAATCAGCAGGTATAACAATCTCAAAATCACCGGCAGATATTGGTAAAACTTTGCTTGAAAAACTAAATAATTAATTAAAAGTATTATATGTTAATATGAGATATTAAATGTCATCGTCTCAAGATAATAATATATTTAAAAAAACCTCATTCCTAGCTGGAAATAACTCTGCTTTTATAGAGGAATATTACTCTGAATATTTAAAAGATCCCGGTAAACTACCTGAAGGATGGAAAGAGTTTTTTGATGGACTTAAAGAAAATAAAGAAATTATTTCTAAAACCCTAGAAGGACCTAGCTGGACTCCTAAGAGGAAAATTAAAAAAAATAATTTAGATTCAGAAGATTTACTAAAAGAAGATTTATTAGAAAATGAAAGAACTGAAGATATCTCACTAACAGAAGAATCAGCAAAAAATTCTATAAGAGCAATTATGTTAATTAGAGCTTTTAGAATTAGAGGACATCTAATCGCTAACCTTGATCCTTTAGAATTAATGGTGAGAGAAGAGCACCCAGAATTAAAACCTGAAACATATGGTTTTACTAAAGAAGATTTTAATAAAAAAATATTTTTAGATGGAGTTTTAGGACTACAAGAAGCAAAACTTTCTGAAATTATAAATATTTTAAAAAAAACTTATTCAGGAAATATAGGCTATGAATTTATGCACATGGGAGACCCAGAAGAAAAAAATTGGATTAGGGACAGGATAGAAGGTCCAGAAAAAGAAGTTGTTTTTACAGAAAATGGAAAAAAAGCAATTTTAAATAAAATAATCGAAGCAGAAGGTTTTGAAAAATATTTACATGTTAAGTTTGTAGGAACAAAGAGGTTTGGAATTGATGGTGGAGAGTCCTTAGTACCTGCTTTGGAACAAATAATAAAAAGAGGTGGCAATTTAGGAGTAAAAGAAATCAAGATCGGGATGTCACATAGAGGCAGATTAAATGTCTTGTCTAACGTTATGGGGAAACCATTCAAAGCAATTTTTAATGAATTTTTTGGCCGCGCTGTTGAAGCTAAAAGAGATTTTGAAGGAGACGTTAAATACCATTTAGGTGCATCGTCAAATAGAGAGTTTGATGGTAATGTTGTACATATTAGTTTAACAGACAATCCTTCACACTTAGAAGCTGTCAACCCTGTAGTCTTAGGCCAGGTAAGAGCAAAACAATTTTTTCACAAAGATCCAGAAAGAAAAAAAGTTATACCAGTATTAATTCATGGAGATGCTGCGTTTGCAGGCCAAGGAATAGTCGCAGAATGTTTTGCAATGTCGGGATTACCAGGACACAATATAGGCGGAACAATTCATATTATAGTTAACAATCAGATAGGTTTTACAACATCTCCAAGATTTGCAAGATCTTCACCTTATCCAAGCGAAGTTGCTAAAATTGCCCAGGCCCCAATTTTACACGTTAATGGAGACGATCCTGAAGCTGTTGTCCATTGTGCTAAAATTGCGACAGAGTTTAGACAACAATTCAATAGAGATATTGTAATTGATATGTTTTGCTACCGAAGATTTGGACACAATGAAGGTGACGAACCTTCTTTCACTCAACCTTTAATGTATAAAAAAATAAAAACTCATCCTACATCGTTAAAAATCTATTCTGAAAAATTAATAAATGAAAAAATTTATTCTAAAGAAAAAGTAGATCAACAAATAAATAATTTTAAAACATATCTAGAAAAAGAGTTTACTGAATCAAAAAATTACAAACGCGAACTAAAGTGGTTCGACGGTGTTTGGTCAAGATTTACTCCTACACCTGGTAAAGATAGAAGAGGTGCAAGTGGTGTTGATAAAGAAAAAATTAATTTAATAGGAAAGAAAATTACAACTATTCCAACTAATTTTAAAATACATAAAACATTAAAAAAAATATTTGATAATAAGCAAAAAATGTTTAATAATAATCTTCCAATCGATTGGTCAACAGCTGAGGCTTTAGCTTTTGGTACTCTTTTAGTAGAAGGTTTTTCTGTAAGATTGTCAGGTCAAGATTCAGGCAGAGGAACTTTTAGTCAGAGGCATTCTGTGCTTAGAAATCAAGACAGTCACGAAAGATATATTCCTTTAAACAATATTTCAGTAAGCCAAAAAAAAATTGAAGTAATAGACACCCTTTTGTCTGAACTCGCTGTTCTAGGATTTGAATTTGGTTACTCATTATCAGAACCTGAAACTCTAGTCTTGTGGGAAGCTCAATTTGGTGACTTTGCTAATGGTGCACAAATAATTATTGATCAATTTATTACCTCAGGTGAATCTAAATGGGGCAGAGCAAGTGGTTTAGTAATGTTATTACCCCACGGTTACGAAGGTCAAGGACCTGAACATTCCTCAGCAAGATTGGAAAGATTTTTACAAATGTGTGCACAAGATAATATTCAAGTAGTAAATTGTACGACACCAGCTAATTATTTCCACGCGTTACGAAGGCAAATGCATAGAGAGTTTAGAAAGCCATTGGTTATAATGACTCCAAAATCTTTACTAAGACACAAACAATGTGTTTCAACTATAGATGATTTTACAAAAAACACTTCTTTCCACAGAGTCTTACCAGATCGAGCTTACACGAGTGAATACGGTTTAATTAAGCTTAAAAAAGACGACCAGATCAATAAAGTAGTTATTTGCTCAGGAAAAATTTATTTTGATTTAACTGATGCCAGAGAAAAAACAAAAAACGATAGAGTTGTTTTTATTCGTCTAGAACAAATCTATCCATTTCCGGTAAAAAGATTAGGAAAGGAGCTAAAAAGATACGCTAAAAATGCAGATATTTATTGGTGCCAAGAAGAACCAAAAAATATGGGCGCTTGGAATACAGTTAACCATTATATTAACAGAACCTTAGAAATCATTAATATTAACAATAAAAATGTTGAATACATTGGAAGAAGACCCTCTGCATCCACTGCGACCGGAAATCTAAATAAACATCTTGCACAACAAAAAGAAATATTAGAAAAGGTGGTTGGAAAAATTAACTAATGTCTGAACGTATAATAGTCCCTACACTTGGAGAGTCCGTAACAGAAGCTACAGTTGCTAAGTGGCTGAAAAATGAAGGTGACACAGTTAATACAGATGAAGCGATAGTTGAACTAGAGACTGACAAAGTTAACGTAGAAGTACCTGCTCCCTCTAACGGAAGAATAGAAAAAATTTCGGTTAAAGAAGGACAAACCGTAAACGTTGGTGCTTTATTAGGAACTATTACACAATCAAAAAGTTCTGAAACAAAAATAAGCCCAGAAGTGAAAAAATATTCACCTCCACAAAAAAAACTTGAACTTGTTAAGGAAGAAAAAGAAATTATTAAAAAAGAAATACCAGAAGTAAAACCATTTATAGGAGAAGAAGAAAAAGAAGCAGAAGAGGAGCCTCTTGTCTTAACAAAAATTCACAGTGAGCCAGAAGTAAAAAATAATTTAAACTTAGATTTGGCTTCGCCTGCTGCAAGAAAACTGGCAAAAGAGTCTAATATAAATCTTAGTGAAGTTAAGGGTTCAGGAAAAAATAGAGTTATTTTAAAAGAAGACCTTTTAAGTTTAATGGGAGCTAAACCAGAACCTTTAAAAAGAAAAATTACTAACGGACCTGAAGAAAGAATTAAAATGACAAGACTAAGAATGACCATAGCTAAAAGACTTAAAGAAGCTCAAGAGAACGCAGCAATCCTAACTACTTTTAATGAAGTTGACATGAACGCGATTATCTCAATGAGAAACGAACACAAGGAAGAGTTCCAAAAAAAATACTCTGTTAAATTAGGATTTATGTCTTTTTTTGTAAAAGCTTGTGTTGTTGGACTTAAAAATTATCCTGTTATAAATGCAGAAATTCAAGGAGATGAAATTGTTTATAAAAATTATTACAACATAAGCATAGCTGTTGGAACAGATAGAGGTTTAGTAGTTCCTGTTTTAAGAAACACAGATGAAATGTCTTTTGCTGAAATAGAAAAAAATATTAACTTACTCGGGCAAAAAGCAAAAGATGGAAAAATTATTATTGATGATTTACAAGGAGGAACCTTCACAATTACAAATGGAGGTATTTACGGCTCAATGCTTTCGACGCCTATCTTAAACCCACCTCAGTCAGCTGTATTAGGCATGCACAATATTATAGAACGGCCTGTGGTAATTAACAAAAGCGTATCAATTAGACCGATCATGTATCTAGCTTTATCATATGACCACAGGATTGTTGATGGAAAAGAAGCAGTTTCTTTCTTAAAAACAATAAAAGAGTGTCTTGAAGACCCTAGAAGACTATTTCTAAATTTATAGTTATGGAAAATAATTTTGATGTAATTATTATTGGTGGAGGTCCCGGTGGATACGTTTGTGCTATTCGCGCAGCTCAATTAGGTTTAAAAACTGCTTGCGTTGAATCAAGAGGGACACTTGGCGGAACCTGTTTGAATGTAGGATGTATACCATCAAAAAGCCTTTTGAATTTATCTGAATCTTTCCATAAGGCTCAAAAAGATTTTAATTCCCTCGGCATAGAATTTACAGGCTTAAGACTTAACCTAAACAAGATGATGTCAGGTAAAAATAAATCAGTTCAAGTATTGACTAAAGGAATTGAGTTTTTGTTTAAAAAAAATAATGTGACCTACATTAAAGGTAAAGGAGTTTTATTTTCTGAAAATGATGTTGTGGTTTATGAAGGAGAAAAAAAAACATCTTATAAAGCAAAAAATATTGTTATTGCTACTGGTTCAGCACCTACATCACTTCCAGGTATAGAGATAGACGAACAAAACATAGTGTCTTCTACAGGAGCACTTTCCTTCGCCGATGTACCTAAAGAGTTAATTATAATAGGAGGTGGATATATAGGTTTAGAGATGGGTTCTATTTGGTCTAGGTTAGGTTCAAGTGTTACAGTTTTAGAATATCTAGATTTTATAACGCCAGGAATGGATAGAGAGGTTTCAAATGAGTTTCAAAAAATCTTAACAAAACAAGGGATGAAATTTAAATTGAACAATAAAGTAACTTCAGTCCAAAACGTATTAAATAAAGTTATTGTAGACTTTACCAACAACAAAACTCAAGAAAGAGAAAGAAAAGAATGTGATAAGGTTTTAGTTGCAGTTGGCAGGAAGCCTTATACAGAAGGACTAAATTTATCAAAACTAGGAATTAAAAAAGATAAGCAAGGAAGGATTGAAGTAAATAAAAAGTTACAAACTTCGATAAATAATATTTATGCTATTGGAGACGTAATCAAAGGTCCAATGCTTGCTCATAAAGCCGAAGAAGAAGGAATTGCTGTTGCTGAAATTATTGCAGGTCAAGCCGGGCATGTTAATTATGATATTATACCAGGAGTAGTTTATACTTCACCAGAAGTGGCTTGTGTTGGCAAAACTGAAGAACAACTCAAAGAAGCGAATATAGACTACAAGGTTGGGAAATTTCCTTTCCTTGCTAACTCAAGAGCTAAAGTAAACAATGAAACAGATGGATTTGTTAAAATATTAGCAGACAGTAAAACTGACAGGGTTTTGGGAGTTCATATGATTGGCCCACATACCGGTGATATGATAGCTGAAATGGCATTGGCTATGGAGTTTGGTGCTAGCGCTGAAGATATCGCACGCACATGCCACGCTCACCCAACTCATACTGAGGCGGTTAAAGAAGCAGCTCTAGCAGTTGATAAAAGAGCAATTCATTTTTAATTGATATAATATTAACAAGATTCTTTAAAATGAAAGTTCCTGTTTTAATACCTAAAATATTTAATTTCCCTTTTACATATGATTCTGGTTTTCTAGACGCTTTAAAACCAGGTGACCTAGTCATTGTTCCTTTTGGCAAAAGTCAAGAAATTGGTGTTGTTTGGGATAAAATCAAGCCTTCTTTAAAAAAATTTAAGATAAAGAAAATAGAAAAAAAAATAGATAACTTTAAAATTAACAAAAGCTTAGTTGATTATATTAATTGGTTTTCTGCTTACAACTTAGTCTCAAAGGGCATGGTACTTAAAATGTGCCTTGGTGATAAAAAAAATTCAATTAAAATTGAAGAGAATAACAAAGAAAGTTTAAAAAAAAATAGATCTAAATTTGTGTTAAATAAAGACCAAAAAAAAAGTCTTAAGGATCTTAGAAAATTTGGTGATGTCTTTAACGTATCCTTATTGCAGGGTGTGACAGGATCAGGAAAAACAATAGTTTATTTTGAAAGAATAAAAGAAATTCTAAATAGAGGTCATCAAGTACTCATATTGTTACCCGAAATATTCTTAACTAATCAATTCAAAGATAGATTTGAAGAATTTTTTGGGTTTTCGCCAGCAATTTGGCATTCAAAAATAGGAGTTAAAAGTAAGAGAAAAATCTGGCAAGGAGTTGTTAATAACAGTTTAAATTTAGTAATTGGAGCACGCTCTTCGTTGTTATTGCCATTTAAAAATCTAGGATTAATCGTGTTAGATGAGGAGCACGATCCGTCATATAAACAAGATGAAGGTATCATTTATCATGCACGTGATATGGCAATATCAAGAGCTTCTTTTGAAAATATACCTATACATTTAGTTTCTGCCGTTCCTTCATTGGAAACTTTTAACAATATAAAAAATAAAAAATACAACCACACAAGGTTAACAAATCGTTATCGTGATTTTCCATTGCCTGAAGCTAAAGTAGTTAATCTTGAAAAATCTTCACTTAAAAAAGATCAATTTATAGCAATTGAAACTATAGATTTAATTCAGGAATATATAAAAAACAAAGAACAGGTGCTATTTTTTTTAAACAGGAGAGGATATGCTCCTTTTCTAATTTGTAAAAAATGTGGTTTTAAACATTTGTGCTCAAATTGCTCAATCTATTTAACCTACCATAAATCGACGAATAAACTTATTTGCCATCATTGTGGAGTTAAAGTGAAGAAGGAAAAAAAATGTAAGATAGATAAAGAACTTTGTGATTTTCGCATGTACGGTCCGGGTGTTGAAAAAATATATGATGAATTAAAAACTATTTTTCCAAAAAAAAATATTAAAATATTTTCAAGTGATTTCTTAGCAAAAAAAGATGAACCAGAGTCTATTTTAAAAAAAATAGAAAAAAATGAAATAGACATTCTTGTAGGAACACAATTAATTTCGAAAGGATTTAATTTTCCTAAATTAAATTGTATTGTCGTAGTAGATGCAGACTTTTCTGGAATGGGTTATGATTTAAGAACAACTGAAAAAAATATACAATTATACAATCAGTTAAGTGGCAGGGCAGGACGGTTCTCAAACAAATCTACAATTATTTATCAAACTATAACGCCTTTAAATGAAACGTTAAAAGATGTGCTAGAAAACAACCCAGAAAAATTTTTAAACAATGAATTAACTGTTAGAAAAAATAAAAATTTACCACCATATTCAAGACTTATTGCTTTAATCATTTCAGCTAATTCTAGCCAAGATAGTTTTAGTGCAGCTCAAGAGATTAAAAAAAAATTAAGTACTATAAGCCAGCTAGATGTTCTAGGACCTGTAGATTCCCCTATATTTAAAGTTAAAAAGAAGTATAGAACACGACTTTTATTACGTTCAAAAAACAGCAATTTAATTCAAAAAAGCGTAGGTAGAATTCTTGAAAATTTAACTATATCTAAAAAAATAAAACTTATAGTTGATGTTGATCCTATTAATTTTGCCTGACACAAACTAACCTCCTTGATCGGTACCCATCCTTATGATAGGACCACATTCTTAATCAAATTTCTAACTTAGGAATATTAAAGTGAGTTCTAATAAGTCATTCTCTTCAGAAACAGCCAATAGATACGCATTGGCACTATACGAGCTTGCTAAAGAAAATTCAGAATTAGAAGCTGTAGAAAACGATGTCAAAGAACTTTTAGTTATTTATAATACGAGTTCAGATTTAAAAAATTTCATTAAGGATCCTACTCAGTCTCAGCCAAGCCAATTAGAAGTATTAAATAAAATTTTAAACAAAACGAATTTGTCAAAAATTATTAAAAATTTTTTGTCTATTTTAGTTACAAAAAGAAGAATTTTTTTCTTAAATACTATTTTTCTAAATTTTTTATCTTTGGTTGCAAAAAAAAAAGGTGAGCTAAAAGCTTCTTTAATTTCGTCAAAAAATTTAACAGAAGAAGAGCTTAAAAATTTAAAGACTGAGCTTTCACAAGTAATGGGAGCTACAGTAGCATTTGATTACAAAGTAGATGAAACTCTAATTGGTGGTTTAAAAATGCAAATAGGAAGTTTAATGGTAGATACTTCAATTAAAAATAAATTAAAAAAATACGAACAAATAATGTTAGAGGCACAATATGCAAATTAATCCTTCAGAAATTACTAAAATATTAAAAGAACAAATAAAAAATTTTGGTGAAAAAGCTGAGGTCACAGAAATAGGAAAAGTTTTATCTGTTGGTGATGGGATAGCAAGAGCTTTTGGTCTTGATAATGTACAAGCTGGAGAGATGGTGGAATTCGAAGACGGTTCTAAGGGCATGGCGCTTAATTTAGAAAGTGACAATGTTGGAATAGTAGTTTTTGGTGATGACAGAAAAATAAAAGAAGGCAGTACAGTGAAAAGAACCGGTTCAATTGTAGATGTGCCTGTAGGTAAAGAACTTTTAGGAAGAGTTTTAGATGGACTAGGAAATCCAATTGATGGAAAAGGAAACTTAAGTGAAAAGATAGTAAGAAAAAGAGTAGAGGTTAAGGCACCTGGAATTATTCCGAGACAGTCTGTGAGTGAACCGATGCAAACAGGTTTAAAAGCAATCGATACTTTAATTCCAGTTGGCAGAGGTCAAAGAGAATTAATTATTGGAGATCGTCA
>Ga0307986_10000754_pt1 | contig 23822 bp, 27 predicted proteins | sample EllFjometageno82_FD_203170 | JGI IMG/M metagenome (GOLD analysis project Ga0307986, IMG submission 203170) | Marine microbial communities from Ellis Fjord, Antarctic Ocean - #82 | ecosystem: Environmental > Aquatic > Marine > Unclassified | place: Southern Ocean | collected 2014-10-09 | reverse complement strand
TCAGCAATGGTTGGTTTCATAGTAGGAATGGCAGGTTGGATATACATTCTTTATGAAATATTCTCAGGTGAAGCTGGCACAATAGCCGCTAAAAGTGGCAATAAATCTTTAATCACTGCTTTTAGTGCTATGAGAATAATTGTTACTGTTGGTTGGGCTGTTTACCCACTAGGTTATATGTTTGGTTATTTTACTTCCGGTGGAGTGAATGTTGACGCGCTTAACATTCTTTACAATGCTGCAGACTTTTTAAACAAGATCGCATTTGGTCTTATTATTTGGGCTGTTGCAATGCAAAATACTAGTTCAAAATCTATTAGATAATAGATTTTCAATTTTAAGAAAAGGGCGAGTTTAATTACTTGCCCTTTTTTTTTCCAAGAGTTTTCATTAAGAGGCAGATAATAACTTTGTAACTTTATATTTTTTAGCCCCCATTTTTTTAAGATTATTAATAATCCTAATGTAGTTTTTTGAAGGTTGTTTTTTATCTGATAAAATTTCCTGTATATAAGATGGGTGTATTTTATAAATTGCGGCTAGTCTATAATATTTATTTGGACCCCATTTATATTTGTCTTTTAATTGTTTAAAGTAATTATTCTTTAAACGATTAATCGAATTATTTTTATAATTTAAAAATTTAAAAATCTCTTCTGTTAAAAGATTACCAGGGCCTCTACCCATTCCAAGTATTGTAGAATCAATCCAATTAACATTGTTTTTCAAAGCAACTATGCTGTTATCTAAAGCTAAATTTAAATTATTGTGTGCATGCAGCCCCATTTGACCTGGCCAATATTGTTTAAATTTTTTAATAATTTTTAACAAATAAGTAGCATTTAACGCACCAAGACTATCCGCTATATATAAACTTTTGATATCTGTATTCTTTAAAAATAAAGATATTTTTTTTATGTTTTGGTGACCTAGTTCAGAGGATTGCATAATATTAATAAAAACTTCAATTTTGTTTTCTTTAAGCCAGGATATGCAGCTTTTTAAGAAAAAAACTTCATCAAAATGACAGGCAAATCTCACAAATTTAATTTTTTTATTAATCGAAGGAAATAATTTTTTTAAGTTAGAGAGGGTATTTTTTTTATTTTTTACTAATTCTCCAGCATTAATCATTATTCCAATGTTCAATTTGTTTGGAATATTAAGTGAATCAATTAGTTTATCTGCCGTGTAGGCAGTTAATCCCAAGGGTTTCTTTTTTTTAAAAAATCTAAAACCTAATTCTATGTAGCAAATGTTAGTTTTACTTATTTGATGAATATAGTCTTGTATAAGCTTTTTTGAAAAATTCCAGTTATTATAATATCCACCATCTCTTAATGTGCAATCTATAATTTTTATTTTTTTAAAACTGGTCAATTATATTTTTTTATTAAGATAATTTTAAGTAGATTTTTTTTTTAAAGCTAATTTTGTTTCTTCTACACTAGATATAAATATTTTATTTAATTTATTTTTATCTAAAGAGTTTTTCAACAGTGATTCAACTGAACTAATGGCAATCTTAACTGAAGCATTTTTAATATCTCTTAAAGCTTGATTTTTCATCTGCTTAATTCGGTCTTCTGTATTTTTTTTTCGATTTTCCATTTGAGTGTGAAATTCATCACTAGTTTTTAACACATGCTTCTCAGCATCGCTTGTTGCTACATCAAGCATAGTTTTAACCTCTTCCTTTGCGTTGCTAATTTTTTTTTCATATTCACTTAAAATATTTTTCGATTCCTCTTTAAGTTTTTCAGCGTTATCTACCTCATCTTTAATCGCACTTATATTTTCAGTTAAGGTATCACTTATCTTTTGAGGAATTTTAAAATAAATCAGAACACCTATGAAAATGAAGAATGAGATGGCTACCCAAAAAGTTGCATCAATAATCACAAGTACTTACCTAGGTTTTTTTTAGTTGTTTCCAATACCGCAGCTTTAATACTATTTTGGTTTAAAGGTTCACCTGACACCATCTCAATGACTCCAGCGGTTATTTCTCCTGATATAGTCGAGATGCTAGGCAAAGAATTTTTTTTTAAATTTTCTATCTCATGTTCTGCGTTCTTTACTTCCGTTTCTATTACTTTTTCAATTTTTTCTTTCTTATTTTGAATGTCAAAAATTAATTTATTTTTACTGTCAAAAATTATCTTTTGGACTTCTTTTTTGGCATTTTCTATGATTGTTTCATATTCCTTAAGCTTTTCTTCTGCTATTAGCTTTAATTCTTGAGCTTCATCTAGATCATCTTTGATTTTATTTTCTCTATCGTCAATACCTTCTTTGATTTTTGGGATAAGCATATTAGAAAGCGTCAAATAAAGTAAAGTAAAAATCAGAATCAACCAAAATGATTGTGATGCCCAATACGTTGGATCAAGCTGAGGCATACCGGCCTCAGCTCCAAACAAGTTAACCTGACCTGTTATAAATACTCCAACTATTAAAAAAAATAATCTCATTTAAAATTTAGATTATTCCTTAAAACGCAAATAGTATTATCAAAGCCACTACTAATCCAAATAGACCAGTTGCCTCAGCTAGTGCAAATCCTAAAAGTAGATTAGGAAATTGTTTCTGAGCTGCTGATGGATTTCTCATTGCTCCTGATAAATAGTTACCAAAAATTATTCCAATCCCAACTCCTGCTCCTGCTAGTGCGATTGCAGCGAGACCCGCTCCAATCATTTTTGCTGCTTCTAACTCCATTGTTCCTCCTTTTTTTTGTTAATGGTGTAAATTTAATGCATCATTCAAATAAATGCAGGTTAAGATTGCAAAAACATAAGCTTGTAAAAACGCAACTAATATCTCCAAGCCTGTTAATGCTACTGAAAAGCCAAGTGGTAACCAACCTCCTAACACTCCTAAACTAATAACAAATCCTCCAAAAACTTTTAACATAGTGTGACCAGCCATCATATTTGCAAACAAACGAACTGAAAGACTAACCGGTCTACTTAAATAAGAAATTATTTCAATCACAGTAATAAGAGGTAATAAGACAACTGGTACTCCGCTTGGTACAAAAAGTTTTAAGTATCCAAATCCATGTTTTAAAAAACCTATAATGGTTACGGCAAAAAAAATAAAAATTGCCATTATTAAAGTAACTATAATGTGACTTGTTACAGTGAAAGAATAGGGCAACATTCCGAGCATGTTACAAAACAAAACAAACATAAATAGGCTAAATATAAATGGAAAATAAGGTTTTGCTTTAGACCCTGCTGTATCATTTATCATTTTTGCTATAAAATTGTAAAATAATTCAGAAATTAATTGAAATCTATCAGGAATAATTTTTTTTTCTTTTGTTCCCAAAAATAGCACACCACAAATAGAAACAGCACTAAGTAACATAAATAGACTTGCGTTTGTAAAGGATAAGTCAATACCTGCAATTTTGATTTCAGGACCAAGCTTATATACTGCAAATTGGTGCATTGGGTTTGTTGTCATAAAAATTTCTAAAATTTATCTTTCTCTTGCATTTGTTTTGCAGTTTTAATCACATTTAAGATTCCAGCTACAGAACCTAAAAAAAAGAATATAATTATTAACCAAGGTTTAGTATCAAACCAACTATCTAAAATAAACCCAATTATTGTCCCAACCGCGACATGTGCGACTAGGTCTGTGCTTAACTTAAAAGCACTTCCCATAGACGAACTATTTTGGTTATTACCTTGATCTTCTGAACTAATTTTTAGTCTTTTTTTTGCAATTTTTAGGCGAGTTTTAAAATCATCATGATTTGCCATATTTTAAATTACGCTACTAATTCTTCAGCTTTTTCTAAATCAACTGCAACAAGCTGACTAACACCTTTTTCTGCCATGGTCACACCGTACAACCTGTGCATTCTGGACATAGTTAAAGCATGGTGAGAAATAATAATGAATTTTGTTTGAGTTATTTTTACAAGTTCATCTAATAAAGCACAAAATCTAGTAACGTTAGCATCGTCTAATGGGGCATCTACTTCGTCCAAGACACATATAGGTGAGGGATTTACTAAGAATACAGCAAAGATTAAAGATAATGCTGTTAGTGCCTGCTCACCACCTGACAAAAGGGTAATTGATTGAAGTCTTTTTCCTGGAGGAGAAACTAACATTTCTAACCCAGCTTCTAAAGGATCATCAGAATCGACCAACTCTAATTTGGCACTTCCTCCATTAAATAGTTTTGTATAAACCTCGTTAAATTTTCTATTAACTTTTGTGAATGCATCGAGAAGTTTTTCTCTACCTTTTTGATTAAGTTCATCAATAGATGTTTTAAGTTTTACTATAGCCGTATAAAGGTCGGCTCTATCATCTTCCATTTTCTTAATTTCATCTTGATATTTTTTTGTCTCTTCATCTGCTCTTAAATTGACAGATCCCAAAGCCTCTCTTTGTTTATTGATTTTATCAAGCGATAATTCTTGCTTTTCTAAGCTAGGGTAGTTCTCTGGTTTTAGTGTATTTAAATTAGATATCGATAATAAATTATTTTCATTATCTAATTTTAAATTATTTTTGATAGAATAAACTAAATCTTTTTTCCTTTCATCAATACCTTCAATGGTAGCCTCACTTCTTGCTTTATTTTCCCTTAAAATACTAAAATTTTCTTGAATTTCTTTTAGGTTTTGATTTATTAAATTATATTTTGCTTCCGCTTTATTTAGCTCTTCATCTAATTCTTCGCTTCTTTTTTTTGTATTTTCTACGTTTTGTATATTCTGACCTTTAGTTATTGAAATTTTTTCAGGGTTTTTTTGATTTTCTTTAAGTTCAGTCTTAATTTTATCTTTTCTTTCATTTAGCTCTCCGATCATTTTAGCAGAATTAGTTTTTAAATTTTTCCAGTTTTTAAGCTCAATATCTATATTTTTAATTCTTTCTCTTCTTTTAACAGAGTCACTTTTTATTGACTCATTTTTTCCATAAGACGAAGCATATTTTTCTTGAGACGTTGTAATTTGACTAACTATTTTTTTTAATTTTTCAAAAATATCTCTTGTAAGTTTTTTATCTGAGTCAATATAGGTCTCGATCTCATTTATTATTTCTTCTAATCGAATTTGAAGTTTTTCTAAACCTGACTTTGATTGATCTAGATCTTTTTCTGATCTTAATTCTGTATCAGATATTTCTTTTTCAGTTTTTAATAATTCATTTTTTTCTTCAAATATTCTTTTTTCATTTAATGATGCGTCTAAAGATATACTTTTCTCCCTCTCAAGATCAGAATCTAAAGTGTCTAAAGAGTTTTGAAGTTTGATTTGTAGATTTTTAATTCTAGATTCTTCTTCGTCTAAATTAGATATTTCCAAATTAAGTTTTTGGAGCTTAGCTGAGTTTTCCATTATTCTATCCCTTAAAGGAGCTAACCTTTTATTTTCTTCCTCTAATAATTCGTTATTATGGCTTAAATCTATTTTAACTGCGCTTAACTCATCATCTTGTTCACTTAATTTTTCAGTAATCACTGATTTGTCTTTTTCTATAGCTGTTACTTTAAGATAATATAGTCCAGCCTCTATACCTTTAATTTCTTTAGAAATTTCTTTATATCTTGTCGCTTCTTCAGCCTGTTTTCTAAGATTATCAAGCTGTTTCTCTTGTTGTTTTTTTAATTCATCTGCTCGCTTTAAGTTATTTTCTGCTGCACCTAATCTAGACTCAGCCTCCTCTCTTCTTGCGTGAATTCCTGAGATGCCAGCGGCTTCTTCTAGTATCAATCTTCGTTCTGCAGGCTTAGAAGTAACCAGTGCTCCAATTCTTCCCTGGCTAATCAAGGAAGGCGAATGAGCACCTGTAGATAAATCTGCAAAAAAAGTTTGTGCATCTCTTGCACGTACTTCTTTTTGATTAATAAAATATTTTGAACCTTTGTTTCTCTCAATTTTTCTAGTTATCACAATTTCATCCAGTTCGTTGTATTGCATCGGACCGTCTTTATCTGGATTTTCTATTTGTATTGAAACTTCAGAAATATTTTTTGCTGGTCGGTTTGAAGTTCCAGAAAAAATAACATCTTCCATCCCTGAACCTCTCATACTTTTTGCCGATGTTTCACCCATGCACCATCTTAATGATTCTACAATATTAGACTTTCCGCACCCGTTAGGACCAACTATTCCTGTAAGACCATTTTCTATATAAAAGTTAGTTTTATCAAAGAAAGATTTAAAGCCTGATATCTCTAATTTTTTAAATTTCATTATAAAAGTTTATCAATTGCTTTTTTTAAAGATTTATAATCTCTTTTTCCTTCATATTTTTTTTTATTTAAATAAATTGTAGGCGTTGATTTTACTTTATAATTTTTTTGAGCTTTAATTCTTTCGTTAAGTATTTTTTCTTCTAAACCTTTGTCAGCTAGACACTTATCCATTTGGCTTTCTGTTAAATCAAATTCTTTACCAATTTTTTTTATGAATTTATTAATCACCTTTATCTCAGTACCAATAGCCCATTTTTTTTGTTTTTTATATATCTCAGTTAAAAAACTCGCGTTTATTTGGGTGCCTGTTTTGCACTGTAGTATTTTTTCTGCATTTAAAGCAGCAAGATCAAGAGGAAAGGCACGATGTTCAAATTTTAATTTACCTGTGCTTATATATTCATTTTCTAATTTTTCATAAATTGCACCATGAAAATCTGCACAATGTGGACAGGTTAAAGATGAAAATACTTTAACAACTACAATACTATTAGAACTGTTTTTACTCTGTGTAGCTTGGTCACAATTTGATAATATGAAAAATATAGATATTAAAAGAATATTTTTAATTATTTTTAGCATTATATGCATCAATTAGTTTATTTAATGAGTTTTTAAGACCTTCATTACGAACATTATTTAATTTGTTGTTATAATTTATTTTGATTTTATTCTCTGATATTTTTTTCTCATAGATTTTTTTTTCCCTTACAACTTTAAGCTTAACTTCTTTAATACATTTAAAACCAAAAAAACTATTAATTTTATCTATAATTTCTTGTTTACCATACTCTATAGTTAATTCATTTCCATGAATAACGTTTAATATTAATGTTCCATTATTCATTTCTCTACCAATTTTTATTGTACTTGGATAACATATATTAGAGGTCTCTTTGCCAACCATTTTACTCCAATTATCAATTATATTGGAAAAGTTATAACTTCCTTTTTTTAATAGTTTTTTCATACCTTGAGGAATAGATCTGGAAAAAGGTCTTAAACCTTGTATGAAAGTGTTATTTTTATTGTTATCTTTTTTGTTATGCATCTACATGATAATTTATCAAATAATATTCTTTCTTGGTATGATAATAACCAAAGAAAACTACCTTGGCGTGTTAGTAAAAATTCTCCAAAAAAGCTTTATTACAGACTTTTAAGTGAATTTATGTTGCAGCAAACACAGGTTAAAACAGTTATCCCTTATTTCAAAGTTTTTTTGAAAAATTTCCCTACCCTGAAGTCTTTATCACTATCAAACGAAATCAAGGTCCTTAAGTTGTGGGAGGGTCTTGGCTACTATAGAAGAGCAAGAAATCTTCTATCAACTTCAAAGATACTAGTTAATGAATATAGTTCTAAATTACCAAAAAATTTAGTTGCTATAAAGAAATTACCTGGAGTAGGTGACTATACTGCAAATGCCTTACTTGCTTTTATTTATGACTATCCAACGATAGCAATTGATGCAAATGTTAAGAGAGTATTTTGTAGAGTTCTTAATAAAAATGAAAAAAAAATAAATTTTGATAAATTAATAGAAATAAATAAGAAAAATCTTTTTAGGCAAAAAAGAAATTCAGATCTTGTTGAGTCTTTAATAGAATTTGGAGCATTGATTTGCAAACCAAAAAAACCAATGTGCTCTAGTTGTAATATCAAAAATGTATGTAAATATTTTAAATCAGATAAAAAATTCAAACAAACAAAGAAATTAAAAACAAAAGTAAAAAATTACGATATATTTTGTTATATAAACAAAATGAGAAATAAAATTGCTTTAACAAAAAAACATAATTTGGGGTTTTTAGATAATTTTTTTCTACCACCGATTAAAGAATCATTTAATAATAAAAAGATAAAAAATTGGAACTTTCACTCAAATTTTAAGAATTCTATTTCAAACAAAAAATTAAATATTAATTTATATTATAAATTTTCATTAAAAATACCTTTACACTATCAATGGTTTTCTTTAAAAAAAAATAATGAGTTTATTCCATCATTTACAAAAAAAATATTTAAACAAATTTCAAAAATAAACTAATGAAAAAAAAAATTGCAATTATTGGTGCCGGTATTGCAGGTCTCACATTAGGAAACTTGTTACAAAAAAATTCAGATTTTGATTTTATTATTTATGAAAAAGGGGAGACATTAAATTTAGAAGAAGGATTTGGAATTCAACTTGCAGTTAATAGTGTTTCCATTTTAAATCAAGTGGGCTTTAATAGTTTCAGTAAATCAGAGATTTATAATCCTACTAAAATAGATTTTTATTCTAACAAAGATAAAATATGTGACCTAGATCTAACCCAATTTAATAGTGAAACAGATAAATACACAACACTTAAAAGATCTTCTTTAATTAAATTTTTAAAAGATAAGTTGTTTTCAAATTTGATAAGATTTAACAAAACAATCAAGAGCGTTGAACAAGATCAGGGTATTTTGAAAATAAAATTTAAAGATGGAACTAATGAAGAAGTTGATCATCTTATTGTTTCTGATGGAGTATTTTCACATACTAAATCAGTCATTGAAAAAAAAAGTTTTAAACCCAATTATTATGGTGCAATAGCTATCAGGACTCAAGTTAAAGCCACAGACCTACTTGGACTTAAAAATGAAAATATTTCACTTTTCATGGGATCTAAGACTCATTTAATATCATACCCTGTTAATGATAGTGGAGATATTAATATAGTGTGTATTTTAAGAAAAGAGCTTAATGAAAAAAAATCAATAGAACAGTTACTCAGTGAAAAGTTTGTTAATAAAAATAAACATCTATTAAATATATTCAAAGGAAATTTAAAATCATGGTCTATTTATACTTCGCCAAAACCTATTAAATCTATTCTGAAGAAAGTCTTTTATATTGGTGATGCCTTTTATACTTTTCCTCCAACATTTGCCCAAGGGGCTTCCCAATCTATAGAATCTGCTAAAGAGGTATATGATTTATTAATTGAGAATAAGCAAAATATTGAAAATACTTATTTTGAAAAAAGACTTAAAAAAATAAGTATGATCAACAATAGGTCAAGACTAAATTATTTTGCATTTCACTTTTCTAATAATATTTTAAAAGTCTTGAGGAATCAAATTTTAAAACGATTAATAAAAAGTAAAATTTTTGTTAACAGTTATTTAGGTAAAATCTATAATTAGCTAGAGCTAATTTAAATACTTTTAGAAAAAAATTTTTGTCTTAGGCTATCAATTAGAACCATTGAGTTTCCAACTTTACAATGCCAATAAGTCCATCCATTTAAACTCTCTGTACCCATGATTTTGGCTGCAACTTTATGTATAGAACCTTCAGACTCTTTATGTTTGATGCTTCCATCAACCATTATTTTTGCATTAAATTTATTTTTAGGGTCAAATAGAACAGTCCCTGGCTTAAGGATTCCAAGTTCAACCAACGATCCAAAAGGTATTCTTGGTTTTGATTTATTGTTTGCAATTGTGTCCAAGTAGTCTTCTTCGATAATTTTTGTTTTATCAATTCTATCGAATGCAGCTTTAAAATATTTTTTATCTTTTTCTATACCATAATATTTTCTACCTAGTTTTTTAGCTACTACCGCAGTAGTTCCTGTTCCTAAGAAAGGATCAAATATTAAATCACCTTTATTAGTTGTTGCTAATATTATTCTATGTAAAAGAGACTCAGGTTTTTGAGTAGAGTGTACTTTTTTACCATTATTCTTTTTTAATCTTTCTTTTCCACTACAGATTGGAAGCATCCAATCAGAACGCATTTGCAAATCATCGTTTAGGCATTTTAAAGATTGATAATTAAAGGTATATTTTGATTTTTTATTTTTAGAAGCCCATATTAAGGTTTCATGTGCATTGGTAAATCTTGTTCCCCTGAAATTAGGCATTGGGTTATTTTTTCTCCAAATAACGTCGTTCAGTAACCAATAATTTAAATTTTGTAAGTGATAACCCAAACGAAAAATATTGTGATAAGAGCCTATAACCCAGATACTCCCATTGTCTTTTAAAATTCTTTTGCACTCAATTAGCCAAACTTTGCAGAAATCATCATAATGTTTGAAACTATCGAACTGATCCCACTTATCGTCAACACCTTTTACTTTGCTATCATCTGGTCTTCTTAAAGTTTCACCAATTTGCATATTGTAAGGAGGGTCTGCAAAAATTAAATCAAAAGTTTTGTCAGGAATTTTTTTTAATTCCAAAAGACTATTTCCGTTAACAATTTTATTGGAAAATTTTATCATTTTTAGATTCAACTCTAAATTGAATCTTAGGTCAAATTGTTTTATGTTAAACTGTATGTTTCTTGTGTCCGAAATTTTTATCTTAACAACATGTTGTGTATCGGCTTAAATCCTTTTCTATGATGAGAAGTAATACCAAATTTTTTTAATCCTTCCATATGAGCTTTAGTTCCATAACCAAAATTTCTTTCCCAAGCATAATGAGTAAACTTTTCTGATAATTTAATCATAAGTAAGTCTCTATATGTTTTTGCAACAATTGAAGCGGCGCCAATACATTTAATTTTTTCATCTCCTTTAATAATTGTTTTATAATTTTTGAGTCCTTTTGGAGCAAAGGGACCATCTATTAGAATTTGATTTGGTTTTTTTTCAAGTTTATCAATAGCTCTTTTCATTGAAAGCAATGAAGCTTGTAAAATATTAATTTTAAATATTTCTTCAACAGAGGCTACACCAATTGCAAAATAAGAATTTTGTTTAATAATTTCAGATATTTTTAATCTATTTTGAAAATTAATTTTTTTTGAGTCATTTATTAACTTTAAATCTATTTTAGCATTAAGTATTACTGCAGCAGAAACTACTGGCCCTGCTAAGCAGCCTCTACCCACCTCGTCTACACCAGCAGTTATTAAATTATTTTCCAATATCAATCTTAAGATCTAAAATTTTTTTTCTAATCATTTTAAGATCTATCCATGACATTTTTTTTTGATCTGGCTGTCTCATTAAAAAAGCGGGGTGGAAAGAGGCAATTATTGAGGTGTTGCAATTTCCTATTTTTTTTTCTATCCACTTACCTCTAGCATTAGATATAACTTTTTCTTTACCAACAATTGTATTTAAAGCAGTGCTTCCTAAAAGAATTAAAATATGAGGGCATATAATTTCTATATGTTTTAGAAGGTAAGGCAGGTAACGTGTAACCTCTTCCTCAGTTGGACTTCTATTTTCTGGTGGCCTGTAATTAACTACGTTAGAAATATAAACACTTTCTCTATCAAGTTTAATTGATGACAACATTTTATCTAGCAACTCTCCGGTTCTACCAATAAACGGAACACCTTCTAAATCTTCATTTGCTCCAGGACCTTCTCCAATAATCATAATTTTAGCATCAGGATTGCCATCAGAGAAAACAATATTAGTTGATCCTTTTTTTAATTCGCAATTTTTAATTTTACGTATTGATTCTTTAAGTTCCTGAAGTTTTGCGCCTTTAAGTCCTTTGTTGGATAGATTACTATTAATTTTGTATCGATTTATAGCTTCATTACCATATATTAGGTTATGATTAATTAGACTATAATATTTAATTAATTTAACTAATTTGGTATTAATTTTTTTTATCATTTAAATAATTATGAAAAACTTAAAAGCTCAATTCAAGATAATAATTTATTTTTTTTTATTCCTAAACACATCTAATATTATTTTAGCTAAAAATTCAGAAAAATTTTCTGAAGCAAAGAATATTTCGAACTATTTCTCTGGTATTTTATCTATAAACGATAATCAATATGAAAAATCTTACTCTTATTTAAAACCTCTAAACAACTTTGAAGATGATCACTATAATTACGCTCAATATTATCAATATTCTTTGGTTGCGCTCAATAGATTTAAAGCTGCAGCAAGCTATTCAAAAAAATTAAAAGAAAAAAAACTTGATAATTTTGAAAGTAATTTAATAAGTGCAGTTTATCATCTTGAAGATAAAGATTTTAAAAATGCAATACTTTATCTTGAAAGTTTAAAAAATAAAAATCAACCTGGTACAATTCAAAATTTATTATCAACGTCTTTAAATGCTTGGGCTGATTTTAGAAATATCACAGATCTTGAATCGGGACTTAGCCTTTTAGAAGAAATCCCTAAAAGGTTTGAAGGAGTAAAAAATATTCAAAAAACTTTTGCACACTGTTTTTTTGATTCATCTAAAACTGATGAAATGTTTAAAAAATTAACAACAAACCCAAATAATAACTACTCAAGATATAATTTTTTTCATTTGAACTATTTAATTTCTAAAAATAAAGAAGAAAAAACAAAAGCAGTTATTAAGTCTTCACTTGTTCGATACCCTAAAAACTTAATACTCAATCAATTAAAATTAGATTTCGAAAAAAAAGAAGTATTTAATAATAAATTTGACTGTAAGAATCCTGCAGACGTAATTGCTGAAATATTTTATATATCATCAAATGCTCTTGCTCTTCAAAATAACTATATAGCGTCTAATTTTTATTTAAGTTTAGCTAAATATTTAAATCCAAACTTTGTTTCATACGACACGTTATACGCAGAAAATTTTTTTCGTGTTCAAGAGTACGAAATAGCTAAAAAAATTTATGGTAAAATAAAAAAAAAAGGTTCAGCATACAGTTGGTATGCATCAAAACAAATTGCATCTATCCAAATAAAACAAGGAAAAAAAAAAGAAGCTGAAAAAAGTCTAAAAAGATCATTTGAAAAAATAATTAATCCAACAATTTATGAAATATTTGATTATTCTGAATTTTTAAAAAATACAGAAAAATATAAAGAATCAATTAAGTATTACACGGAGATATTAAGCATTCTTAACATAAAACATGTTCTTTACGGACAAGTCATCGATAGCAGAGGTATTGCTTACGAAAGAACAAATCAATGGGATAAAGCTGAAATTGATTTACTTAAATCATTGAATGTTTCACCTGATGACGCTTATGTAATTAATTATTTAGCCTACTCTTGGATTGAAAAAGGCATTAACGTTAAAAAATCTTTAGAAATGCTTAAGAAGGCAAATAAGCTGAGACCGAACGATGGCTATATTACCGATTCCTTGGGCTGGGCTTTATTTAAATTAAAAAACTACAAAGAGGCAAAACTGTATCTAGAGCAAGCTATTACACACATGGCTTCCGACCCGGTAATTAATGACCACTATGCTGATGCACTTTGGATGAACAACAAAAAACTACAAGCTAGATATTACTGGAACTATGTATTGCAATTAAAAAAAACAGATAAAAAATTAAAAAAAAGAATTAAACAAAAATTGTTATTTGGAATTACAAGTTAGATAAGAAATGATCAAATCTTATTGTAAAATAAATTTATTTTTAAAAGTTTTAAAAAAAAACAATAACAGACTTCACGATATACAATCCACGACTATGCTTGTAGATTTACACGACGAGATAAGTATTTCCAAAATAAAAAAAAAAGGGGATTTAGTAGAATTTAATGGACTTTTTAAAAAAAATATTAACAAAAATATAAATACAGTAACTAATACTCTATCACTTTTAAGAAGTCAGAACCTTATAGACCACAAAAAAAATTATAAGATTGTTATAAATAAAAAAATTCCAGTATTTGCTGGTCTAGGAGGTGGCACAAGTAATGCTGCTACTTTAATTAAATATTTTCTTAAAAATAAAATAAGTTTAAAATTATTAAAAATATTTGAAAATAAAATAGGTTCAGACTTACGATTATTTTTTTTTAACCACTCATTTCAAAAAAATTTAGATCAGATAGAAATATTTAAAAAAAAGTATACATTTCATTTTTTACTACTTTACCCAAACATTAAAAGCTCTACAAAAGAAGTTTATTCAAAAGTAAGAATATTTAATTCACCTCTTAAATCAAACCCATCACGAATAATTAATATAGAGAAATATAAAAATTTTTTAAAAAATGAATCTAATGACTTGCAGAAAATTGTAGAAAAAAAACATAAAAAAATTCAAATAATTTTAAATCAAATTAAACTTCAAAAAAATTGTTTATATTCAAGAATGACAGGTTCAGGTTCTGTTTGTTTTGGAATATTTTCTGACAGAAAATCAGCCCATTTAGCAACAAAGGTTTTAAAGAAGAAATTCCCGAATTATTGGTGTGTAGCTACAAAATCTATTTAATTGTTTGTATTTATGGTATATCAAATCGATAATATTGGGGCATAGCCAAGCGGTAAGGCAGCGGTTTTTGATACCGCCATCCTAGGTTCGAATCCTAGTGCCCCAGCCAAAAACATGGAAAAACTATCAAAAAATATAACTTTTTTTTATAAGATAAAGAAAATATTTTTTCCTTTTTACAGATCAAAAGACATTAAAAAATTATTTTATATTCTTGAAAAAAACGAGAAAGACTTAAAGAAAAATAGTCAAGTTGCAATGTTCGTTGGTGGTTGCGTTAGAAATTTTTTAAATAATGAAAATATTGATGATATCGACATCGCATCTATTTTTTCTCCTGAAGAAATAAAAGAAAAGTTTAAAAATTCAGAGTTTAAGGTAATAGACACTGGTATAGAACATGGTTCTATAACAGTTGTCATTAATTCAAGTAAATTTGAGATTACAACACTAAGAAAAGACACCAAGACTGACGGTAGGCATGCCGAAGTTTCATACATAGATAACTGGCAGCAAGATTCACAGCGAAGAGACTTTACTATCAACGCAATCTATATGGACAAAAGAGGAAAAATATATGACCCACAAAATGGTAGACATGATTTAAAGAAAAGAGAAGTAAGATTTATTGGTGAATCTTCCTCAAGAATAAAAGAAGATTATTTAAGAATAATTAGGTTTATTAGATTTTCAATTCATTACAACTGCAAACAATTTAACCCCACTGTAATAGAATCTATTAAGCTTAATCTCAATGGAATAAAAAATCTTTCTAAAGAGAGAATTCTAAGTGAATTGTATAAGATATTTAAATTAAAAAATATTATTAATATTTTAGAAAATAAAGATATTAAAAAAATATTTTCAGTCGTTTTTCCTGAATTTAAATATTTAGATAGAATTCAAGATTTTTATTTTTTGATAAATTCCCATATCATACCCCAAACGCCAGAAGCAATTTTTGCTATACTTTTAATAGACGAAAAAGATAACTTTGAATATTTTTGTCATAAATATAAAGTTTCTAACAAATTAAAAAAAGAACTTAGTTTTATTGCAAGTAATTACATAGAATTCAAAAAAGAAAAAAATTTTTTTAAAAAAGATTTAAAAAAAAATGTTTATAAGCTTGAAAAGCAAAATATTATAAAATTAATTACATTTATATACTGTACTGAAAACAAGTTCTCAATTAATATGGTAAAAAAAATACTTGGTGATATAGATAAAATAAAAATTCCAAATTTTCCATTTAACGGGAAGTATGTAATAGATCAAGGTATAGAAGACGGAAAAAAAATAGGTTTTGCGCTTAAAGAAATGGAAAAGAAATGGGTTGAAAATAATTTTAATTTAAACAGTCAAGAAGCTAGATCTATTGCAGATAAAGTTAAAAAATTAAATATATTGAACGTTTAAAATTTCAAATGTTTTTTCACCCGACGGTGTTACAACAACCACCATATCCTCAAGACTTTTACCTATAAGTGATTTTCCAATAGGTGATTTGAAATATATTAGATTTTTTGAGATATCAGCTTCATCCTTTCCAACAATTGTATAAGTTTTTTCTTTGTCGAGCTCTAAATCTTTGACAGTTACTGTTGAGCCAAAAATTACATTTCCATTATTTTCAATTTTTTTAATATCAATAACGTTAGCTCTCGCAATAACATCATTTATTTCAATAACTCTGCTCTCCATTTGAGCCTGTTGTTCTTTCGCTGCATGATATTCTGCATTTTCTTTTAAATCGCCATGAGATCTAGCTTCTGCGATAGCAGCAACAATTTGCGGTCTTTTGACATTCTTTAAATGGTTAATTTCTAATTTAAGTTTTTCTAAACCCTGAACTGTTATCGGTTCTTTATTCATTTTATTTCCATTTAGCATAAGGTGGCAAGGACATTAATATTGAGTCAGTATTACCACCTGAATTTAACCCAAACTTTGTACCTCTATCATACAAAAGATTAAATTCAACATATCTTCCTCTTTTATATAGCTGTTGCTCTTTATCTTTTTCACTCCATTTTAATTTTTTTTTATTTTTAATTATTTGTTTTGTTATATCTATAAAGCCAACACCTAGATCTTGAATAAATTTAAAATTTTTTTTCCAGTTTTGTGTTTCATAATCAAAAAATATTCCTCCAATTCCTCGTGGTTCTTTCCTGTGCGGTAAATAAAAATAATTGTCACACCACTTTTTATATTTATTATAATCTTTTTGATTTGATAAACATATTTTTTTTAGTTTTTGATGAATAATTAATTTTTCTTTTACATCTTTAGAACTTGGCGTTGCATCCATACCGCCTCCAAACCATTCTTTTGAAGTCACAATAAACCTTGTATTAAAATGAAATGCTGGAATCTTAGGATTTTTCATGTGAGCAACTATAGAAATTCCTGAGGCCCAATATTTACCATTTTTTTCTGCTCCTAAGACTTTAGATCTAAATGCTTTTTCAAATGTGCCAGTAACGGTTGAACAGTTAACTCCTACTTTTTCAAATAACTCGCCTTCACTTAAGAGATAAGAGGTTCCTCCACCTTCTTCTTTTTTGTTTTTTTTCCACTTTCTTTTTATAAATATTTTTGGTTTTTTTTTATTTTCTTTACTAGCTTCATTTTCAAGTAATTGAAATTGCTTAATAATTTTATTCTGCAGATATTTAAACCAATTCTTAGTAATTTCCTTTTTTTTTTCTAATAAGTTTTTCATTTTAAAAAGTTATTTTGTTTAAGAGCCTCAGAAGCAACAATTGCAACTGCCATGGCCACATTAAGTGATCTTGCCTTTCCACTCAAGGGTACTTTTAATTTATCTTTTATTTCTTTATGTATTTCATCTGGCACCCCAGCACTCTCTCTACCAAAAAGCAGAGAGTCATTTTTCCTAAATTTAAATTTATAGTAATTTTTTTTTGACTTTGTTGTCATTAGCACTATTCTAGATTTTAAATTTTTTTTTATAAAACTTTTAAAGTCTGGATATCTAAATATTTGACTAAGCTTAATGTAATCCATAGCCACTCTTTTAAATCTTGAGTCGTCTAAATTAAATCCACATGGCTCAATAATATGAATCTTTAAGTTTAAACAAGCTGATAATCTAACAATAGCAGCTGTATTTTGAGGTATATCTGGTTTATATAGTACTATATTTATCATATTCGTTTAATTTATGTGTCACTCTGACCCTAGAAAAGCACTAAAATTAGTTTTAATTAATTATTTAATAATAAATAGTAAATTATGAGCAAACAAGAAGATAAAAAAGATAGAAGAGATTTTATATTTACTGCCAGTTATACAGTTGGTGCGGTAGGTATAGGTGCAACCATATGGCCGCTTATTCATCAAATGAATCCAGATGAGTCAGTCAAAGCATTGGCTACCACGGAAGTTGATATAAGCCAGGTTGAACCAGGAAAATCAATTACAGTTTTATGGAGAGGGAAACCGATTTTTATTAAAAGAAGAACTCCCGAAGAAGTTCAAGAAGCCCAATCAGTTATTTTAAAAGATTTGCCCGATCCTCAGAGAGACGAAGATAGAGTTAAAGAAGGAAAGAATGAATGGCTAGTTATGGTGGGTGTTTGTACACATTTAGGGTGTGTGCCTTTAAAAGATAAAGGAGAATTTAATGGTTGGTTTTGTCCTTGTCACGGTTCTCACTATGATATTTCTGGAAGAGTCAGAAAAGGGCCAGCACCAAAAAATATGGAAATACCAAAATATAAATTTGTAGACAACAACACAATTAAAATTGGATAATAAAAATGAGTGACCACGAATACATACCTAAGTCCAAAGCAGGAAAATGGTTTAATGACAGACTACCACTTCTGTCTTTAGGCGCACATTTATCCGAATACCCCACACCTAAAAATCTAAATTACTGGTGGACATTTGGTGGAATTCTAACTTTTTGTTTAATTACTCAAATAGTTACAGGTATAGTTTTAGCTATGCATTATGTTGCGCATGCAGATCTTGCATTCGAAAGTGTTGAAAAAATAATGAGAGATGTAAATTATGGGTGGCTTATCAGATATATACACAGCAATGGTGCATCTATGTTTTTTCTTGCCGTTTATATACACATCTTTAGATCATTATTTTACGGTTCATATAAATCACCAAGAGAATTAATTTGGATAATAGGTATGTTGATTTATATTTTAATGATGGCCGCAGCTTTTATGGGCTATGTACTACCATGGGGACAAATGAGTTTCTGGGGAGCCACGGTTATTACTAATTTATTTAGTGCCATACCTTTAGTCGGAGAAAGTGTAGTAACATGGCTATGGGGTGGTTACTCCGTTGACAATCCAACTCTTACTCGTTTTTTTAGTCTTCACTATTTAATTCCATTTTTAATATTAGGCTTAGTAGTTTTACATATTTGGGCTTTACACATACCTGGAAATAATAACCCAGTCGGTATAGATATTAAAAAACCATCAAAAGACACAGTACCTTTTCATCCCTATATTACAGTGAAAGATATCTTTGCTTTGCTGATGTTTATGATTGTTTTTGCCGGTTTTGTATTTTTTTCACCAAATGTTTTAGGACATGCAGATAATTATATTCCAGCCAATCCACTTGTTACACCGGCTCACATCGTTCCTGAATGGTACTTGCTACCGTTTTATGCAATTTTAAGGTCTGTTCCAGATAAGTTAGGGGGAGTTATACTTATGTTTGGTGCACTATTTGTTTTAGTTATATTGCCTTGGCTTGATACCAACAAAGTTAGATCGGCAGTGTTTAGACCAATGTACAGACAGTTTTTCTGGATTTTTGTTGTTGATGTTCTTGCTCTTGGTTATCTAGGTGCAATGCCAGCAGAGGGTATTTATTTATTTTTAGCAAGAATAACGACCACTTATTATTTTCTTCACTTTATTGTTGTCTTACCAGCTTTAGGATTTTTCGAGAAAACAGATCCATTACCAGCAAGTATTTCAGAACCTGTTCTAACCGGCGGTTTTAGCCCTGTTCCAACAAGGTCAGATAATATAATTAATGAAAAAAAATAACCATATAAAATTATTAACAACTATTTTGGTCGTATTCTTTTTTTGTGGAAAAGCATACTCTTCAAGTAAGGACTTGTTAAAAATTGACTGGAGTTTTTCCGGTCTCACAGGAAAATTTGAAAGAGATTCTCTACAAAGAGGATATCAAGTATACAAAGAAGTATGTTCCTCATGTCACTCAATGAAATATTTAAGTTACCGAAACCTAAGTCAAAAAGGTGGACCTGAGTTTACTTTAGAAGAAGTTAAAGCCATTGCAGCTAGTTATGATGTTGAAGATGGCCCAAATAGTGAAGGTGAAATGTATGAAAGACCAGGAAGACCCTCCGACCACTTTGTGAACCCTTACCCAAATGATAACGCTGCCATTGCAGCTAATGGTGGTGCATATCCACCTGATATGTCAGTTTTAGCTAAAGCAAGAACAGGGGGTGCAAACTATATTTATTCAATACTAATGGGATACGAGGAAAAGCCAGCTGGTTTTGTTTTAGACGAGGGTGTCTACTACAACAAATACATGGATGGAAATAAAATAAAAATGATGAGTCCATTATCAGATGACTTAATAGAATACACAGATGGAACTATTGCAACACAAGTTCAAATGGCAAAAGATGTGACATCTTTTCTTACTTGGGCTGCTGAACCACATTTAGAGGCCAGACATAGAACGGGCACTAAAGTTATTATTTATTTAATTTTACTAGCAACTCTTGTTTATTTTAGCATGAAAAAAATATGGTCAAGGGTTGATGCGGAAAAATAATACATCACCATCTTTAACAATATAATCTTTTCCTTCTATTCTTAATTTACCATTTTCTTTACATTTTTCAGAACTACCATATTTAATAAAATCCTCACAAGAAACAGTCTCTGCTCTAATAAAATTTTTTTCAAAATCAGAATGTATCACACCGGCAGCTTGTGGAGCCAAAGTGTTTTTTTTAACTGTCCAGGCCCTACTTTCTTCAGGTCCTGATGTAAAATAAGTATTTAGATTTAACAAATCATAACCTTCTCTAATTAATTTGACCAAGCCAGTTTTACCTAGACCAATTTCTCTCATGAACGTTTCTCTTTCCTCGTTATCTAAACCCATAATTTGGTCTTCTATATCCGCACAGATAATAACTATTTTTTCATTTAGAAATTTACTTTTAACAATCTCAGTATATTTGTTTCCTTTTGCTAAACTTTCTTCATCTACATTACAAACTATAATTTTAGGTTTAAGGCTAAGTAAGTTTAGTTGATTTAAAATTTTTACCTCCTCATTGCTAAGTGAGCTTGATTCTTCGTCTCCTTTATTTAATAATTCTAATTTTTTTTCTAAAGCTAGCAATTCTTTTGGACTCAATAATTTTTTCTTTCCTTTTTCTAGTTTTTTTTGAATTATATCAATATCTGATAAAAGAATTTCTGTTTTTATAGTCTCCAAGTCATCTAAAGGACTAATTTTAGAATTGACATGAGTAATTTCTGCAGAGTCAAAGCATCTGACAAGATGAATAATTGCATCCACTTCTCTAATATGAGAGAGAAATTTATTTCCTAAGCCTTCCCCCTTAGAAGCTCCTCTAACTAATCCAGCAATGTCGACAAAAGTTATGTTGGTAAAAATCTTTTTTTTTGATTTTGATAAATTAGCTAAATGATCAAGTCTTTTATCAGGTACATCAACTATTCCAACATTTGGATCAATTGTGCAGAAAGGAAAGTTTCCAGCTTCTGCATTTTTAGAAGCCGTCAGTGCATTGAATAAAGTAGATTTACCTACATTAGGTAAGCCTACGATACCACACTTAAATCCCATTTAGATTAGCGTTAATAGATTAGAATTAACTTTGCTTGAGAATAGATCAATTTTTTTTCCCAACAAAGTTGGTAACATCTCAACTATACTATCAGCAATCTCTTTAATTTGATCTTCTTCGTCTTCTTTGAAATCTTCAAGGACGTGATTGTTTACTTTTTTTTTATTTTTAGGATGTCCAATACCAATTCTAACGCGAGAATAATCTATTCCAATAAATTTATCAATTGACTCAATACCATGATGTCCAGCGCTACTTCCTCCAAATTTTGCTTTTATTTTTCCAAAATCTATGTCCAGATCGTCGTGAAAAACAATTACATCTTTTGCATCAATCTTAAAATAATCAATTAGCTCTTTAATAGCTATTCCCGAGTTATTCATAAATGTTAAGGGTTTTATAGCGTAAACTTTATGTTCACTAATAATTCCTGTTGTAAGCAATCCTTTGAATTTAGGTTTTTGTTTAGATAATTTAAAATGAGAATTTACTGAATCAATTATTCTAAAACCAATATTGTGACGATTATTAATATCTTTAGGACCTGGATTGCCCAAGCCAACAAGTAATAACATATTTAATTATTTCTTTTCAGGCTTTTTTTTATCTGTTGATTGTGCTTTATCATCTTTTTTAGCCACATCACTATCCTTGCCTTCAGCTGCTTTATCTCCTTCAGTTTTGGCCGACGCCACCTCAGCTCCTTCAGCACCTTCTGCTCCTTCAACAGCAGCACCTTCTGCGGGTTTTTCTGGTTCTTTCATAACTGTAGGTGCAGCTACCGTTGCAATAACAAAGTCTCTACCCATAATTGTAGGAGTTACATTTTCAGGAAGGATAATAGAAGATATTTTTATACTAGTACCAATTTCTAAACCCTTTAAGTCAACTATAATTTCTTCTGGAATATTTTCGGCTGGACATTTAAGCTCAACTTTTCTTCTAACTATATTTAAAACGCCTCCAACTTTTAATCCAGGACAGTCAACATTATTGATAAACTTCACTGGAATTTCAAGAACTATTTTTGTTCCGGGAACAACCCGCATAAAATCAATATGAATAGGTTCATCGGAGATTACATTATAAGCAACATCTCGTGGTATTACTTTTAATTTGCTTCCATCTAAGTCAAGATTAAGAACAGAAGACAAAAAGGACTCTGAATTTAAAATATTTTTAATAAGTTTTTTATCAACTGAAATTTTGGCGTTAGGATCTTTACCACCATATAAAATTCCAGGTATAAGACCACTTTCTCTGAGTTTATTTAGTTGACCAGTTGTAGCCGTCTCTCTTTTTGTTGCTTTTAAATTATTCATGTTTTTATTTGGATGTGCTATTTAACTTAAGTTAGTCAATAAAACAAGCACTAATTGAATAAATCAGACACAGAAGTGGAGTTCGAAATTCTATTTATTGCTTCAGCCATAAGTGGAGCTATAGAAATAACCTCAATTTTACTATTATTTTTTATTTTCAAAGAATTATCTATTGAATCTGTAATAATTAATTTTTTTATTTTAGACTTTTTTATCTTTTCAGCAGCATCACCACTTAAAACGGCGTGTGTAATAAAAACATAAACATCAATTGCACCTGCTTTTTTAAGGGCATCTACAGCATTAATAATTGTTCCACCACTATCAATAATATCATCAATTATAATACAATTTTTTCCTCTAACATCTCCAATAATATTCATAACTTTTGATTTGCCTGGTTCAGGTCTTCTTTTGTCTATAATTGCTAAATCAGCTTTTATTTTAGTTGCTAACCCCCTAGTTCTTTGTACGCCTCCGACATCTGGAGAAACACAGATAAGCTTTTTAGACTTAAATTTTTTTTTTATATATCTTGCAAATAAAGGTGTTGTAAATAAATTATCTACTGGGATGTCAAAAAAGCCCTGTATTTGACCTGCGTGTAAGTCAACAGTGACTATTCTATTTGCACCAGCATTAGTAATTAAATTTGAAACAACCTTAGCTGATATAGAAGTTCTTGGTGCAACTTTTCTATCTTGTCTAGCATAGCCAAAGTAGGGAATTACAGCGGTAATATTTTTTGCAGAAGACCTTCTTAAGGCATCAATACATAATAGCAATTCCATGAGATTATCATTAGCTGGTGTGGAAGTTGATTGTATTACAAAAACACTATTTCCTCTTATATTCTCATTTATTTCTATGTAGATTTCTCCATCAGCAAACCGTTTAATATTTGTATTGATTAGCTTCAGCTTCAGCTGTTTGGAAATCTGATTGCTTAATCTAGGATTACTAGTTCCAGATAAAATTTTCATGAGGATAAGGTATGTATACAGTTAAACATTTATATTTTCAAATAAATTAATCGTTAATTAAGCTTATTACAGAAATACATCTACCATAGCCTTCCTCCCCCACATGATTTGACCTTCGAAAGCTAAAAAAATTTTTATCTTCTAAAAATGTATCAAAATCAATATTTTCGATGTGATTTACTTCAAGCTTTTCAAATTTTGAATTTACATATTTCCTTAAATTAAAC
>Ga0307986_10000753_pt1 | contig 23824 bp, 19 predicted proteins | sample EllFjometageno82_FD_203170 | JGI IMG/M metagenome (GOLD analysis project Ga0307986, IMG submission 203170) | Marine microbial communities from Ellis Fjord, Antarctic Ocean - #82 | ecosystem: Environmental > Aquatic > Marine > Unclassified | place: Southern Ocean | collected 2014-10-09 | reverse complement strand
TGGCCTGTGACAAATATAGCTAATATAGCTGGTGGAATGGAATTAGACCCATCAAGATCCAGTACCGGTGCAAATACAACTACACCTGCTATAATTAGTGATTATAGGGTTAACAAAACCTTGCAGAGGATAGATAAAGGAAATAAATATTATACAGACTTCAAGGACTACACTGAGAAAGATATCTTTATTAGTGGGGTTGATGATGTTGGTAATGTTGCAACGGTAATTGATCGTAATGGTAGGGTGACAGCTAGAGCGGGTAACCTAACTTTTGGTACAAAACAAGCTGATGCTTTAAAATCTGACTCTGGGGTGGTTATAATAGCACGTGGTGCTAGTGGAATTGAAGACGCTACTGGTATGGGGGTTAAAGTGAGCGGTGTTACATTAACTTCAACACAAGTATCAACAACTACAACAGCGGCAAGTAGTGCTAGTACAACAATAGCAGTTACAGATGCTACGAAGGTCATAGTTGGACAAACAGTCCGTAGCGCTGGTATAAACCCAACATTGGCAAATCCTACAGTGGTTAGCAAATCTACTGCAACTGGAGCGGCTAATATAGTGGTTAGTAGTGTGCAGACATTGGAGGATGGGGCTACTTTATATTTTGACGGTTTTAGTACAGAGATATTGGTAGAGGGTAAAATACATATAACAAATATGCCAATAGTGGATACAACTTTGTATTTTGATATCGAGCGGTTCCTAACCGCTAGTTAAAGTAAAAAAAACGCATAAACTGTGACTATAAATAACAAATAAAGAAAATATGGCAATAGGTAGAAAAGTAAGTCCTGCGAGATTTCTCGGAGCAGCTCTTGGGGTAGTCGGTGGGGTTGTAAATATGATAGGCGGTAACAAAGCCGCTAAAGCCGCTAAAAGAGAGCAAGAAAAAGCTAGAGCAGAGATGCAAAAGCAGAAGAAAGCTTATGGTGCTCTAGATACTAGTAATATATATGCTGGTGTTCAGAACCAATATTCTAATATGGAGAACACTATGGAGGATTTAACAGTTAACCAACAACAAGCTCAGTTCGAGGCGGAACAAGGAAATCAAAATAGAGCTAACATAATGCAGGGTATGCAGGGTGCAGCTGGAGGATCTGGTATTGCTAGTTTAGCACAAGCAATGGCTAATCAAGGTCAGAATGCGGCTAGACAAGCATCTGCGTCTATCGGACAACAAGAATCTCAAAACCAAGCTCTTTCAGCACAGGCAGCTGGACAAATCCAATTACAGGAGAGACAAGGTGAAGCTACGGCGGAAGGGTTGAGATTAGGTGGAGCTGATGCGGCTAGAGGTTTACAATATCAAAAACAAGAGGGTTTAATGGGGTTAGCTTCCGGAGAATTATCAGCAACCAATGAGGCTGTTGCAGCGGCTCAGGCTCAAAAAGCGGGTGGTCTTAGTCAAATGCTAGGTGGAGTCGCTTCTGGAGTAATGGGTGGCTTATCGGCTTTTGGTGGAGACGATACCAAAGCTTTCATAGATAAAATCGCTTAAAAATAATAATAATATGTCGAATAAACAAGTGGGTGGTTATGGTTTTAGTACGTCTAATATAGTGGATGAAGAAGTAAAAAATTCACCTATACGAGATGCTGCTCAAAAAACACAGGATTTAATAAATCAAAACCCTAACGGAACCACGATAACTAAATTTTCCGAGTCGATTAATAATCAACTAACTCAATATTTGCCTTTAAAAAAGAAGGAACTAGCTGAGTTTGGTAAAGTTGTTGCTTTGGGTTCTGGGGCTGAGGGTTATAGTGAGGCTATTGACGGAATAAATAATATCGAAAAAGGATTAATTCAATTGAATAGTGATCTTGAAGGAGCTGCCGCGAAAAGGAAAGAACTATTAGACACAGAGGTTAATGAAACTCACGCTAATTCAAATACGAATGAGCAAACTACTAACTTCCATAACTTCGCTAATGGAACACTTGCAGATGAAGGACAGATAGTAGAAGACGAGAGTGGTACACCAAGGTTAATGTATGCGGGAAGTACATGGGATACTATAGATACTGGTGGTAATTATAACTTTGATCTAGAGGATCTTGTTAACGAAGGAATTGCAGCAACTCTTGAGCTAGCACATGGCCAAAGCGCTATAAGTGTTGCTGAGTATAACAACGTCACTAGACCTACGTTAGAAAAAGACTTAAACAAATTAGTTAGAGGTAAAGACGGTAAAACCGCTGTTAAGGATTACATGTATCAGCATCCAGAGTTAATCGATGTGTTCATTTCAAATCAAACCGGAAAAGAAATTACACCTGAATTTAAAAAATCCAAAGAGTACGAAGAACTTTATAACCTAAATAAAACGGGTGTTGATTTCAACGATGGGTTTGTTGATACAGTGTTAGGAATGCATGATGCAGAGTTCGCAAAGAGAGAGTCGTTAAAAGAAAGAGAGCCTGAATTGTCAGCTGAGGAAATAATTAAAAAATTTAGTTAAATATGAACGAGGAATTACTTAGAATCATTGAGGGTATGAAGGCTGAGAACAAGGAGCTAACGGACTTAGGTAAAGAGGTTAAATATAGTGCTGATAGATTTGATGAGGTTGAAAAACTTTATTTAGCAAATAATCCTACTGAAGAAGTAAAGGGGGACCTAACACAGGTGGTTGCCCCTGTGAAGGTAGAAGATACGGCATCCAATGGGGAGGGAGATTCTACGGTTATACCAAGTAATAAGCTAGAGGTAGAAGAGAGTGAACACACTGGGGTGGAGGACGACGAGCTTTACACTGGAGGGTTTTTAGAAGAAGTTGGAGTCGCGGGCGAGAAATCAAGTGTTCTAGGTTTCAACCAATGGCAGTCCAACGAGGGCGGCGAGAAGTCAATGGTGGATAAGCTAAAAAAACTTCACAGTAATGAGTATGAAATAAAACAAGCTGTACCTGGTGACGATGTCGTGAAGCTGAAGAGAAAAAGCGACGGTAAAAGCATTAAGGTTAGGCTACAAACTTCGTGGACTGACAATGCCGATCACTCGTCCGGTTATAGAGAGTACCTTGATTTTGTTGGGGGACAAGATGTAAATAAAACATTAAACGCTTACCACGATAAGACTATAGGAAAATACAAGGAAGTCGATGGGGAGGGAGCACCGGAGTCAGATGAAGCTTTTTTTATCAGAACAGAACCAACTGTAAAGGGTGGTTATACTCCGTACACAGAGATAGGTGGGGTGAGGTACCATTCAGGGGTTCTTCCAAGTGTTGATGGCAAAAGGTCTACTAATCCCTACCGCAACGCAGAGGGTGGAGAAGCTACACAGGAAGAAAAAGTGATGTATGAGCAGATGAAGTTTCTACACGACTTAAAGAAGCGCTCGGACGAAATTAGATCAAAATCTTTGAGTATGGGCTCCAAAGATGATAAGAGTAATATCGTATTACAAGCGGAACAAGGGGGAGGAAAATCAGACAGAACTCTAACGACAAACGTTGGGGAGGAAACCGACTTTACAGCTGCTGATTATGGTAGCTTTGTAAAGGACGAGTCATACGAAGACTTTCAAGAAGTAGCACTAGGTATATATACTAACGAAAGAGTGAAGGGGAATGACGAGCTACAAGCTGCTATTGACGCTTTTTTACCAGGAGCTCAAACCGAAACAACAGAATTTTTCCAACCTCAATATGATGCTTTGAAAATAGAGCAAGATTCTATTATTGAGAAAGCGACACCTGGCGCTAAAAAACAAACAACTAAGCATTTTCAACCCCAATATGATGCTTTAGAGAAAGAGCAAAAAGCTATAATAGAGGAAAAATCCCCAGAAGTTAGGGGTCAATTTCAAAAAGAAATAAATGCTGGGTTGTGGGATCACAAGAGTCAAGAAGAGCTGAATACTGAGCTCAACAGGCGTTTAAATGGTCATTTAAGTGGGATGCAAGTGAAGTATGACAAGGTAAATGAGGAGGCTAACACTTACTTAAACAATCTACTGAATAGTAGTTTAGGTGGTATGCAAGCCAAATATGATGAGGTTAACGAAGAGGCTAGCGCATATCTAAATAAAATATATAAAGAGGAGCAGGAAGATCCTGAGAGTGATTTTGGAAAGGCTGCGGAGAAGATTTCGAATAATGCAGATAACGCAATAAAAGCTATTCAACAGGAATTCTTTAACACATGGAAGCCAGAGCCAAATTTGATTTCAGCAGCTAAGTTCGAGGAGATAAGTCAGGTTCTGGATAATGGCGGCTTCGCCAACATGAGCATTAGTGATAAAAGACTAGCACTAACAAAACAATGGAATGCACTAAGCGAACAACTCGACGACGATATGAGTGACACCGAGCTAGCTAATGCTGAAAAAGAGTTTTGGAGTATAAATTACTCTAAACTAGATAAAGACAAAGAAGGTAGGTTTTCCCAATTCATGATGAAAGGAGTTGCCCAGGATCAACTTGGTATAATCAATGACGCTATTGATTTAGAGATTGAAAAGATTAGGCCTAACTATAAAGAATCTCCTTTGCGGACAGCCAAAGAAGAGGTAAAATACCTAAGGAGGCTTGCTATTGAAAGTTTGGGTAAAAAAGATCCAAGTTTTAAAAACTACAATCAAGTTGAGAGATACTTGGATAAAATTATTAACTCTCCAGAAAAGATGGACAATAGTGGTATGGTTAATTTTTGGAGGGGATTAACTAGCAAACAAGGTCACGAGTATTTACCTTTCGTAAGTGGTATCATTAGTACTGGAGATAGTTATACTATTAAAAAGATTACAGATAAAGACCCTAAGGATAGAACAGAGGAAGAGAAGACTCTAATATCTATAATGGCTATGAAGAATGAAACAGGGGCTAAAGTAGAGGAGATGTCTAATGCTTACAACGCTGGTGGAATGACTGCTGATATGCTGCCTTTTATGGGTGAGATGGTAGCTACTTCTGGGTTAGCTGGTGTCGTGGGTAAGGCAACAACAACCGCCTCGCGAGCGTTCTTATTTCCCAAGGCATTACAGATCTCGGGGCAAACAGCTATTAATGTTGCTGAGGGAACTTCTAAGACATTTGGGTATTTAATGGGCAATCTAGCTAGAACAGTTGCGAGTCCCCAGAGGTTCATGGATCAGACATATCAGAATATGACTAGTGAGATGGGACTAATGCTTAGTGACGAGGGCACCGGCTTAGTGGCTATGGTTGATGAAAACTCAGGGCAGAGTTGGGATACGGCTTTTGCGAGGGGATTTGGATCTACGTGGACAGAATATATCTCAGAGGGTTTAGGTGAAAAACTACCTGGAGTCAGTAAATATATGAGAAAAAAGATATTTGGTGATCCTGAGTGGATGAAGCGGATAGCTATCGGTAGATATATGCGAAAGATGGGTATGGATAAATCTGAAGCGGTTAGTAGCTTTTTAACCAAAAAAATAGGTTACAACGGGGTTATCGGGGAGATGGCTGAGGAAATTATAAACACTCCGATGCAGAATCTTATCAATGGTCAGGAGTTTGGTGCTGGGATGGATTTGGATTTCTACAAGGAACTAGCTATATCGATGTCAGCTACTGGGTTTGTCTTTGCTGGTGGTAACATGGGTTACAATGCGATGAAGGGAAACAAGCAATCTAGTTACTTCGTGGACCACAAGAGATATGACACTAGAGAAGCTCAGAAAAAAGAAGTTGAAAGACTAAGAGATGCAGGTTTGTTAACGGCTAACACTGATATAGAAATCAACAATGATTTCGCTGCGTATGATGAGATAAGTGATATAACTGATTCATTCGGGTTTGAAGGTTTGGTTAAGTCTGAATCTGGTACTAGCAAAGCGATACAAGACAAGATAACTGCTACAGAGCTAGAAGTAGCAGATCAAATAAAAAGAAATACCACTCCAGAGCAATCTGCTAAAACTATGAAAGAGCTAGAGGCTCTTGAATTACAGTTAGAACAACAGCAACAACAAAGAGATTTAGTTGCCTTTGATCAAGACGTTGATGAGGATGTTAGAGTAGAAGAGGTTAAAAAATTACAGCAACGCATTGACAACAACAAAGCCCGAATAAAAACTATAGTAGACCCTTACGTTAAGAGGATTGAAGCTAAAAAGAAATTAAAGGTATACAAAGAGAACGTTAAGGAGGTTGTAAAAAGAGCTAATAAATTATATGGAGATGAATTGTCTGTTGTTGAAGCTAGCTCGACTAGCGAGGCAGCTGAAGAATTGGAGATTGAATTCGCTACTGAGATAGCTGAATTAGAAAACCAATTAGAGTTCAGGATGAAAGGAACCCAAGGAGTAGTGCAGAGTGAGGCTAATCGTAAGGGTAACGAACAAATAATATCTAAGATAGAAGAGTTAAAGAAGGAAAGAGATGACCTTATCAAAGGTTTCGAAGGAACCCACGGTTTCATAACGCCAGATAAAGGTAAGGGTCAAAGGATAATTATCAATAAAAACTTTGCGCTTTCAAAAGGGGCTATAAATGTTGCTGGGCATGAATTCTTCCATAAGGTTTTACAAACAACCATGAGGCAAAACCCAGAGACAGCTATCGCACTAGGTAGTGCTCTTGAATCTGTGTTGCAAAACTTAGATCCAAACCAATTTAGAGATAGTAAACTTAGGGCTAGATTAAAGGGATACCAAGTGGGAGAACAAACTCTAAGGAAATGGGCAGAGCTAGAGTCAATTGAAGACAAGGATTCTCAAGAATATAAGGTTGCTGAAAAAGCGCTGCAAGGCAGTCGAGTACAAGATTCACTAGTAGCTGGAGAGGAAACTCTAACATTGTTATCAGATGCATTAGCTAGTGGAGACTTACAATACAACGAAACGTTGTTTACTAGAATAGGTGACGCAATTTCAAAAGTTTTGGTAGCTATGGGCGTGCGAGCTGATTTTAAAAATGGTAGAGATGTATTTAATTTTGTGAGAGATTATAATAAATCAATAGCCACTGGAAAAGCATTCGACAAACAGCAACTTAGAATAATCAAGAAAGGCGCTAAAATTGGTGGTAAACTAAAGGAAGGGGTTGCGGATTTCAAGAAACAGGTTGATGACTTCGCGCCAGGTGGTAGGGGAATCTACTTCTCTAAAGAGGCTTCCGATAGAGTGCAAAGTATATATGAGGAGAAAGGAGAGGCTGGTGCATACGAGATAATAGAAGAGTTTAAACCTATAGTTAGTAGGATAACTGAAAAACGTAGAGAGGCCCCTAATTTCGATAGAGAACTCTTGATGAGTGAAATTGAAATTGGTGAGAGAGGTATATTAGATTTAATATCTAAGTACGATCCAGATTCTGGAGTACCATTAGCAGCTTACATAAACAAATATCTACCGTCCAGAGCAATTGAAGCATCTAGAAGAGTATTAGGCGAGGAGTTTATGGATGATGTAGATGAGAGAGTAGATATAGCCGCGGAAGAAGTTGAAGTGGAGGTTACAACTAAACGCGAGAAAAAGAAAACGATACTATCAGATAGGCTAGGCGTTAAAAATAAGGTTGACGGGGCTATAAAACAAATGTTACCAGGGTTGGACATTGAAAACTTAAGCTTTAAAACTTTAAAGGATCAAACTCCAGAAATTACAGGGGAAATGTTTGGTATATCGCCTAAGAAGCTTGTTAGTGGAGCCAACATAACAAAGGGGGAGTTACAATCCGCACAAATGTTTATTAGTAAAAACTCAGACGTATTATTAGCCATGCTACCAGAAGGAGCTACAACAGGTGGTACTGCCACTGGAGTTCCCAATACTTTGTTGAAACCGTTTTATACTAAAACTGGTAGAGCTAAGATGGAAAAGACTGGTACGAAAGCTGGTTTAGCTGTACAAGTTAAAAATGACAATATAAGCAAGAAAGATTTCTTAGAGGTGTTTGGGATTATCGATGGTGTGCCGGTTCGTACGGATAGAAACACATCGTCTAGAGTACTAGCGTTAGCTAATCAAACTGGTAAAATGATGACCAACCAAGCGGTTAGACAAGAACTAATAGATCAAGGGCAACCAATACAAGCGTTAGGGCATATAGCTGATGGAAAAGCTAAGGTGATGTTTAGTAAAGAAGAACAAGCTATTGGCGCTATTGACAGGTCTTTAAGTTTAGAAGGTAGGGTTTTATTCTGGGACGATATATCTGCATTCTCTAATGAGAACGTCTTGGATAGAAGTGTAGAGAGTATAAAGATAGGTTTAGAAAACGTGTACGGAGATGTACCTGAGATTAGTGGGAAGATTGAAGAGTTGGCGGTTGCACTACACAAGGTGATGAGAAAGCTGAAAGACCCTATAGTAAACAATCCAATAAAACTTACCGTTAAGTTATTAGAAACTAATAACAGGCAGTTGTCTAAGGTAAAAGAATTTTTTAATAGTGATATCACCGCTGCTGATGCTTTTAGAGACCCGTTGAGGGTTTTGAATTTTATTGCAACAACTAGTGTTTTGAGTAACAAGCTTTTTAATCCTAAAAACCCCGGTAAATCTATAGCTAAAATCTTGATGATGAAAGGCCATTTAGCCTCGTCAAGTAAGAACACTCATTTGGATAGAAAGCAACCACTACCAGGTAACACTGAATTCTTAGCTGCAACGCTAGGCTCTATACCTGGTATTAAGTTTAAAACAAAGACAAGTACGGATGGTAAAACAGCGTTAGATAAAAACAGTATAACTTATAATGGGAAACCTATAAAACTAGAAGTTGTTACATCAGCCCAGAGTAGCCAAAGTGCTTTGAATGATGCTAAAGACAGCACTAAGCTTGATGCCCGTGGTAAAGCTGAGGACGCTGCACAAGAGCTGCTAGATGAGGCTACTAGTTTTTATGCAGAACTATACAATAGTGGCCAGATTGACAATGTTGATTTAGTCATGGTGTCAGCGGCATTATTATCGAATATGGATGCTGTCTTGGCTAGAGCAGCGAAAGTACAGTACACATCAGACAATGCTTATGATTTTACCAATCCCGGTAAACAACTGAAGTACGAGCATATGCAGCCTAGAGTTGCTGTTCTTTTGAACATATGGGATGCTAAGATAAATGGAAAAGGTATACTTGATATTAAGGATTTTCTTAAGAACTACACTATACAGATAATTCCAAACACAATGGATGATGTCATCACGGAATCTAAACTTGGTGAATCACTATACTTAGGGCAAACTTTGGAGATGCCTTCTTGGATAAGAACCTTCAACAGTAAAACGAAAGAGAATAGTGGCGGAAGACTAAGACCTTTGGTGGATGTTCACACTGGAAAAGCACTTTTGCCCTCGGTAGCCTTTGTCAAAGCCACAGATATACTAGCGCCTAAGGTTGTGCAGAAAAAAACACAGAGCGATGCTGTTATGTTCTCTAGAGCTATTAATCCAGCCAAAGGTATTACGGTTCTAGATTTTGATGACACACTGGCGACAAGCAAATCTTTAATAAGATTTACCAAGCTAGATGGAACTACAGGCACCTTAAATGCAGAGCAATATGCTAGCACATACCAAGAATTAACTGAGTTAGGTTACAAGTGGGATTTCTCAGAGTTTAATAAAGTTGTTGATGGTAAGATAGCTCCGTTATTTCAAAAGGCAATGAAATTACAAGGGAAGTTTGGTCCCGAGAACATGTTTGTGTTAACGGCTAGACCAGCGGAGGCTGCACCGGCTATATTTGCTTTCTTACAAGCTAATGGGTTGAACATCCCTTTAAAGAACATCACTGGGTTAGCAAATTCAACTGCTGAATCAAAAGCTAATTGGATAGCTGAGAAAGTTGGTGATGGTTATAACGACTTCTACTTTGCTGATGATGCCTTGCAGAACGTAACAGCTGTGAAGAACATGCTGAATCAATTCGATGTAAAATCTAAAGTTCAGCAAGCTAGGGTTAAGTTTAGTAAAGAAATGAACGAAAATTTCAATAACATAATTGAGCAAACAACTGGTATTGAGTCTAAAAAAGTATTCTCAGATGCTCAGGCTAAAATTAGAGGTCATAAGTCTAAGTACAAAAGTATAATTCCTCCTTCAGCTCAAGATTTTGTAGGTTTACTGTACAACTTCTTAGGTAAAGGTAAGAAAGGAGAGCAAGACATGGCTTTCTTTAAAAAAGCCTTAATAGATCCATTTGCTAGAGGTATAGACGAGATTAATTCATCAAGACAAGCTGCTGCTGATGATTATGCTAATTTGCAAAAAGCATTTCCTGACGTAAAAAAGATAATAAATAAAAAAATTAAAGGATTAGAATTTACTAATGACCAAGCTGCTAGAGTTTATCTTTGGAATAAAGCTGGTTTTGAAGTACCTGGTTTATCAAAAAGAGATTTAAAAGCACTGGTAGAGCATGTTGAAGCTAGTCCTAACCTACAAGCTTACGCAGATAGCATTGGTTTAATATCTAAAAAAGAAAGTGGTTACTCTAAACCTGGTGATTACTGGTTGGCTGAAAATATAACCTCCGATCTACTAAGCGATGGAGCGATTGGTGATGTTAGAGCTGATTTCTTGGCTGAGTGGCAGCAGAACGCTGATCAGGTGTTTTCTAAGGAGAACTTAAATAAAATCGAAGCTATATATGGTAGTAAATTTAGAGAGGCTTTAGAAGACATATTATACCGAATGAGGACTGGTAAGAACAGACCTGCCGGTGGTGGTAGATTAGTGAATACGTATATGAATTGGGTTAATAACTCAGTTGGAGCTATTATGTTCCTTAACATGCGATCTGCAACTCTTCAGACAATTTCAGCTACAAATTACATTAACTGGACTGACAATAACCCACTGAAAGCAGCTGCGGCATTTGGGAATCAAAAACAATTCTGGACTGACTTCTCGATGATATGGAATTCTCCCTACTTAAAACAAAGGAGATCAGGTAATCAAAGGGGTATAAATGAAGCTGAGCTTTCAGCAGCTGTTGCTGGTGCTGAGAATAAAGCTAAAGCAGCTTTGAATTACTTACTTAAAAAAGGATTTACACCAACTCAATTAGCGGATAGTTTTGCTATATCAATTGGTGGAGCTCCATTTTATAGAAATAGAGTTAAGAAGTATGTTAAAGGAGGAATGTCTCAAGAACAAGCTGAGTCACAAGCATTTTTAGATTTCAGAGAAACAACAGAAGTATCTCAGCAATCAGCTAGACCTGATATGATATCTCAACAACAAGCATCGCCACTTGGTAGATTGATTCTTTCGTTTCAAAATACTCCAATGCAGTATGCGAGAGTAATGAATAAAGCGACTAGAGACCTGGTTAATGGTAGAGGTGATTACAAGACACATGTATCTAAGATTGTTTATTACGGAGTTGTTCAAAGTATAATATTTGGAGCTTTACAATCCGCTATATACGCTTCACTAGGAGAAGATGACGAAGAAGAGTTTGATGGGAAGAAAGAGAGAATATTAAACCAAATGGTTGACTCTTGGTTAACTGGTATTGGTTATGGTGGGAAAGCTATTGGTACCGTTAAGAATACTATAATGGAATACCTTGAGCAAAGAGAAAAGGGATTTAACTCTGACCACACTTATACTATATTAACCCTACTGTCGTTCTCACCACCTATAGGATCTAAATTACGTAAGATTTATTCGTCTATACAGACTGAGGAGTTCAATAGAGGAGTGTTTGAAAAAAGAGGATTGTCTTTGGATAATCCTGCTTGGTCTGGAATTGGCAACGTTATTGAGGGAGCAACAAATGCGCCTCTAGGTAGAATATCTAATATTATGCTACAGTTAGATAACGCTATGGATTCAAGTCACGAATGGTGGCAACGTGTTGCTATGGTATTAGGGCAAAACACTTGGGACTTAGGTATAAAGGATCCAGATATTGAAGCTATCAAGACAGAGGTGAAAGAAGAGAAGAAAGTTGCTACAAAAAAAAGAGCTAAAGTAAAAAAAGAAGAGAAGAAGAAAGAGAAAGCAAAGGAAAACGTAGCTATTATCAAGGAGAACAAAAAGAAAAGTAAAAAAGATGGAGTTTGTTCTGCTGTGGGTAAAAGCGGTAGTAGATGCGGGAATGTTATAGTGGAAGGTAAATCATTCTGTACCGTGCATGAAAAAGCTACTCAAAATTCTACTGGTAAAAAATCCCAGTGTAAAAAGATCAAGAAGGGTGGTAAAAGATGTGGGATGCAAACGTCTGCGAAAAGCGGTTTTTGTTACTACCACGATTAGGTAAAAAATGAACAAATTAAGTGATAATATAAAGATGGTGAAAAGATTAATAATATTGCTTTTGCTAGTATCAAACCTAGTAACAGCTCAATCGCTTAGTAAAGAGAGTGTTAAGAAGCTTTTTAAGTTCTCTACGTTTTACGCTGCTGTAAATGGTGGTACATCGCTTTCTGACATAGATGTTTACTCTGTAAACAATGGACTAACAACACAGACAATATCAACTCCTTTCGATTACAACTTCGCTATAGGTCTACGTAAAATAGCTAGATTCGGCTACGAAAATAAAGCCCAAACATTTTACGATGGAACAGAGTCAAACTACAGTGATGCGGCCATTGTGGGGAAATCCAAAGGAGTTGAATATTTGTTTGAAATAAATTACACAAGACAAGAAGGCGAAAGTTATCTAGATCAACATCATTTCGTTAGATATAGCTCTGATGACGGTTGTGATAGTAAGATATGTATAAACTTCTTCGCACTTAAGTTAGAGTATCTAGAGAATGGTTTTGCGGATATAAAATACTTTGAAGCATCGGAAAGGTTTAGAATGAAGATAAATAAAAACTTATCTTGGAATCTAGGAATTGCCCAAAGACTTGCTGAACCGTATGGATATGATCCTTTAGAGGAATGGTTGTTAGACAATGGAGATATTCATTATACTTATTTAGCACTACAAGAAGGTTATAATGTGGATGTGTATAGCAGCGAGTACTTCGCTCCAGATGGAACGCTAGTCGCTACAAGTCCAGAGGTTTGGGAGGTATTAGTTATACCAGAAGTATTATCTGATTACTCTGAAAGAAAAAGAAACGAATTAAAACAAACTCTGCAGCACTCTGTTGTCTTAGGGTTTGACTACTATAAATACAGAAAGAAAAGCTGGTCTCACGTTTGGGGAAGTTTCATGCCTTATCATCTCGACGAGGGTAGTGATTACTCTTATCACAAATACGAGGGTAAACAATGGGTGGATTACTCAATGGGACTTATATATGGAATTAAGCATAGCAAATCATTTGGATATTTTCTCGAGGGGAAATACAATAAATACTGGAACAGAACTTGGTATGACTTTAAATTAGGAATTAACTACGTAATATTTTAAAAAACAACATGGCATATAAACAACCTTCGGGCGGACCTTTCAAAATGATGGGATCCTCTCCAGTAAAACAGGGAAAAAAGTATACTCAAAAACCAGCGGTAAAACCAGGCGGGATGATATTAAATGAAATGAAGGAAGCTGAACACGCTATCAAACGAGCTGAAATTAAAAAAGCAAAAAACTTTAACGCTAAGGGGGGAAAATCCACCACCCCTGGTTATAAAACTACTAAGTCAGCTAAAGCAGCAGCAAAAACAACCCTGCCAAAAAACTTTAATACAACTGGAACTAGCAAAGCTGGTAAGCTCGCTAAGGTAGCTAAAAAACCTGCTTCAATTTTGGGTAGAACAACTAAAGTGTTTAAAAACACAGCTAAACAATTTGCGAAGAAAGCTGGTAAATTAGTAGGTGGCAAAGCTTTAGGCGTAGCTGGAATGATGATGGCTACAAGTGCCAAAGCTGATCAGCCAACAAAAAAACAAGGAAAGAAAGGTTCTTATACGGGTGATTTTACTAAATTGAAATAACAGCTAGCGTGACAAAAGAACTAAACGAAAACTCAGGCTTCCAGGTAAGTATAAAAACCCTCGTGGGTATTGGAGCAGCTATGGCCACCGTGATTAGTATGTGGTTTATGCTACAGGCTGATATCGCAGAAGCAAGGACCCTACCAGCCCCAGTGGCATCAGACGTCAGTCGTATGGAGTTCGATATGAAAGATCAGATGATACGTCAAACGATCCTTACAACTCAAGAGGATGTCCTAGAGTTGAAAGAAAGATTAATAAGAATGGAGAATAAAATAGATGCGTTAAGATAATGGAAAAGCCTACAGCTACTTGGAAAATATTCGGGATGTACATACTAGTACTTGTCTGTATATTATTTTCAAATAAAGCTTCAGGGCAAATATCTGTATCTCAATTCAATGCTCAATGGAACGAGGCTAACGCTGTGGATTGGATTCAAGACCTTAGTGATTGCGAGACTGTTAGCTATATAGATATAATGACAAGTCCAAAGATGCAGAAAAGACATAAGATAGCGGTTATACCGACTATCATCATATTTAAAGATGGGTTTGAAGTTGCTAGGTTTCAAGCCGATCTTAGTTTTAAAATGCTAGCAAAGCTAGAAGATGTACAAGAAGAAATAGATAACATACTAATGAGCGATTTTTAATGAAGAAACTAATACTATTATTATTATTACTACCTACACTATTATTTAGTCAGAATTGTGTTCCATCTTCGTTACATATAAACCTAGATCAATTTCCAATGGAAACATCTTGGGAAATAACGGATACTAGTGGAGCTATATTGGGGTCGGGTGGTCCTTATGGTTACTTGGGTAACTACCACTCTTTCAATATACCGATGTGCTTACCACAAGGAGAGTTAAACCTTGTAATGAAAGATGCTTATGGTGATGGGATGGCAGGATCTTTATGGGGAGGAAATGATGGTTCGTATTACCTACTACAATGTAACGATACTTTGGTTTGGAACGACTCTATAAATTTTGGACACGATACCACCCATGTATTTATATCAGATAGTTGCCCTCCAGTTCTCGGTTGTATGGATTCCTTATACCTACAATTCAATCCAACAGCAAATCTAGATGACGGAAGTTGTTTGGATTTAATAGTATTGGGTTGTGTAGATTCTACCATGTTCAACTATAATTCACTAGCAAACAGGATGTCTCTAATACCTAACTGCGATTATACTTTGACTCTATATGACCTACTGGGTGACGGTTGGGTGGGTTCTTATTTAGAGGTTATACAGGGCATTGACACAAATGTATTCATATTAACATCTGGCTTTTCACAAGACTTTACTATAAGTTTAAATGCGCCTGAGGTGGTTAGCTTTAAATTCTTTATAACACAACAAGCTCAACTGACAACTGCTCACTGTGGTTTCAAACTAACAAATCCTATAGGTGATATAATAAAAGAGGTTTCACCTCCATTTATTCAACCACTGTTTAATTATAGTGCTATAACTTATTGTGGTAATACCTGTATAGATAAAGTGCTTGGGTGTTTAGATCCACTAGCGTTAAATTATGATTCATTAGCAAACACTAGCGATAGCACTTGTTATTATACGCCTGGTTGTATCAACTCTTCTTACTTAGAGTTTTACTCACAGGGGTTTGTAGCTGACTTCGATGATGGGAGTTGTACCACTCCAGCTATTTGGGGTTGTATTGATACCACTCAATTTAATTACGATTCGCTTGCAAATATAGATAACGGTGGGTGTATACCTGTGATCTTAGGATGTATGGAGTCATTAGCTTTTAACTTTAATGTTCTAGCAAATACTCCTGATACTTGTGTACCGCTTATATATGGATGCACTGACCCAACAATGTTTAATTATTGTGATACATGTAATACCAATACTAACGACTGCGATCCTTATGTATTTGGATGTATCGATTCAACAATGTTTAACTATAACCCACTAGCGAATGCTGACAATAATAGCTGTACTCCTTTTTTATTCGGCTGTACAGATCCCTCAATGCTTAACTACGATCCTTCGTCGAACACTGAGGACTTTAGCTGTATTGAATTTGCGTACGGTTGTATGGACTCAACTGCCCTCAATTATGATTCACTGGCTAATACAGAAAACAACTCGTGTATTACTATCATTATGGGTTGCATGGATCCTAACGCCTACAACTACTCTGATAGCGCTAATGTTAATAATAATAACTGCTATTATGATGCTAACTGTGCTACTGGTCCGGGTAATCCCTATTGGTTAAACGACCCTTGCTACGCTTGGGTAATTTCAGTAGACGATTATTGTTGTGACAACGAGTGGGATGACATTTGCCAGTTAACCTACAATTATTGTGATGGAACTTACATTGGACCATTATTAAGTAGGGTTAAAGAAGAAAAGAAATTACTATCAATCACGGACGTGCTTGGTAGACCAATAAAAGAAACAAAAAATAAACTACTCTTTTACATCTATGATGATGGTACGGTAGAGAAAAAATTAATAAAACACTAAAACATGGCAACAACAACAGCGACTCTAACATTAGCATCTGCTGATATGCTCACGAGCAACCTTGCTTTCTCAGTAGCGAGCACTCTTAGTACAGCGGGTTCCGCTACGGGTTTATCAAAAACAACTGGTTTAGCTAGAACAACATTCCTTAATGACCCAATCCAATCTAAAGTGCTTTATCGCTCAGATGACGCTCTTACTGGTGGTGCTAATAAAATATACTTAAAAAATATGTCAACAACTGCCGCTGAGTTTTTCACGGTATTTATTGATCAAGAAGAGATGGGTAGGTTATACGCTGGTGATTGGGCATTTTTTCCTTGGACCGCTACGGCTGGGACAAAAGAAACTTTTATAGCAACTATAGGTGGTACTTGGGTGGCAGGTGAAACTTGGGAATTTGATGGGGTTTTGGTTACAGCGGCTGATACCACAGTGGCAAATATAGCGGCTCAGATTGATGCTGAGCACTTTCCGAATTGGACAACAACGGTATCAAGCGCCGCGGTTACCTTTACAGCTAGACACTCTGTGGATGCGGGTACAGTTGTAACGGCCACAGCTGATATGGTTATAGTGCAAGGTGGTGGTTCAGATGCTACCTCGGTAGTTTCTAGTGCTGCTATGGGAGCCGCGACTAGTTCAGATATAATGATAGTACCAAGCGTGGTGACTACAATGACTTTGGAGCATATATTGCTTCACGAATAACGAGTAAATAAATAATAACAAACAAAAAACAAAATTATGGCAGTAACAACAGCATCACTTACTATATCTAGTAGTGACTTGGTTGGTGACGCTTTGTCACTAACAACATCGAACACCCTTAACAAGGTTGGATCAACAGTTGGAATAGACCAAACAACAGGTATGTCTGTGGTTTACCTAACAGCAGTAACGAATATTGATATATTCCCGACATTAATAGAGGGTAGCTTAGCTTTTCAAGATAAAGCTTCTTGGGTTTACATATGTAATAAATCTACGGATGCAACAGAGTATGCTACAATAACAATATCTGGTAATGTTATCGGTAGATTATACGGAGGCGATTTCTTATGGATGCCTTGGAGTCAATCTGAAGATTCAGCGGCTGAGAACTTACATGGAGATATTGAGCTAGCACCTAGTGTAGCTACAGGAATGTGGTTTGATTGGATATGTGTGAATGAGGGTACTGAATATCCAGACGCAGCTTAATATTAATATAAAAAATAAAACAAAATGGCAACAATAAATGCAGAAATAACATTGGATAGTGATATATCTGAATACGGATTATCTTTCACTAAATCCATGCAAATGAATAAAGCTGGCTCTGTGGATGGGTTGGAATTAACTACGGGTTTAGCTAGAAGAGCTATAGTGAACACAAATCACGTTGATCTTTTAACCGCTGGATCTGGAATAGCAGCTGATGTAACAGCTAGTAAATCAGCTAAAGTGTATATTAAAAACGTAGGTACTGATGCTACAACATATGTTAATGTAGGGTTTGGAAATGCAAGTACGAGCGGCACAGCTACAGTGAATGATAACGACGCTACTTTCTTTGAATTGGGAAGACTATATGGTGGAAACTGGATGCTTATCCCTTGGATAGCAACATCTACGACTGGTGATATAACTATACAAGCGAGTGTTGCTACCACAGCTGCTCCGCTAAATATAGAATATATGGTATTTTTCGAATAGCAATTGGCTACTCATCACAATATATCAGGTGAATTAACTCAGGAATTATTAGCTGTGGGGGATGGTGTTAATGCGACATCCATCTCCCTAGTTAATATTCACGCTAGTACTACTTGTACTATAGATTTGTATATAGCTAAAAAACTAACTGGTAAGTTTTATTTCCTAAAGAACGTTGCTCTACCAACTGGGGTAACTCTTGTTTTGGAGAAAGGTGACTTAGCATTTAATAACAACGCTGATGAGTTTGGGTTATTTATTAAACTAACACAAGGTGCTTCTGAAACACCAATTGTTGATGTAATAATTTCTTAATATGAAATGGATAGGCCAATACATATATGATAAAATATCTAGGTTTCGTGATGATGTCTATTTAGAGGATCTATCCACAACTACAGAAACTAACGTATTGGTAGTAAACTCTACGGGAAAAGTTAGTAAAAACACTAGTATAAATACCACTACAAACCTAGGTACTACCACTAATTCAACTCAGATCGTAATCACCAACTCCAATGGTAACGATGCTACTATGAGCGCTCCAAATACCAGTAACTCTGGTATAATGACGAGAGACATGTATGTCGAACACGTAGCGAACACCGCTGCTAGGAAACATGAGCTTCCATCAGCAACTGTTGGAGATCATAGTGGTGGTGATATTTATTATTATGGCAATGGATCCACTGTAGCGGGAAGTATTTACTATATAGATGGTGCAAATTGGACCTTGGCAGATGCTGATGCGGTTGTTTCTTCAACCACTTTATTAGCTGTTGCCTTAGGAACAGACCCTGATGTTGATGGGATGTTGCTAAAAGGGTTTGTTACTTTATTAACAGAGGTAGAGGGTTCCGAGGCCATAGGATCTGTATTATACTTGTCGGCAACTAACACTGGGATTGCAACTATAACCGCACCTTCGGGATCTGGGGATGTGGTTAGAGTGCTGGGATATTCCCTACACGCCACGGATAATCAAATATTCTTCAACCCAGATAGTACTTTTATTGAGATAGCATAATGAAGTTTAAATAAAATAACATGATAAGTAAACACATAAGCGATAAGGAAGGCGTGTATAGCACAACAGCGACACGAAGGGGTTTGGATAACAATCCAAGTCAATTTGAATTAGCTAACATGAAGGAATTAGCTGACCAAATATTTGAGCCGTTAAGAGAGTGGGTTTCAGGACCTATTAGAATTAATAGTTTTTATAGGGGTAAAGCTTTGAACAAAGCTATTGGTGGATCAACATCGTCTCAACACTGTAAAGGACAAGCAATGGACATCGATGATGGGGGTTGCAAGAAAACAAATGCTGAAATGTATGCTTGGATTAAAGAGAACCTAAATTTCGATCAGATGATCTGGGAGTTTGGGGATGATAAGAATCCTAATTGGGTGCATGTAAGTTACGTCAATGAAATTGACAATAGGAATCGATGCTTAAAAGCATATAAGGAAGATGGTAAAACTAAATACATGGTTATCTAGTGATCGAAGACATACTTATGTACTACCTAGCTTTTCTAGGAGTCATAGCAATAATAGTAGTAGCAATTAGTAGGATAAAAGATAACGAAAATGAAGTTTGAAATAGATTTAACAGAAGAAGATTTAATTATAGACATTAGAACTATACGCAAGGAGATATAATATGACCAGATACGCAATATTATATTCAATTGAATATAAAAAAAGGGAGCCGTTAAGCTCCCTTTCTTAGTTTCCCATGGTTTGGGATTAAGCTGTAACACCAGTTTTCTGAGACTGAACCTCAATTCTAACGTGTTGCGCTAGGTTCTTAAGGTCTTGCATTGCTTTCCTTACTCTAGTTCCCGCGGAGTTGTTACCCTCTGAGAATTTAGTAGCATCTGTAGCTGCTGTTTCAAAAATTGACTCCATGTTCTTCATGATGTTGATTACTTCATTTTCCATAATAATACTATTTAATTTAATTTATAAGCTTGATATTTCGCAAGAACCACCAGCGCAAGCTAATTCGCCTGATAGATCTGTTTCGTCAGTTGTTTCTATGATGTTAGATAAATTTACATCGTTCAAGAGTTTGACTCTCTTGTTGAACTCCTCTTCAGTGATATCCTCAAACGGAGCTTGAATATAAGAACCACCATCATGAGGCAGGACAGATAGACCATTGTAATGGTCTCTATTATCCCACATCCATTTTCCAGCTTTATCCCATTCGTCTTCTTTTAGACTGATTGTTGCGGATACGTTGTGAGTGTTAGATCCCTTTCTGTGACCCGGCTTAACCCATTCGTTTGCAACTTGCTTTACTCTTTTGAGTAGATCAAAAGGAGATTCGGTTCTAGTAATAGAACCTTTAGGAGCTGATTGTGGTATCTCGATGACAGCTGTGTCATGAGGTCTGAAGTACTCGTCTTTTACTAAGTCAGGATTTGTTTCCTTTAGATACTTATATATAGGTTCGTTCTTACCAACACGTAGTCTACGGATGTAGAACTCATTATGCCAAGCGTGAATACCTGAAGATGTTCCTAGTACCAGAGATGTTGTCCCTGCAGGTTTAACACATGTTGTTCTAGCCGCTTTGTTTATGCCTATTAGCTTTGCAACTCTAGAATTTTCACGCTTAACAATATCTGCAGCTTTTGGCATATCCATTTTCAATACAGCTTTGGATGCGATGCCAGTCATTGATATACCGATCAAAGCATCTTTCTCAGTGGTCTCTTGCCATATTTCTCTTAGATAGTGGAATTCCGTATAACCTGCTTGAAGTGTACCAATGAAAGATGCGGCCTTAACACGTTCGTTAAGATCTTCCTGGGTCGTGACGTCACTTACATTAACTTCGCACAGATTACAAAACTGATATGGCCTTAACGCAATTTCGCAACAAGGATTAGTTCCCCAATCTTTGTCATGGTTAAAGTATATGCCAGGCTCACCCGCTCCGGATAATTCAATACGTTTCCACAAATCTAAGAAAAACTCTTTAGTTATTTTATGTCTCATTAAGACAGCTGAATTGTTGGCTCTTCCTCTTTGAGGGTTAGTTTCCCACCAATCACCTGTTTTACACGAGATCATTTCTTCATCATACGCTGAGAACAATGATATTAACGCAGCGCGTCGTATGCCTCCAGCCAGCACAGCGTCAGCAATATGGCATATGATATCATGAACCTCAAGAGTAGATAACTTATCTCCTTCTTGTTTTCCATCTAATATTCCTTTAATTTTTACTAAACATTCTTTTAATGGTTGTGGTCCCGGAGCCTTCCCTCCTGAAGTCACAAGTCGTGCTCCCTTTGGTCTAATATCAGAAAAGTCAAACTTGACCTTAGATGATCTCTTAGAGCCTAGGTAGGACTTAATTAAGACCTTAATTGCATCAGACCAACCTTCAATTGAATCTCCAATAACAAACCTTCTAGTTCTACCCTCAAAAGGCTTTGTTAAGCCAGGGAGTAGGTTAGTATGGTGTTGTTGAACTGAGTAACCAACGCCGCAGCCAGAGAGCAAAAGAAACATGCACTCGCTAAAGCTATCAGTGTGATCAATAGGTAGATAAGAACAATTGTATAATCTATTCGGGGAAATCTCAATCGGCTTACCGCTGAACTGAAGACTCCGCATAGATGGTAAAACTTTTTTATCATAGACATATTGGTAGTTTAATTGTATTTCATCAGTTAATTCGGGATACCTCTTTTGATGCATCTCCTTGTTTCTTGTTACTAGTTCGTTCCACGTCTCTCTTCTGTTTAACTCTGGCACATACTTAGCATACTTCATATGGACTGTAATGTCCGAAAGTATCTTTTTATTTAGATCATTATGCATTGTGTATTGTTAAGCAGACGTCCACAAAAGGTATGTATAGCACATGGTTGCTCTTCTCAACTTCTTTGTAGGTTCTGAAACCTATTAATAATCCCGGGTAGAACCCGAAACTTAATTCCCAATCTTTCATATTATTTTCTTTTATTTATTAATTCAACTACTAAGTCGCATTCCTTCTGATTCTGTGGTTTATATAAAGTTACATGCGGAATGTGCTCTTTTACATGTTTCTTGAACATTTTCCATCTTAACGGGAACGATTCATTCGCTCTCCCCTTACATTCTATTATAAACGAATCACTTACAAAATCGGGTGTATATTTGATATTCAAGATCTTCTTTTGACCTCGATTAATCATATCACCCTTACCATTACCTTGTCTCTCAAATGAGTCTGTCTCAAACTGAAAACCGGCTTGAAGTTCAAACACAGCCCCTTCATATACAGCGTGTATCTTAGCTTCTTTCAAAGCTGTATACATATACTTTTCAAGACCTGAGGCAAAGTTGATCCCATCAAAGCTAACCTTCTTAGCTCTGACAGGACCTTTCTTTCTACTATACTTTTTCATCGAGCTCTTCTCGTGCCGCTTGTATGTATAGCACAGCGTCCATTAACTCTTCTTGAATATCATTAAGATATCCAGCCAAGTCTTTATGTTTACCTCTACGTTCAGTATCTAATGTTCTACCATATTTTTCATAGCCTATGTCAGAACGCGATACAAACTTATCAACAACGTTTCTAACTACTGGATCTCTAAACTCTATGGTTTTTCTAGTGATGCCTGATCTAGCATCTGATATCTCTCGGCTACTCATATTAATCTTTTACAAAAGTACCGTTCACCATCTTTCCAGTTCTCTTAGATATTACGTCGTATGCAGATGCGATACAAGCTTCAATTGACACACCGTGTAGTTCAGCTAAATTTGTAAGCACAACAACTGAATCACCAATACCATCAACAACCTCATCGAAGTCATCTTTAAGCACGGCTCTAGCTATCTCACCAACCTCTTCAACTAATTTTAATGCTTGAGTTTTAGGGTCTCCGTTTTCATATAGACCTCTTTCATCAGCCCAGTCTCTAATCAAATCAAATTGAGATGGCTTTACATCTGCTACTACACATTCTTTTCTATCACACTTAGCTGGAGACATTCCACCAGATAATGTCTTACCATTATATTGATCTTTACCATTAGACATATGTACATCGCCTAAATTACCGCCTAACATATCTTCATACCCGAAGTTGTTATCATAGTACCTTGAGAATGCTTTATTGTATATATATGATCTTTGATCATTGAACATTGAGGTTTTAATATTAGCCATTACCCATCTAACTGAGTCAGCTGTTATCCTAAATGTTCCGTGTTGTGTATCCCACGTCATGCCTATGTTATCCATAAGTTGTCCCTTCAGCTTATTCGCTGGACAAGGGAATGTTGTTGTTTGTTCTGTTACGTTTACTTCCATTTTATTTAATTTATTTTTATTGCAATTTAATTTATCATAAGGAACTATGTCCACTGGATATCCATACATACGCTGAAACATAGCCTCATACTTTGCAGCTTCAGTTATATCATGTCTTCTAGCTAGTACTTCGTATTCTCCAGGTCCATATCCTTGTTGATCTTCAACTCTGTTTTTCAGGTTGGTTGTAACCCCTATTTTTTTACCAGGGATGTGGTAGATATAATAGATCATATTTTATTATTGTATAAGTGCATGTTATGAGCAAAATGATAGTATACGCCGGTCTCAATCTCGAGCCTGTCAGAGACCATCTCTTGCAGTAACGAGAATTGGAATTGATCATTACAAAATCCGTACCAGAGGTCGTTAGAACGCATCGTAACGCACATATCGAGCCTCCCATTGAGGATTGTAAACTGTATAGCATAAGTACA
>Ga0307986_10000752_pt1 | contig 23829 bp, 20 predicted proteins | sample EllFjometageno82_FD_203170 | JGI IMG/M metagenome (GOLD analysis project Ga0307986, IMG submission 203170) | Marine microbial communities from Ellis Fjord, Antarctic Ocean - #82 | ecosystem: Environmental > Aquatic > Marine > Unclassified | place: Southern Ocean | collected 2014-10-09 | reverse complement strand
CTGACGAACTTAAACTTTATAGGTGTCATACTATTATGAATTGTACTAATTCATGCCCAAAAGGCCTTAATCCAGCTAAAGCAATAGGTTCGATAAAGAAAATGCTTGCAACAACCTAAAACCTAAATTATTGCATTACCTTTATGAATATCATTGAACACTTCGTAAACGGAAAAAAATTCTTAGGTGATTCAAAGAGAACATCAAAAGTTTTTAATCCTGCAACAGGTGAACAGTCTACTGAAGTAAAACTAGCTTCAGCTCAAGATACAAATACAGCAGTAGAAGCTGCTAAAATTGCATTCGGTCCTTGGTCAAAAAAACCTCCTCTTCAAAGAGCTAGAGTGATGTTTAAGTTCAAAGAGATAATAGAAAAAAATTTTGAAGAATTAACAAAAATTATAGTTTCAGAGCACGGGAAAGTATTTGATGATGCAAAAGGTGAAATCACAAGAGGACTAGAAGTTGTAGAATTTGCCTGTGGCATACCACAATTACTAAAAGGAGAGTTTACAGAGAACGTTGGAACAGATGTTGACAGTTGGTCTTTAAGACAACCCCTTGGAGTTTGTGCCGGTATCACACCTTTTAATTTTCCCGCAATGGTTCCTATGTGGATGTTTCCAGTTGCTATAGCTTGTGGAAATACTTTTATTTTAAAACCATCAGAAAAAGATCCATCTTGTTCGATCAAATTAGCAGAATTACTTCTAGAAGCAGGATTACCAGCAGGTGTATTCAACGTTGTAAACGGAGATAAAGAAGCTGTTGATGCTATAATCAATAACAAAGATGTGTCGGCTGTAAGTTTTGTGGGGTCAACCCCAGTTGCAAAATATATTTATGAAAATTGTGCAAAAAAAGAAAAGAGAGTCCAGGCACTAGGTGGAGCAAAAAATCACGCTGTTATCATGCCTGATTGCGATCTAGAACAAGCCGTAAATGGTTTAATGGGTGCTGCCTACGGATCTGCTGGAGAACGGTGCATGGCACAATCAGTTGCAGTTGCAGTTGGAGGCATAGGAAATAAATTAGTTGAAAGCTTAGCTAAAAAAGTTGAGGCCTTAAAAGTGGGATCAGGTATGGACAAAAAATCTGAGATGGGGCCACTTATTACTAAAGAACATTTAGAAAAAGTAAAAGGATATGTTGATATTGGCGTTAAAGAAGGCGCTAAATTAATTACAGATGGTAGAAGTTTAAAACTTCAGGGATACGAGAATGGTTATTATATTGGAGGCTGTCTATTTGATCATGTTAAAAAAGATATGAGAATTTATAAAGAAGAAATTTTTGGTCCTGTTTTATCAGTTATAAGAGCAAAAAATTTTGAAGAAGCTTTATCACTTGTTAACGAGCATGAATTTGGAAATGGTGTAGCAATTTTTACTCGGGATGGAGACACCGGAAGAACATTTGCTAGTAAAGTACAGGTAGGAATGGTTGGTATCAATATTCCTATTCCTGTTCCCATGGCCTTCCATAGTTTTGGCGGGTGGAAGAGATCTTTATTTGGAGATCAGCACATGCATGGACCAGAAGGAGTTAGATTTTACACAAAATTAAAAACTATTACATCAAGATGGCCATCAGGTTTAAGATCTGATCCAGAATTTGTAATGCCAACAATGAAATAAAAAATGAAAAAAAAAATATCACTCATAGGTGCAGGTCAAATCGGAGGTACTCTTGCTCACTTGATAGCTTTAAAAGAGTTAGCCGATGTAGTTCTATTTGATGTAGCTGAAGGAATTGCAAAGGGAAAAGCATTAGATATTGCTCAATCATCTTCAATTGACGGTTTTGATGTTAAAATATCAGGGACTTGTAATTATGAAGATACAAAAAATTCTGATGTTATAATCATAACAGCCGGTGTGCCAAGAAAACCAGGAATGACAAGAGATGACTTACTTGGCATAAATTTAAAAATAATTAAACAAGTTGCAGAAGGGATTAAAGCAACTTCACCAAATGCCTTTGTAATATGTATTACAAATCCTCTAGACGTTATAGTCATGGCCCTACAAAAGTATTCAGGTTTACCGAAAAATATGGTTGTTGGAATGGCAGGTATTCTTGACACCTCAAGATTTAAATATTTTTTATCACAAGAACTGAAAATACCAGTTAAAAAAATAGAATCTTTAGTTTTAGGTGGGCACGGGGACACTATGGTTTCAATGTTAAATCATACATCAGTTGATGGAAAACCAGTATTGGACTTAGTTAAAGAGGGAAAGTTAGAAAAAAATTCTTTAAATGATATAGTTCAAAGAACTAAAAGTGGAGGAGCGGAAATAGTTAAACTACTAGAGAAAGGTTCTGCGTTTTATGCACCAGCAGCATCAGGTGTGGAAATGGCAGAAAGTTACTTAAAGGATCTAAAGAAACAATTGCCGTGTGCAGCTCATTTGAATGGTGAGTACGACATAGAAGAATTATACGCAGGCGTTCCAGTGATAATAGGAAAAGAAGGAGTCGAAAAAATAATAGAAATTAAGTTAACTCCATTAGAAAAAGAAAATTTTCAAAATTCCATTAATGAAGTTAAAGAACTTTTTCAAGCTGCAATAAAAATAGACTCATATTTATCTAAATAAAAATTCTAAAGTGAAAAAAAAAATATTTTTAATTATTTTTGTAATTTTAGGCAGCATATTTGCTGGCTACGAAAATCCTAAGCTAGTAGAAAATCCTAAAAGATATATTAATTACTTTTTAAAAAAAATTGGAATAGTTGAAAGTTTTATAATTTCCAAAAATAAAGAAAATAATAAGGCACTTAAAGAAGAAAAACCATTAGAATTTTTTGCAAACTCTTTTGCGGTAGAATTAAAAAAAGTTAGATCAATCAAAGGAAAAACAGCTTCAGTTATTTTTGAAGAAAATTCAGATTACAGAATTTTTACTCAAAGTGGGTCTGATATAAGTAAAAATAAAATAGAAGAAATGAATCTGCCAATTGATTTCACTTTAGAAAATGAAGGTGGGGTAAAAAGTGTTATATCTATAAATGAAAAATATTTTGCTTTAATTTCTAGAAAAACATTTGGGTGTCATCACGCTAGTTTAATTAAATTAGATAACAAAAAAATTATTTTAGATAGCAAGTGTATTCAAGATGTTAAAAATATAAATTTTGCAGGTCTTGGTGGTGGTTATGTTTTTAAAGACAATAGTTTGCTTTTATCAGTTGGCACACCTACACACATCTCAGATAATATTGATTTGTTAGCACAGGCAAAAAATTCGATTTTTGGAAAAATTTTAGAATTTAAAAAGAGCGAATTACAAAACAATGATCAAGCTGCTTATAAGATATATTCTTTAGGACATAGAAACCCTCAAGGATTAGTTTTAGTTGGAAAGAATATATATTCAACTGAACATGGGCCAGAAGGTGGAGATGAATTAAATAAGATAGATAGAAATAATAATTATGGGTGGCCTGTAGCATCACTAGGAACAAGATATGGGGGATCTTCGTATAAAAAAAATCATTCCAAAAATAATTTTGCCGAACCTATTTTTTCTTTTTTACCTGCAATAGCTCCTTCTGCTTTAACATCGTGTCCATTAAATTTAAAAAATTTTTATAAAGACTACACATGTTTAATGGGTCTGACACTAAGAGAAATGTCCTTAATGATATATTTAATTGATGAAAATAAAAATAAATTAATATCTTTTGAAAAAATAAAAATAGACAAAAGACTTCGACATTTTGGTCTAAACAAAAATGGAACGCTTCATCAGAACAAGGAAAACTTCTATATAAGCTCAGACAAGGATGGACTTTATAAAATTAAATTCAAAAATTTTAGATAGTTAAATTTTTTCCAGAATAATTTGCCTACCCATGCCGAAAAATTTAGGAAATAGACCTACTAAAATTTTATCTAGAATATTTAATAATTTTAAAAAAAAATTACTTAAAGGAATATAAAAAGTTTTTGAAGAAACACCTCCTGAATTTAAAAAAATTAAACATTCATATATTTTTTGATGTTTTATCTTAAATTTTGAACCAAATTTTTCCTCAAATTTAATTTGATCATCAAAAAGTAAATGAGGAACTGCTATATTGCCAGCCCAAACATCATTTGCATTGGACATTGTTTCTGTTTCAGACCAAACATTTTTTGTAAAATCGAAACCTTCGTGTCTCATTATGATAGTTATTAGTTGAAATATAATCGAACAATATGCTTCTTGTATAATTAATTTTCCACCTGGCTTAAGAAGCCTATACATTTCAAAAAAAAATTTATTTGGAAAAGGAACATGATGAACCATGTTTGAAGCAATTATGAAATCATAAGAACTCTTTTCTAGTTTAGTATCTTGAGCGTCAATATTTTTGTGATCTAAGTGGTCGTTATCAGCCAAATCACTTATTTTAAAATCCTTATTTAAAATAAATTTTTTTGAAAAACCAGCACCTGCACCAACTTCTAGGCCTATATCATCATCTTTAATAAATTTTTTCATCCACTCATATCTCTTCTTTAGCAAAAAATATAAATTATTATTTTTTCTTTGATTAAAGGAATTAATAGCATCTTTTATATCTCCAGTTTTCTTCATACGATTAGTATGGGGATCAAAGAGCATCTTATTGGCAATTCTAATCATGTTTTTAATAATATGTGTTAATTTTCAGTGAAATTTAACAATCCTATAGTATATGTATTTTTAAGATTTGTAATTAAAAAATTATTAAAAAATAAATTAATGAAATTAAATTATTTAACACTTAAAAATAAATATTTAAGATTTTTTGATGAAAATGAAGATTATTTTAATTTCATCATTACCGATGTAATGTTTGGGTACAAAGAAATTCATCAATCTATAGTTAATAATAATATTACATCAGTTTTAGAAGTTGGTTGTGGAACAGGAATTTTAATTAATGAATTAAGAGAAAGATTTCCAGAAATTAAGTTTACAGGCCTGGATCCGAATGAAAGTGGGTTTCACGACTACAAAAATATATCTAAAAAAGTGATTAAAGAAGGAAAATCTTTAAATATTATAAATTCTTCCATCGGGACATACACCACTGATGAAAAATATGATTTAATATTTTCATTTAATGTATTCGAGCACATAAAAAATCAAAATGAATATTTAAGTACAACCTATAATTTATTATCTCAAGAAGGAAAAAGCATAATTTTCTGCCCTAATTATGATTTTCCTTATGAGCCACATTTTATTTTACCAATTATAATAAATAAGAATATTACAAAAAAACTATTTGATAAAAAAATTACTACATATGAAAATAAGACAAAAGAATTTGGCTTATGGGAAGGCTTGAACCTTAACGGCAAAAATTCGATAGAGAAATTTTTATTAAAAAATAACTATAATTATATTTTTGATTTAGACATTAAAGAAAGAATGATTAAAAGAGTATTTGATGATAAACATTTTAAAAAAAGGCAAGGTATAGCTGCAAAATTAGCTATTTGCGGGAAATTTATTTTTTTAGATAAATTTTTATTTAATATCTTAAGGATCCCATTTCCTTATTTGAAACTAATTATAACAAAATGATAAAAAAAAAAATCGTTTTTTCAGCAATTTTTATTTCAATATTTTCAATATACATTAATTACTTTTCTGGTTATGTAGGAATTTTACCCATAGATAGTTTTGCTTTTTTTGACACGGGCTACTTAATTTTGCAAGGCTATCACCCATTTAAAGATTTTTGGATTACAACAGGTTTTCTTGTTGATTATTTTCAGGCATTTTTTTTTAAAGTGTGGGGCGTAGAATGGGGATCTTATGTCTTACATGCTGCTTTTTTAAATTGTATTTTTTCATTGTCTATTTTTATTTTCTTTATCAAAAACAATCTGAATGTTTATTTAAGCTCTCTATACGCAATATCAGGATCTATTTTATTTTATCCAACTATCGGTACGCCATTTGCATATCACCACTCATACTTGTTTTCTGTTATATCAGTTCTACTGTTGAGCTTAATTATAAAAAAAAGTTCAAATTTATTGTGGTTTTTTTTACCAGTTTTCATGCTTGTTTCATTCTTATGCATGCAAACCCCAGCTGCGTATATAAATTTACTAATTCTATTATTTATTGTTAGCATTTTTCTTAGACAAAAAAATATTTCTAATATAATCTATTTTGTTTGTGGGAGTTTTACTTCTTTATTATTGTTTCTTATCTATTTTAAATTAACACACGTCCCTCTACAAAGTTTTATAGAACAATACATTCTTTTTCCACTTACAATTGGATCTGATCGTATTACAAACAATAGTAATGCGTTTGTTAAATTAAGTTCAAAATTTACCCTTAAGTCTATTTTTATTGATTTTAAATTAATTCATATAATTTTTATTGTTTTACTATATTCAATCTTTATTAAATTCAAATTAAAGATAAATTTAAAAGCCGATAAAACTTTTGAAATATTAATTCTTATATCTATTGCAATTTTTATTTTTATATTTAATCAGCTGGTGACAGCTAACCAAATTTTCATCTTTTCACTGATACCATTATTAGCTGGTTTTACAAATATAGGAATTAATAAGTATTTAAAAAAAAATATATATTTTAGCGCTTTTCTAGTAGCAGTGGTTTTAATATCAACTATAAAATACCATGAAAGATTCAATGTAGATAGAAAATTTATTGATTTAGAAAATATAATTTTGAGTAAAGCTATCAACGGAAATAAGATTAATAAAAAATTTAATAATTTAAAATGGATAACCAAACATCAACATAATGATGTTGCTGGAGAAATTAAAAATATTAATAAAACTATTCAAGTTTTACGAGAAGACAAAAGAACTAAAATGGTTATTTCTCACTATCAAATTTTTTCTGCAATTCTAGAGGAAAACTTAAACAACCCAAATAGATGGTACACTAATGACGGTAATAGTTACCCATTAAAAAACCACAAATATTTTAGTTTTTATAAAAAATTTATTAATAACAAAATTAAAAATAAAGAAATCGATGTTATTTATTTAGTGGATGCTGCCGGTAATGGAGATTTAAAAATATCGAACTTTAAAAAGTACTTACATGACATTTGTTTTATAGACGAATATATTATAAAGAATGTACTATCATCACATACTATAATTAAATGTACTCCTAAATGAACATTCACGAACACCAGGCTAAAGAAATTTTAAAAGAATTTGGAGCGCCAGTTTCAAATGGGATTGTTATTTTAGCAATAGACGAAATAAATGAAAAAATCTCACAGCTAAAAAGTAATAAATATGTATTAAAAGCTCAAATTCATGCCGGAGGGAGAGGCAAAGCTGGAGGTGTTAAATTAGTTAAAAGTCTCGATGAATTAAATAAAGAAGCAAAAAAAATGATGGGAAAAATATTGATAACCCATCAAACTGGACCAGAAGGTAAAAAAGTAAAGAGACTATATGTAGAAGAGGCATCGGATATATCTAAGGAATTTTATCTGTCATGTGTAGTAGATAGAGAAAGTTCAAAAATTGCATTTATTAGTAGCACAGAGGGTGGTATGGACATCGAAAGGGTTGCTCATGAAACTCCCGATAAAATTATTACAACTAAAATAGATTTTGAAGAAGATATTAAAATTTTTGATATAGAAAAGATCATTGCCCCTTTTCATTTTAATGAAGATCAAAAAAAAGCTGCTACTAAATTAGTTAAAGCCTTGTACAGAATATTAATACTTAAAGACGCAAGTTTAATAGAAATTAATCCATTAATAATTACAAAAAATGAAGAAGTTTTATGTTTGGATGCTAAAATGAATTTTGATGATAATGCAATTTTTAGACGGCCTGAAATTTTAAAATTAAGAGATTTAAACGAAGAAGACCCAACTGAAATAGAGGCAAGCAAACACGATCTTGCTTACATTAAACTTAATGGTTCTATCGGATGTATGGTTAATGGAGCAGGTTTAGCAATGGCAACTATGGACATAATTAAGCTTTATGGAAAAGAACCTGCAAATTTTTTAGATGTTGGTGGAGGGGCATCAAAAGAAAAAGTTTCTGCTGCTTTTAAATTAATTTTATCTGACAAAAATGTTAAAGGAATTTTAATCAATATATTTGGTGGAATTATGAGATGTGATGTAATTGCTCAGGGAGTTTTAGAAGCTGTGAAAGAGACTAATTTAAAAGTTCCGCTAGTAGTAAGACTTGCAGGAACTAATTTTCAAGAGGGTAAAAATATATTAGATGAATCAGGTTTAGATATATTATCAGCATCTGATCTAGATGATGCCGCAAAAAAAATTGTAGAGGCAATTAAATAAATGTCAATTTTAGTAAATAAAAATACAAAAGTTATTTGTCAAGGCTTCACAGGTACACACGGTACCTTTCACTCTGAACAAGCTTTAAAATACGGAACAAAATTAGTAGGTGGTGTTACACCTAAAAAAGGAGGCCAAAAACATTTAAATTTACCTGTTTTTAATACAGTCGAAGAAGCAAAAAAAGTTACAGATGCAAATGCAACAATGATTTATGTTCCACCAAAATTTGCTGCAGCTGCTATCATCGAAGCAATAGAAGCAAAAATAGAGTTAGTGGTTTGTATCACGGAAGGGATTCCAGTACTTGACATGATTAAAGTTAAACAAACCTTAATAAACACCCAAACTCGTTTAATCGGACCTAATTGTCCGGGTATTATAACACCAGAAGAATGTAAGATCGGAATAATGCCAGGAAATATTCACAAGAAAGGTTCGGTTGGAATAGTTTCTAGGTCTGGCACCTTGACCTATGAGGCAGTAGCTCAAACAACGGCAAGTGGAATGGGACAGTCAACATGCATAGGAATAGGTGGAGACCCGATTAATGGAACTAATTTCATCGATTGTTTAGAATTATTTCTTCAAGATGATGAAACAAAGTCTATCGTTATGATCGGAGAGATTGGTGGATCAGCAGAAGAAGAAGCTTCAGACTTTGTTAAAAAATCTAAAATTAAGAAACCAATAGTTGGTTTTATTGCAGGATTAACAGCACCCCCAGGAAGAAGAATGGGCCATGCAGGAGCGATTATATCTGGAGGCAAGGGTGGAGCAGAAGATAAAATTGAAGTAATGAAATCTGCAGGAATTACTATATCAAAATCACCCGCAGAAATTGGCAAAACCTTGCTTGAAAAACTAAATAGTTAATTAAAAAAATTATATGTTATTATTAGGTAACTAAATGTCATCGTCGCAAGATAATAATATATTTAAAAAAACATCATTCCTAGCTGGAAACAACTCAGCTTTTATAGAAAAGCTTTATTCTGATTATTTAAAAAATTCAAATAAATTACCTGAAGGTTGGAAAGAGTTTTTTGATGGTCTTAAAGAGAACAAAGAAATTATCTCTAAAACTCTTGAGGGACCTAGTTGGGCACCCAAAAAAAAAACTAAAGAAGTTAATTCAGGTTTAGGAGATCTGTTAGAAGAAGATTCTTTAGAAGAAATTAATACTACTGATCTTCCTTTAATAGAAGAAGGAGCAAAAAATTCTATAAGAGCCATAATGTTGATTAGAGCTTTTAGAATTAGAGGACACTTAATTGCAAATCTTGATCCGTTAGGATTAATGGAGAGAGACGAACATCCTGAATTAAAACCTGAGACATATGGTTTTACTAAAAGTAATCTTAACAAAAAAATATTTTTAGATGGTGTTTTAGGACTGCAAGAAGCGACACTTGCAGAAATAATAATTATTTTAAAAAAAACTTATTCAGGCAATATAGGTTATGAGTTCATGCACATGGGAGATCCAGATGAAAAAAATTGGATTAGAGATAGAATAGAAGGTCCAGAAAAAAAAATTGTTTTTACAGATAATGGAAAAAAAGCAATTTTAAATAAAATTATTGAAGCAGAAGGTTTTGAAAAGTATTTACATGTTAAGTTTGTTGGGACCAAACGATTTGGAATTGATGGAGGAGAATCATTAGTACCAGCACTTGAACAAATAATAAAAAGAGGTGGCAACTTAGGAGTAAAAGAAATCAAGATAGGAATGTCTCACAGAGGTAGATTAAACATTTTAGCCAATGTTATGGGTAAGCCCTTTAAAGCAATTTTTAATGAATTTTTTGGCAGTTCAGCCGCTGCTAAAAGAGATTTTGAAGGAGACGTTAAATATCATTTAGGTGCGTCATCAAATCGTGAGTTTGACGGTAATGTTGTACATATTAGTTTGACTGACAATCCTTCGCACTTAGAAGCAGTTAACCCTGTAGTATTAGGACAGGTAAGAGCAAAACAATTTTTTCACAAAGACCCAGAAAGAAAAAAAGTTATACCAGTATTAATTCACGGTGATGCTGCTTTTGCAGGACAGGGAATAGTCGCAGAATGTTTTGCAATGTCCGGATTACCAGGACATAATATAGGAGGAACAATTCATATTATAGTTAATAATCAGATAGGTTTTACAACATCTCCAAGATTTGCAAGGTCTTCTCCATACCCTAGTGAAGTGGCAAAAATTGCCCAAGCACCTATTCTCCATGTTAACGGAGACGATCCAGAAGCGGTCGTACATTGTGCAAAAATTGCTGTAGAATTTAGGCAGCAATTTAATAGAGATGTTATAATTGATATGTTTTGTTATCGAAGATTTGGACATAATGAAGGTGACGAACCCTCTTTTACCCAACCTTTAATGTATAAAAAAATTAAAACTCACCCAACATCTTTAAAAATTTATTCTAAAAAATTAATAAACGAAAAACTTTTTTCTCAAGAAAAAGTAGATCAAGAAATAAATAACTTTAAGTCATATTTAGAAAAAGAGTTTATTGAGTCAAAAAATTACAAACCAGAATTGAAGTGGTTCGATGGTGTCTGGTCTAGATTTATTCCAACACCTGGTAAAGACAGAAGAGGTGCCAGTGGAGTTGATAAAGAAAAAATAAATTTAATAGGAAAAAAAATTACAGCTATTCCAAATAATTTTAATATACATAAAACGTTAAAAAAAATATTTGAGAATAAACAAAAAATGTTCAACAATAACCTTCCAATTGATTGGTCAACTGCCGAATCTTTAGCTTTCGGTACTCTTCTGACAGAAGGCTTTTCAGTAAGATTATCAGGTCAAGATTCTGGTCGTGGAACTTTTAGTCAGAGACATTCCGTTCTTAGAAATCAAGATAGCCATGAAAGATATATTCCTTTAAATAATATTTCTGAAAATCAAAAAAAATTTGAAATAATAGATACACTCTTATCTGAGTTAGCTGTATTAGGATTTGAATTTGGTTACTCTATATCAGAACCTGAAACCTTAGTTTTGTGGGAAGCACAATTTGGTGATTTTGCAAATGGTGCACAAATAATCATTGATCAATTTATAACTTCCGGTGAATCTAAATGGGGAAGAGCTAGTGGGTTGGTAATGTTGTTACCTCATGGTTACGAAGGTCAAGGACCTGAACATTCTTCAGCAAGACTAGAAAGATTTTTACAAATGTGTGCACAAGATAATATTCAAGTGGTAAACTGTACAACACCAGCTAATTATTTCCATGCCTTAAGAAGACAAATGCATAGAGAATTTAGAAAACCATTGATAATTATGACCCCAAAATCTTTACTGAGACACAAACAATGCGTTTCTACTATAGATGATTTTACTAAAAAAACTTCTTTTCATAGAGTATTGCAAGACCGCGCTTATACAAGTGAATATGGTTTGATTAAACTTAAAAAAGACAATCAAATTAAAAAAGTAGTTATTTGTTCTGGTAAAATTTATTTTGATTTAAGTGATGCCAGAGAAAAAACAAAAAATGATAAAGTTGTCTTTATTCGTTTAGAACAGATCTATCCATTTCCAGTAAAAAGATTAGGAAAGGAATTAAGAAGGTATGCTAAAAATGCAGATATTTACTGGTGTCAAGAAGAGCCGAAAAACATGGGAGCTTGGAACACAGTCAATCACTACATTAATAGAACCTTAGAAATCATTAATTTTAGCAAAAAAAACGTTGAATATATTGGAAGAAGACCTTCCGCTTCCACAGCTAGCGGAAATCTTAATAAACACCTTGCACAACAAAAAGAAATATTAGAAAAGGTGGTTGGAAAAATTAATTAATGTCTGAACGTATACTAGTCCCTGTACTTGGAGAATCTGTAACAGAAGCTACAGTAGCCAAGTGGTTAAAAAATGAGGGCGACAAAGTTAATGCCGACGAAGCAATAGTTGAATTAGAAACTGATAAAGTCAATGTTGAGGTACCGGCACCTTCTAATGGAATAATAGAAAAAATTTCTGTTAAAGAAGGGCAGACCGTAAATGTTGGAGCTTTGCTAGGAACTATTACTCAGTCAAAAAATTCCGGAATAAGTACAGATTCAGAAGAAAAAAAATATTCACCTCCATCAAAAAAATTACAAGTTGTTAATGACGAAGAAAAAAATGAAGTTATTAAAAAGAAAGAAGAGACTAATAATGAAACAAAATTATTTGAAAAAAATGAAAAACAAGAAAACGAAGAAGCACCCCTTGTCCTAACAGAAGTTCACAATGAACAAGAAGTTTTAATCAATCTAAATCAAAATGATGTGTCACCTGCAGCAAGAAAGTTAGCAGTAGAGTCTAATATAAATCTTAGCGAGATTAAAGGCTCAGGTAAAAATGGAGTTATTTTAAAAGAAGATCTTCTAGATCTAATGGGTACTACACCAAAACTTTCAGAGCGAAAAATTTCTCATGGACCTGAAGAAAGAATTAAAATGACAAGATTAAGAATGACGATAGCTAAAAGACTAAAAGAAGCTCAAGAAAATGCGGCTATGTTAACCACATTTAACGAAGTTGATATGAGTGGAGTAATTTCAATGAGGAGCGAACACAAAGAAGGGTTTCAGAAAAAACATTCAGTTAAACTAGGTTTCATGTCTTTTTTTGTAAAAGCATGTGTTGTAGGGCTTAAAAATTATCCTGTTATAAATGCAGAAATTCAAGGAGATGAAATTGTTTATAAAAATTATTATAATATTAGTATAGCTGTCGGCACAGACAGAGGTCTAGTGGTACCTGTGCTAAGAAATACAGACGAAATGTCTTTTGCAGATATAGAAAAAAATATTAATTTACTTGGACAAAAAGCAAGAGACGGAAAAATTATTATTAATGATTTACAAGGAGGAACCTTTACGATTACAAATGGAGGTATCTATGGGTCAATGCTTTCAACGCCAATCTTAAATCCACCTCAGTCAGCCGTATTAGGTATGCATAATATTATAGAACGACCTGTAGTCATAGATAAAACTGTTTCTATCAGGCCGATTATGTATTTAGCCTTGTCATACGATCATAGAATTGTAGATGGAAAAGAGGCAGTTTCTTTCTTAAAAACAATAAAAGAGTGTCTTGAAGACCCTCGAAGACTATTTTTAAATTTATAGTTATGGAAAATAATTTTGATGTAATTATTATTGGCGGGGGACCTGGTGGATATGTGTGTGCAATTAGAGCAGCACAATTAGGTTTAAAAACTGCCTGTATAGAATCAAGAGGAACATTGGGTGGCACATGTCTTAACGTAGGATGTATACCATCTAAAAGTCTTTTAAATTTATCCGAGTCGTATCATAAAGCTCAAAAAGACTTTAATGCACAAGGAATAGAGTTTTCAGGCTTAAAACTTAATTTAGATAAGATGATGGCGAATAAGAATAAATCAGTTCAGGTTTTAACCAAAGGAATTGAATTTCTATTTAAAAAAAATAAAATTGCTTATATTAAAGGTAAAGGTGTTTTATTTTCTAAAAATGATGTTGTAGTTTATGAAGGAGAGCAAAAAACGTCATATAAGTCTAAAAATATTGTTATCGCAACCGGTTCGAGCCCTTCTTCACTACCCGGCATAGAAATTGACGAAGAAAACATTGTATCATCAACAGGTGCTCTTGCCTTAAAAGAAGTGCCTAAAAACTTTATAGTAATTGGCGGTGGATATATTGGATTGGAAATGGGTTCTGTTTGGTCACGTCTTGGATCAAACGTAACTGTTTTAGAATATTTAGATCATATTACTCCTGGGATGGACAAAGAAATCTCTTCAGAATTTATGAAAATTTTAACAAAACAAGGATTTAAATTTAAATTAAATTCAAAAGTAACCTCAGTAAGCAACAAAGGTAGCCAAGTAGCTGTCACGTTTACAAATAACCAAACATCAAAAGAGGAAATAATTTTAGCTGATAAAGTTTTAGTTTCAGTCGGAAGAAAACCTTACACAGAAGGACTAAATTTAACAAAAATGGGAATCAAGAAAGACAAGCAAGGTATGATAGAAGTAAATAAAAAACTACAAACCTCAATAGATAATATTTACGCGATAGGAGATGTAATCAAGGGTCCAATGCTTGCCCACAAAGCCGAAGAAGAAGGAATAGCGGTAGCTGAGATTATTGCGGGCCAAGCTGGTCACGTTAATTATGATATTATACCCGGAGTTATTTATACTTCACCTGAGGTAGCAGTTATAGGTAAAACAGAAGAACAACTTAAAAAAGAAAATATAGATTATAAAATTGGTAAATTTCCTTTTATGGCAAATTCACGTGCAAAAGTTAATAACGAAACAGAAGGTTTTGTAAAAATATTAGCTGATAGTAAAACAGATAGAGTGTTAGGTGTTCATATGATCGGACCACATACAGGTGATATGATAGCTGAAATGGCTTTAGCCATGGAATTTGGTGCAAGCGCCGAAGATATTGCCCGAACATGTCATGCACATCCTACTCACACAGAAGCAGTAAAAGAAGCTGCTCTAGCTGTTGATAAGAGAGCAATTCATTTCTAATTGACGTAATATCAACTAGATTCTCAAAATGAAAGTTCCTGTTCTAGTCCCTAAAGTATTTAATTTTCCGTTTACTTACGATTCTGGTCACTTAGAAAACTTAAAACCAGGAGATATAGTCATTGTACCTTTTGGCAAGTCCAAAGAAATAGGTGTTGTATGGGATAAGATTCAAACATCAACAAAAGAATTTAAACTAAGAAATATTGAAAAAAAAATAGAGAAATTTAAAATTAATAAAAATTTAATAAGTTATATCAATTGGTTTTCGTCATACAATTTAGCCTCAAAAGGCATGATTCTTAAGATGTGTCTCGGAGATAAAAAAAATACATCTAAAATTGAAGAGAATAAACAAGTAAAATTAAAAAAAAAAAAATATAATTTTTCCTTAAATAAAGATCAAAAAAAGAGTCTTAGTGATCTAAAAAAATTTGGTGATTCTTTTAATGTATCCTTATTACAAGGAGTCACTGGATCAGGAAAAACAATAGTTTATTTTGAGAGGATAAAAGAAATTATAAAAAATAACCAGCAAGTATTAATATTATTACCTGAAATATTTTTAACCAATCAATTCAAAGATAGATTCGAAGAGTTCTTTGGTTTTGTGCCTTCAATTTGGCATTCAAAAATAGGAATTAAAAGTAAAAGAAAAATTTGGCAAGGTATTATGGACAATAAATTAAAACTTGTTATTGGCGCCCGTTCTTCTTTACTATTACCATTTAAAAATTTAGGATTAATAGTTTTAGACGAAGAGCATGATCCTTCATACAAGCAGGATGAAGGAATTATCTATCATGCCCGTGACATGGCTATTGCAAGAGCGTCTTTTGAAAATATACCTATACACTTAGTTTCTGCAGTTCCTTCACTAGAAACCTTTAACAATATAAAAAAACAAAAATATAACCATACAAAATTAATTAATCGTTACAGTGAGTCACCTTTGCCAGAAGCCAGAGTAATAAATTTACAGAAAACCGAACTTAAAAAAGATCATTTTATTGCAAAAGAAACTATTGATATAGCTAATGAATATTTAAAAAAAAATAATCAGGTATTATTTTTTTTAAATAGAAGAGGTTATGCTCCATTTTTAATTTGTAAAAAATGTGGGTTCAAACACTTGTGTTCCAGCTGTTCTATTTACTTAACTTATCATAAATCTATTAACAAACTGATTTGTCATCATTGTGGAAATAAAGTAAAAAAAGAAAAGAATTGTACGACAGGTAAAGATCTTTGTGATTTTCGTATGTATGGACCAGGTGTAGAAAAAATACAAGAAGAGTTAAAAGTTATTTTTCCAAAAAAAAGTATTAGAATATTTTCAAGTGATTTTTTATCTAAAAAAGGTGAAACAGAATCTATTCTTAAAAAAATAGAAAAAAATGAAATTAATATTTTAGTAGGGACACAATTAATCTCGAAAGGATTTAATTTTCCAAAACTAAATTGTATCGTTGTTGTGGATGCAGATTTTTCTGGTATGGGCTATGATTTAAGAACAACAGAGAAAAATATTCAGCTTTACAATCAATTAAGTGGAAGAGCAGGAAGATTTTCTAAAAAATCTATAATTGTCTATCAAACTATCACCCCATTAAATGAGACGTTGAAAGACGTACTTGAAAACAATCCTGAAAAATTTTTAAGCAATGAGCTAATAGTTAGAAAAAACAAAAATTTACCTCCTTTTACAAGACTCATTGCTTTAATTATTTCAGCCAATTCTAGCCAGGACAGCTTCAGGGCAGCACAAGAAATTAAGAAAAAATTAAGCGTTCTAGTCGAACTCGATGTCTTAGGACCGGTAGATTCACCTATATTTAGAGTTAAAAAAAAGTTTAGAACTAGGCTTTTGCTGAGATCAAAAAATAACAATCTAATGCAAAAAAAAGTGGGTAAAATTATAGAAAATTTAACTATATCAAAAAAAATAAAACTTACAGTTGATGTTGATCCTATTAACTTTGCTTAAAACAATCTAACCACCTTGAACGATACTTGTCCATATGGTAGGAAACCACTTCTTAATCAAATTTCTAATTTAGGAGTATTAAAGTGAGTTCTAATAAATCATTTTCTTCAGAAACAGCTAATAGATATGCTCTAGCACTATATGAACTTGCTAAAGAAAATTCAGAATTAGAAATTATAGAAAAAAATATTAACGAGTTTTTAGCTGTTTATAATACCAGTGAAGATTTAAAAAATTTTATTAAGAATCCTACTCAGTCTCAATCAAGCCAACTAGAAATATTAAAAAAAATATCAATCGAAATGAGTTTGTCAAAAATTATTAAAAGTTTTTTGTCTATTTTAGTTACCAAAAGAAGAATTTTTTTCTTAAATACTATTTTTTTAAATTTTTTATCTTTAGTTTCAAAAAAAAGAGGTGAACTAAAAGCTTCTTTAATTTCGTCAAAAAAATTAACAAACGAAGAACTTAAAAATTTAAGTACGGATCTTTCACAAGCCATAGGAACTACTGTGGCATTTAACTACAAAGTAGATGAAACTTTAATTGGTGGTTTAAAATTACAAATAGGGAGCTTAATGATTGACACTTCTATTAAAAATAAATTAAAAAAATATGAACAAATAATGTTAGAGGCATAATATGCAGATTAATCCTTCAGAAATTACTAAAATATTAAAAGAACAAATAAAAAACTTTGGTGAAAAAGCCGAGGTTTCAGAAATAGGTAAAGTTTTATCTGTTGGTGATGGGATAGCAAGAGTTTTTGGACTTGATAGTGTACAAGCTGGTGAGATGGTGGAATTTGAAGATGGTTCTAAAGGTATGGCACTTAATTTAGAAAGCGACAATGTAGGAATAGTAGTCTTTGGAGATGATAGAAAAATAAGTGAAGGCAGTACAGTAAAAAGAACTGGCTCAATCGTAGATGCCCCTGTTGGTAAAGAACTTTTAGGAAGAGTTTTAGATGGTTTGGGAAATCCAATTGATGGAAAAGGAAATTTAAGTGAAAAAATAGTAAGAAAAAGAGTAGAGGTTAAGGCACCTGGAATTATCCCAAGACAGTCAGTAAGTGAGCCAATGCAAACAGGCTTAAAAGCAATTGATACTTTAATTCCAGTTGGCAGAGGCCAAAGAGAATTAATTATTGGTGATCGGCAAACAGGGAAAACAGCAGTTGCCATTGATGCAATTATTAATCAGAAAACAATTAACGAGTCTGACGATGAAAAGAAAAAACTGTATTGTATTTATGTAGCCATAGGTCAAAAGCGTTCTACAGTAGCGCAGATTGTTAAAACTTTGGAAGATGCAGGAGCTATGAAATACACAACAGTTGTAGCCGCGACAGCCTCTGACGCTGCGCCTCTTCAGTTTTTAGCTCCTTATACAGGTTGCACAATAGGAGAATATTTCAGAGACAATGGAATGCATGCATTAATTATTTATGATGATCTATCAAAACAAGCGGTAGCTTATAGACAAATGTCTTTATTATTAAGAAGACCTCCGGGACGAGAAGCCTATCCTGGTGATGTATTTTATCTACATAGCAGACTTTTAGAAAGAGCTGCAAAATTAAGCGATGCTAACGGGGGTGGTTCTTTAACTGCTTTACCTATAATTGAAACTCAGGCTGGAGACGTTTCTGCATATATTCCAACAAATGTAATTTCTATTACAGATGGCCAAATATTTTTAGAAACACAACTATTTAACCAGGGTATCAGGCCAGCTGTTAACGTTGGTCTTTCAGTTTCAAGAGTAGGTTCTGCGGCACAAACGAAGGCAATGAAAAAAGTCGCTGGCTCAATAAAATTAGAGTTAGCCCAATATAGAGAGATGGCAGCTTTCGCTCAATTTGGCTCAGACCTTGATGCATCAACACAAAAGCTTTTAAACCGTGGTTCAAAACTAACAGAACTTTTAAAACAAAATCAGTACTCCCCTCTAACTGTAGCCGAACAAGTTATTTCTGTGTTTACAGGAGTTAGAGGATATTTAGATGATGTAGAACTAACCCAAATTAAAAGCTTTGAAAAAGACATTATAGAAAAAATTAAAAATGAAAAAAATGAAATTCTAAGCACAATCCAAACTACTGGAAAATTAGAAAAAGATACTGAAGATTCCTTAATACAAATAATAGAAGAATATAAAAAAAATAAAAAATAATGCCTAGTTTGGATGATTTAAGAAAAAGAATTGTTAGCGTTAAGTCTACACAAAAAATTACTAAAGCAATGAAAATGGTGGCGGCTGCAAAACTTAGGAAGGCACAAGAGAGTGCTGAAAAAGGAAGACCTTATAGCGACAAAATGCAGAATATAATTTTAAATTTAACAGAATCCATAAGTGATCCTCAAAATGCTCCAAAACTATTAGTTGGAACAGGCAAAGATCAGATTCATCTATGTGTAATAATGACATCCGACAGAGGTTTGTGCGGAGGCTTTAATTCAAATATATGCAGATTAGCAAAAAAATATTTTGAAAAAATATTAAAAGAAGGAAAGAATTTAAAAATTATTACAGTTGGTTCAAAAGGGCATGATCAACTTAAGAGAGAATACGGAAAGTATATTATTAAAAAGCTAAGCTTTAAAAATAAAAAAAAAATTTCATTTATTGAAGCTGATGAAGTTGGAAAAATAATTTTAGATTTATTTGAAAAAAATGAATTCGATAAATGCATTTTATTTTTTAATAATTTTAAAAATGTTATGACACAGATACCAGAAGCGCAGCAAATAATTCCTACAGAAGTAAAAAAAAATTTCAAAAAAAATGACGAAATTTTTTATGAATTTGAACCTGACGAAGATGAGATTCTTGAAGATCTACTTCCAAAAAATATTTCGACACAAGTTTTTAAAGCTTTTTTAGAAAATTCTGCGAGCGAACAAGGCTCTCGTATGACGGCAATGGACAGTGCAACTAGAAATGCAGGTGATTTAGTTAACAAATTAACAATAAATTACAACAGAAGTAGACAGGCAGTAATTACTAAAGAGTTAATCGAAATAATATCAGGAGCAGAAAGTTTATAATTATGAAAAAAACAGGAAAAATTACTCAAATTATTGGAGCCGTTATCGACGTAACTTTCGATGGTGATTTGCCAGAAATATATACGGCACTTGAAGTTAGCAACGCAGGAAATAAGCTAGTATTAGAAGTTGCCCAACACTTAGGTGAAGGTAGCGTTAGAACAATAGCAATGGACTCCACAGAAGGTTTAAAACGAGGAGATGTAGTTACCAATACAGGAGAGCCTATTTTAGTACCTGTTGGACCAGAAACTCTCGGAAGAATAATTAACGTAATCGGAGAACCGATTGATGAAAAAGGGCCGGTGAAAACTAAAGAAAAATGGCCAATACACAGGCAAGCTCCTAAGTTTACGGAGCAATCTACCGAAACAGAAATGCTGGTTACAGGAATTAAGGTTATCGATCTTTTAGCTCCTTATGCGAAAGGTGGAAAAGTAGGATTATTTGGTGGAGCAGGGGTTGGTAAAACTGTTACTATTATGGAATTAATAAACAACATTGCAAAGGCACATGGCGGGTTTTCAGTATTTGCTGGAGTTGGAGAAAGAACTCGAGAAGGAAACGATCTCTATCATGAAATGATCGAGTCAGGTGTAATCAAACCAGATGGAGAAGGGTCAAAAGCTGCATTAGTTTATGGACAGATGAATGAACCTCCAGGAGCTAGAGCAAGAGTTGCTCTTACAGGTTTAACTGTTGCCGAATATTTTAGAGATAAAGAAGGACAAGACGTATTATTTTTTATTGACAATATTTTTAGATTTACTCAAGCAGGATCAGAAGTTTCAGCATTATTAGGAAGAATACCTTCAGCTGTAGGATATCAACCAACTTTAGCTACCGATATGGGTAATTTGCAAGAAAGAATTACATCAACAAGCAAAGGGTCAATAACATCTGTACAAGCGATTTATGTTCCTGCAGACGACTTAACAGATCCAGCACCAGCTACATCATTTGCACATTTAGATGCCACAACTGTACTTTCAAGACAAATAGCTGAAATAGGAATTTACCCCGCTGTAGACCCTTTAGACTCTACTTCAAGAATTCTTGACCCAAGAATAGTAGGAGAAGAACATTATAGAGTAGCAAGGGAAGTTCAACAAACACTTCAGGCATATAAATCTTTACAAGATATTATAGCAATTTTAGGTATGGATGAATTGTCAGAAGAAGATAAAATTACTGTAACAAGAGCAAGAAAAATTCAAAGATTTTTATCACAACCTTTCTTTGTTGCAGAAGTGTTTACAGGTTCTCCTGGAAAATTAGTAGATCTAGAGTCAACTATCAAAGGATTTGATGCAATCTGTAAAGGTGACTATGATCACCTTCCAGAATCTGCTTTTTATATGGTTGGTGGAATCGAAGAAGCTATCGAAAAAGCTGAAAAAATGGCCCAAGACGCCAAATAGCAATGTCTGATAACTTTAACTTAGAAATAATCAGTCCAGACCAAACACTATTTAATTCGGAAGTTAAACTAGTAGTTATTCCTGGGTACGAAGGATCAATGACAATTTTAAAAGATCATATTTCACTAATAACCTTTTTAAGACCTGGCTTTATCGAACTTGAAATTAATAGTGTAAGAGAAAAATTTTATGTTGAAGAGGGAACTGTGGAATTTTTTAATAATAAACTTTTAATCTTATCTTCATCAGTAATTCAAATTAAAAAGCTAGCTAAAGAAAGCATAAAAAAAATGATTGAAGAATCTAAAAACTTTTTACAAAACCCTGAGATTAAAGATAAAGAAAAATATATTTTAAGTCATAAAATTGATACCCTACAAGAAATTAATTAGTATATTTTTTTACTTCTACTAATACTTTTTCATAAAGTTGTTTTTTAAATTTTACAATCAGATCTGGCAACAAATCCATCTCTATCCATTTCCATTCTATAAATTCAGGATATTTTGTATTTATATTAATTTCATTATCATTACCAATGAATTTGACTATAAACCATTTTTGTTTTTGGCCCCTATATTTACCTTTCCATATTTTCCCAATTAAGTTTTCTGGCAGTTCATATTCAAGCCAATGATTGAATTCTTTTAGGATTACAATCTTTTTAATACTAGTTTCTTCCTCTAGCTCCCTCTTCATTGCCACTAACAGAGATTCATTTTGATCTACACCACCTTGTGGCATTTGCCACTTATCGAAAGGGTTGTCTTTTCTTTTACCTACAAAAACTTTATTTTTTGAATTAAGAACTACTATCCCAACACCAGTTCTCAAAGGCAGATCCTTATGCTTCATTTATTATGATCTCAGCAAACTAATAGCATATTTAAGTTGGTTATCTGTTTTGCTGTTGATTTTAAAATTGTCTCCAGTTTCTTCCACAAAAATATCAGGTAGAACACCTACTTCTGAAATTGATTCCCCCGAAGGTAAGTAATATTTTGATATCGTTAATCTAATCCCCCCTCCATTTTTTAAGGGTATAATAGATTGAACGGATCCTTTTCCATAAGTAGAAACACCTAAAATAATTGCTCTTTTATGGTCTTTTAGGGCTCCAGAAACAATTTCTGATGCTGAGGCAGAACCATTATTAATTATTACTATTAGAGGTTTTCCGTTAATAAGATCTCCTTTTTTTGAAAAGAACCTTCTAGACTCGGTTATTTTTCTTCCTTTAGTTGAAACTATTTCTCCATCATCTAAAAAAAAATCTGTTATGCTAATCGCTTGTGTGAGTAGGCCGCCTGGATTATTTCTTAAGTCAAGTATATATCCATTCAGTTTATTATTTTTTTCAAAATTATTAATATTTTTTAACAATTGTTTATCACTGTTTTGATTGAATGATTTTAATCTTAAATATCCGATTTTTTTTTTTTCTCCGATAATTTTAGCTTCAACCGATTTTACTTCAATGACAGCTCTTTTAATCTTAAAATCTAAGGCCTTTTTAACATTTCTACGTCTGACAGTTAAGTTTATTTCTGATCCTACTGGACCACGCATAAGCTCTACAGCTTCGGTTAGTGATTTACCTTGGACCTGTTTCCCATTTATTTTTACAATGTAGTCACCAGATTTAATTCCTGCATTTGAAGCAGGTGTATCGGCAATTGGAGTAATTACTTTTACAACTCCTGATTCCATTGAAATTTCAATGCCAAGCCCACCAAACTCACCTTTCGTATCAGTTTGCATTCCTTCAAATGATTTTGGACTCATATAAGCGGAATAGGGGTCTAGAGATTGTAAAATACCATTAATAGCTGAGTCCATTACTTCCGCTTGATCAACTTCATCTACGTACTCTTTTTTTATAGTTTCTAGAACTTCACTGAATAAATCTATTTTTTCATATAGTTCATTTGAATTTCTTGACTGAAGTGAACTAGTATTAATTAAAACGTTAAGAATTACCAACACAACTATAGTATTTATTTTCTTCATATTAATGCTTTTACCTTAGGCAAAGGTTCTGACCACATTTTTTCAAGATCATAAAAATCTCTTTTTTCAGGATGGAAAATATGTATTATTATATCTATCGCATCAACAAGCTTCCAGTCACTACTATCTTTTCCTTCTATTCTACAATTATAAATACCTATTTTCTTAAGCTCCGAAACTAGATTTTCAGATAAGGATTGCAAGTGCCTAGAAGAGGTCCCTGAAGCTATAATCATATAGTCAGCTATGTGAGATTTCTTTTTAAGATCTATCGATATAATGTTCTTAGCTTTATTACTATCCAGTATTATTTCAATTTTATTTTTGATTTCTGATATTTTCATTAGGTTTTATAATTTTTTTTAATTTGAGTAGAAGAAATATTTATAGGTTTATTTTTAAAAAATATTAGATTTTTCATAAATTTAATCATAACAGATTTTTTAGCCTTTTTATCGTAGTCCTTACGAGAAAACACAACAATTTCGGTTAATTTTGACAA
>Ga0307986_10000751_pt1 | contig 23864 bp, 22 predicted proteins | sample EllFjometageno82_FD_203170 | JGI IMG/M metagenome (GOLD analysis project Ga0307986, IMG submission 203170) | Marine microbial communities from Ellis Fjord, Antarctic Ocean - #82 | ecosystem: Environmental > Aquatic > Marine > Unclassified | place: Southern Ocean | collected 2014-10-09 | reverse complement strand
GGCATATTCGTTGCTGATTTATGTTTTTTTAGCCATACTATTCCAATAAGAGGACAGACTGTATTAGGCTCGAAACACTTGGTGGGACCAGGAGGGAAAGGGTCTAATCAAGCGATTGCAGCTGCTAAGCTTGGTGGTGATGTTAAGTTTATAACAAAACTAGGGAAAGATAATCACGCTGAAATGGCTTTAGCTTTATATAAAAAATCAGGTATGCAGACGGATACAATTATACAAGACTCCAATCTTACTACCGGTGTTGCTGGTATAATGATTGATGAAAAAACTGGTGACAATATTATAAATGTAGTCCCTGGAGCTGCAGCACATTTAGATAATAAAGATATAGATAAAAATATAAGCTTGATTAAAAATTCTAAGATTTTTTTAACACAGCTTGAAACTCCATCAGATGTAACAAGTTATGCTTTAAATAAAGCGAAACAATTTGGAAATATAACAATATTGAATCCAGCTCCCGCAGCTAAAATAAAAGATAGTGACTTTCAATTAATTGATTTTTTTACACCAAACGAAAAAGAAGCTGGTTTTTATTTAAAAAAAAATATTAAAACAGATAAAGACATAGAAGATGCTGCTAATGATTTATTAAAAAAGGGAATTAACAATGTTGTTATTACACTTGGTGCGAGAGGAGTTTATTTTGCAAATAAAAAAAGAAACTATTATGTGGATGTTTTCAAGCTAAAGTCAGATGTTATCGACACAACAGGAGCAGGTGATGCGTTTAATGGAGCTTTTGCTTTTGCTTTAGCAAATGACTATGAATTCAAAAAAGCTTTAGTTTTTGCTAATAAAGTCGCTGGTATTTCTACTACAAAATTAGGCGCAGCTAATTCAATGCCTTCTATTGATGAGGTTAATAATTATTAAGTTTTTACCGAGTAATATCAAAGCCACAATTTAAAGCTATTTTTTTTAAATGGTTAAATCCTATCTGCCCATATTTTAAAGGATTAGCTTTTCTTGGATCCTGTTCAGCTTCTACTACAAGCCACCCATTATAATTAAAATCTTTTAAAAGTTTTAAAAATATTTCATAATCAATACATCCATCTCCAGGCACTGTAAAAGCACCGGCAAAAAAGGAATCTATAAAACTTAAATCATTTTTAAGTGAATTTTCTAAAACATCTTTTCGAATATCTTTGCAGTGAATGTGATGTAGTCTTGAGGAATAATCTTTTGCTATTTTAACAAAATCACCACCAGCAAACATCATATGTCCTGTATCGATTAGCAGTCTTACTGTATCTGAAGTGTTGTCTATAAGCCTTTCAGTGTCTTCTTGAGATTGAACAACTGTTCCCATATGGTGATGATAGGCTAATGGCACATTACTATCTTCCATATATTTACTAATTTCATTAATTTTATAATAAAAAGTTTTCCATTCTTCATTATTTAGTATTGGTCTTTTTGAAAGAGGTGTTTTTACTTCACCTTGTATAGAACCAGATACCTCCGCAAAGACTATACATGGAGCATCGCACTCTTTAAATAAGTCTAATTGTTCCTTCATTATAGAAAGTTCTTCCTTAACAGAGTTTCTTAATAAATTAGCACCATACCAACCGGAACATAATTTAAGATTTTCTTTTTCAAGTTTAGGAATTAATTCACTAGATTTTTTTGGAAATTTTCCACCCGCCTCAATACCTGAAAAACCAATTTCATTAGTTTCTTTTAAACATTGTTCTAAAGTTGTATCTCCACCCAACTCAGGAAAATCATCATTACTCCAAGCAATAGGTGAAACTCCAATTTTTATACTCATAAATAAATTTATGTTTTAATTTGTTTTTAAAATATATATATTATTAAATAATATTAGATCAAATGAAAAAAATTCTAAAATTAGGAATAGTAGGAGGAGGCCCAGGTTCTTGGATTGGCAATATACACAGGATTTCATCAGGTATTGATGGAAAATATAAAATTTGCGCGGGTTCTTTTTCAAGAAACGCTAAAACAAGTTTCACATTTGGATCGTCTTTAAATTTAAACAAAGATAGATGTTATTCTAATTACAAGACAATGGCTGACAGAGAATCTAAAAGAGAAGATGGAATTGATGTTGTTGCGATAATGACACCTCCTGGTAGCCATCAAATAATTGCAGAATATTTTATTAAAAAAAATTTTCATGTCATATCTGATAAACCGTTCGCCTCGACGTATGATCAAGCAAAAAAACTATACTCAACAATAAAAAAAAACAAAAAAATTATCTACGGATTAACACATAATTACTCTGCATACCCAATGGTTAGGATGGCAAAAAAATTAATAAAAGACGGAAAAGTAGGAAATATTGAATTTGTTAATGTTGAATATGTCCAAAATTGGTCAAATGGTATTGAAGTTACAAAGAAAAATTCAAAAAAAATTTTTAGGTGGAAATTAGATAAAAAAGTAGTTGGCTCATCTGCTGTTCTAAATGAAATAGGAACTCACGCATACCATCTTGCAAACTATATAAGTGGTCTTAAGGGTAGTTCTTTATTTGCTGATATAAAAAAATTTAGTAAAAAAATAAATTTAGATAATAATGCCCAAGTTTTTCTTAACTACGAAAATGGAGCTAAGGGTATGTTTTGGACATGCATTTCTGCTAAAGGAGGAAACTATGGTTTAAGAATAAGAATTTTTGGATCTAAAGGTAGCTTAGAATGGGTTCAAAATGATCCAAATTATTTGAGGCTTAATCCGGCAAAAAGTGCGGTTAAAATTTTAGAAAAAGGTTTTCATGAAGCTGATTTTTCTAAAAACTTTGCTCGAGTAAAATCTGGTCACCCAGAAGGATACGTAGATGCATTTGCTAATATATACAACGAAGTTGCAGATCATATAAATTCTAAAGATAATAAAAAGATACGTTATTATCCCACAGCTTACGAAGGGTTACTTACTGCTAAATTCATTCAAACTTGCATTGACTCATCTAGAAAAAAAAAATGGCTTAAATTTTAATGATTAATGTAGCTTTATTTGGGTTTGGACGTATCGGACAAATGCACGGAGAAAATATTTGTAAGCATCCAAAGTTCAAACTCAAATATGTTTATGATAGAGATCCAAGATTATCAAAGAAATCAGAAAGTACTCTTAAAACTAAATCAATTAAAGATTATAATATTGCACTTAAAGATAAAGATGTAGATGTAATTTTTATTGCCTCTTCAACGCCCACTCATATTAACTTCATTAGAGAGGCAGCAGCTCACAAGAAGACAATATTTTGTGAGAAACCATTAGATCTTGATTTAAACAAAATAGTAAGTTGTAAAAAATATATACAGAAATTTTCACCTCGTATTCAAATAGGTTTTAACCGTAGGTACGATCCTGGTCACTATTACTTAAAAAAATCAATAGATCAAAAAAAAATTGGTAAATTACAAAAAATTATTATTACTTGTAGAGATCCTGCTCCTCCACCACTCGCATATTTAAAAACTGCAGGAGGAATATTCAAAGATATGATTATTCATGATTTTGATCTTATTAGATTTTATTTAAAAAATGACCCTATCAAGGAAGTTTTTGCCACTACCAGTGATTTATCAGAATACGTTACATTATTTAAAAAAGTTAATGACTATGAGTTAGCAACAGTAGTTTTAAAATCTAAAAAAGGTGTCCTTTGCACTATAAATAACGCAAGACATTGTACATACGGACACGATCAACGCGTTGAAGTTTTTGGAACTAAAGGCATGCTAATATCAAACAATAAAAGAGAAAGTGAAGTTGAGTTAAGCAACAACCAAGGAACTAACATCAAAAAGAAACTATTAAACTTTTTTATTGAAAGATATAATGAGGCTTATTATTTGCAACTGCATGATCTTGCAGATCTAGCTATCAAAAAAAAAAAACCTAGAGCTAATTTCGATGATGGACATCAAGCTTTAGTTTTAGCAGTTGCGGCGGCTAAGTCTTTAAAATTAAAAAAAATAGTTAAGATTTAATAAAATATGCAAATTGGTATTGATGTAGGGGCAACTAAAATAGAAAGTGTTGTTTTGGAAGATAATGGCAAAGAACAACATCGCTCAAGAACTGCTTGCCCAAAAGAATACAATCAAATTCTTAAAACAGTAAAGGAAATAAACGACAATTTAGAAAAAACGTTCAGCACAACTTTACCAATAGGCGTATGTCACCCTGGGATTCATTCACCGCAAACTGGTCTTGTAAAAAATGCACCTAATTGTTTTTGGCTTGAAAAAAAACCGTTTCAAAAAGATTTAAGAAAATTACTTAATAAAGAAGTTTTTTGTGAAAATGACGCTAATTGCTTTGCTCTTTCTGAGGCGATAGACGGTGCTGGTAAAAATTATAAAGTTGTCTATGGAATTATATTAGGATCTGGAGCAGGCGGGGGTTTAGCTGTAGATAAAAAAATTGTATCAGGGCCCAATGGTGTAGCAGGCGAATGGGGTCATAATCAACTTCCTTTTATGGCTGCAACTAAAGAAGGTCTAAAAAGTATAGTCTATAGAGAGTGTGAGGTTGAAAGTTTTATTTCGGGACTTTCTTTAGCTAAAAGATTTAATGAGAAATTTAACAAAAATATCAAAACTAACGAAATTTTTGAGCTTTACAGAAACAATGATTCAGATGCTATTAAATTTATTGATGATTTTAAAAATAATCTTGCTATGTCACTTTCCTCAATAATCAATATTTTAGATCCTGATGTATTTATTTTTGGAGGTGGAGTTTCAAATGAGATTGATTTTTTAAATGAAATTCATTCACGGGTATCTAAATACGTTACTGGGAAAGAATATGAAGGAGTATTTTTAAAACCAAAATATGGTGATGCTAGCGGTGTAAGAGGCGCAGCAAGATTAGGCCGATCATCTGGTCTTTGAGTTATCTTCATTAAGCTGATTTTTATTTTGTTTTCAATAATTGTTGTAACTAAAGGGTTATTCATACAATTTTTAATTTCAACTATAAATTGAATTTAAACATACTGCTTTCAATTTTTTATATACAAATTATAATTCTTAATAATTTCTTAAGAAATAAACTAAATAAATAAGGAGAAAAATGAAAAAATTAATTATAGCATTTTATATCTTTCTTGTGCCTAGCTTTTTAAACGCAGCACCAACAGTTGAAGTACTTCACTGGTGGACCTCTGGTGGAGAAGCAAAAGCTTTACAAGTTTTAAAAGATGATTTTGCAAAACAAGGTGGTATATGGAAAGATATGCCTGTTGCTGGTGGCGGTGGAGATGCAGCAATGCAAACTCTAAAGGCTAGAATAGTAGCAAACGACGCGCCTGCTGCGGCTCAAATTAAAGGACCTACTATTCAAGAGTATGATGATGAAGGTGTAGTTGCTCCTTACAATGTTAATGCTGTTGCAAAAGCTGAAAAATGGGACAAACTTTTAAGTAAGCAAGTTGCTGGTCACATGAAGTGTGATGGCGGTAAAGCTTATTGTGCAGCACCAGTGAATATCCACAGAATTGATTGGTTTTGGGCTAACAAAAAAGTTCTAGATTCAAACAGTATCAAAATGCCAACTTCTTGGGCTGAATTTAATTCTGCTGCTGACAAACTACAAGCAAAAGGAATTATTCCTTTAGCTCATGGTAGTCAGCCTTGGCAAGATGCAACAGTTTTTGAAGCTGTAGCTCTTGGAATAGGTGGAAACAATTTTTATAAAAAAGCGTTTGTAGATCTTGATGCTAAAACACTAGGCGGTTCAACTATGGTTAAAGTTTTCGATCAAATGAGAAAACTTAAAAACTACACAGATCCAGGTTCTCCAGGAAGAGATTGGAACGTTGCTACAGGTATGGTTATGGAAGGTAAAGCTGCATTCCAAATTATGGGAGACTGGGCAAAAGGTGAATTTGCTGCTGCAGGTATGCAACCAGGTAAAGACTACTTGTGTTCTCCAACTCCTTCAAACAATGGATATCTTTATAACGTTGATTCATTTATCTTTTACAAAAATGCTGGAAAAGAAAAAGTTGAAGGACAAAAACTACTTGCTAGTCTGATCATGGGTAAAAACTTTCAAAAAGTTTTTAATATGTACAAAGGATCAATACCAGCTAGATTAGATGTGTCTATGGATGATTTTGACATGTGTGCAAAAAAATCAAACGCTGATTTAAATACAGCATCAAAAAAAGGTGGGTTGATGCCTAGTTTTGCTCATGGTATGGCATTAAGAGGAGCTCAAAAAGGGGCTATTCAAGATGTTGTAACTGATCATTTTAATACAAACATGTCTTCACAAGAAGCAGCTAAAAAAGTTGCTGCTGCTGTAAAGGCGTCTCTATAAAAACAAAAGTCTAATAATTTCTACGCCATTGAAAAATGGCGTAGTTATAAAATAATTTAAATATGTATTGGGTTAAAAAAAATTTACCAAAGATTGTTATATCTCCATCTTTTGCATTATTAGCATGGTTTGTTTATGGTTTCATTTTATGGACAGCCTATATTTCTCTCACAAAATCTAAAATTTTACCTAAATATGATCTTTGGGGAGTAGGGCAATATTTTAGATTGTGGAGCATGGATAGATGGCACACTTCTGTATCTAACTTATTTATTTACACGGTATTATTTTTAACTTTATGTATAGTTATAGGTGTTGTTCTTGCAATTTTATTAGATCAAAAAATTCGAGGAGAAGGTGTTTTAAGAACAATATATTTATATCCAATGGCTTTATCATTTATTGTTACTGGTACTGCTTGGAAATGGATTATGAATCCAACAATGGGTATAGAAAAATTTTTTGTCGATATAGGTTTTGTAAATTTTACTTTTGATTGGCTGGTTACTTCGGGCATGTCTATTTATTGCGTTGTAATAGCTGGTGTTTGGCAATCTTCTGGTTTTATAATGGCAATATTTTTAGCAGGTTTAAGATCAATTGATGACGAGATAATTAAAGCTGCAAAAATTGATGGAGCAGGTATATTTTCGATTTACACTAAAATTGTTTTACCGATGATGAGGCCAGTTTTTATGAGTGCTATCGTTATATTGGTTCACTTATCAATTAAAAGCTATGATTTAATAATTGCACTTACTGCCGGAGGCCCAGGAACTTCTTCTGATATGCCAGCTATATTCATGACACAGTATGCTTTTAACAGAAGTGAGGTTGCGTTAGCATCCTCTAGTGCCATGATGATGTTTTTAACTGTAACAGCTATTGTAATTCCTTACTTATATTCTGAGTTGAGAAGGGAAGATGGAAAAAGATAATTTAAAATTAATTGAACTTGAAAGATCTTCTAAAAAGAAAAAAACAATCTATAGATGGATTTTATTTTTGATCTTAGGAATATTTGCAATATTTTATATAGCACCCTTGTACGTAATGATCGCAACCTCTTTAAAAACAATGGAAGAAATCAGAATTGGAAACTTATTTTCATTACCAGGCAGTTTAAATTTTGATTCTTGGGTAATAGCATGGCAAGGTCAAACTGTTAACAGCACATCTGGTTTAAAAATGGATGCAGGCAATGTTTTTCTTAAAAACTATTTTTGGAATTCTACAAAAATGGTTGTACCTGCTGTTTTAATTTCAACAATTTTTGGAGCTTTAAATGGATATGCCTTAACCAAGTGGAGATTTAAATATGATAATATAATTTTTTTACTTTTTTTATTTGGAACTTTTATACCCTATCAAGCAATTCTACTACCAATGGCAAGAACTTTAGGTGTTTTAGGCTTATCCAATTCAATCACAGGATTAGTTGTGGTTCATGTTATTTATGGACTTTGTTTTACTACTTTGTTTTGCAGAAATTATTATATTTCTATTTCAGATGAAATAGTACGAGCAGCAAGAATAGATGGTGCAGGCTTTTTTTCAATATTTTTTAAAATTTTACTTCCAATATCAGCTCCTATATTAGTTGTAACTGTTATCTGGCAATTTACACAAATATGGAATGACTTCTTATTTGGTGCAACTTTTTCTTTTGGTGAAGCTGCTCCAATACAAGTAGCTCTAAACAATATGGTACTTACTAGTACCAGTGTAAAAAGATATAATGTAGATATGGCTGCTGCAATAATTGCTGGATTTCCAACCCTAATTGTATACGTATTAGCAGGAAAATATTTTATAAGGGGATTAACAGCAGGATCAGTAAAAGGATAAAATGGCAACTTTAAAAATAAAAGATATCAATAAAAATTTTGGAAAAACAGAAGTCTTAAAAGGAATAAACTTAGATATTTCAGAGGGAAATTTTTTAGTTTTATTAGGGCCATCTGGATGTGGAAAATCAACTTTGTTAAATACAATTGCAGGTCTTGAGACATGTAATAGTGGAGACATATTAATTGATAATCATAGGGTGAATGATATGGAGCCTAGTGACAGAGATATAGCTCTTGTCTTTCAATCATACGCACTCTATCCGGCGATGACTGTTAAAAAAAATGTTACGTTTGGTCTTGAGCAAAGAAAAATATCAAAAGAAAAAATTGAAGAATCATTAAAAAATGTAGCAAACTTATTACAAATTAATGAATTATTAGAAAGAAAACCATCACAACTTTCTGGTGGTCAGAGACAACGAGTTGCAATGGGTAGAGCACTAGTAAGAGATCCAAAAATATTTTTATTTGACGAACCTTTATCTAACTTGGATGCAAAATTAAGAGTAGAAATGAGACGTGAAATAAAAAAATTACACCAGAAGCTCAAAACAACAGTTGTTTATGTTACTCACGATCAAACAGAAGCTATGAGTCTAGGGTCTAAAATAGCCATTATGAATCACGGAGTAATACAACAATGTGATAGTCCAAAAACTATCTATAAAAAACCACAAAACGTTTTTGTAGCAGACTTTATAGGTTCTCCATCAATGAATTTAATCAGCGGAACTCTTAATACGACTAAGCATCAAGTTAATTTTGAATGCGTTGATTCTAAAGGTGCAAATCAAATACCAGTAGAAACTTATAATTTTCTTAAAAAAGACAGTCAAAATACTAGAGAGGTATTATTTGGTATTAGACCTGAGCATATGTACCTAAACAAAAATAATAAAAATGATTATCAAATAGAATTAAAAACAATTTTAAGTGAATATATCGGTCATGAACAAATCATTACTTTTGATTACTATAATCAAGAATTAGTTGGTAAGTTTTCTTCGTCAGTAGACATACCTATGGAAAAGAATTTTAACCTGTTCTTTGACTTAGACCAAATTTCAATATTTGATAAACAAACAGGAGAAAGACTATGATGAAAGTAAAATACTTCGATTTAGAAAATAAAAATGTTTTTGTAACTGGTGGTGGTTCCGGTATTGGAGCTTCAATAGTTGAGCATTTTTGTGAACAACAAAGTAAAGTTTTTTTTGTAGATATAAATGAAGAAGAATCTCAAAAAGTTATTAAAATATGTACAAATAAAAAGTTTTCAATCCCAAGTTTTATAAAATGTGATCTTAAAAATATAAAAGAAACACAAAGTGTGATTTATAAAACTATAAAAGATAATGGACCAATAAACATATTAATAAATAATGCAGCTAACGATCAAAGACACACTATTGACGAAGTAACAGAAGAATACTGGGAAGATAGAATTAATGTTAATTTAAAACATTTTTTTTTTACTATTCAGGCTGTTAAGAAAAGTATGATTGAAAATTTAAGTGGCGCTATAGTAAATATGGGATCTGTATCATGGATGATGGGTGAGGGTGGGATGCCAGCATACACAACCTCAAAAGCAGCAATTTTAGGTATGACCAGATCTTTCGCTAGGGATCTTGGGCCATATAACATTAGAGTCAACTCAGTAGTTCCAGGGTCAATAGCAACTGAAAGACAGATAAAAATGTGGTTAACTCCAGAATATAAAAAAATTATTTTAGATAAACAATGTCTAAAAAGACAGCTAACACCCTCTGAAGTCGCTCAGGTAGTTATGTTTTATTCTTCAGATCAATCTTCCGGATGTACTAATCATTACTATATGGTTGACGCAGGAATAATTTAAACAATTAATAATTTCTGCACTTCTTCTTCTGAAAAGTAATTTGGTTTTTTACAAGTTGTTTTAATTATTTGTGATGATGATGTTGTGCAGGCTTTCACTGTAGAAACAATCATGTCAAGTACGTGAAGTGAAAGTTCGCCAGAACACCTGTGCTCTGAGTTCTGTTCTATCGAGTATGCCATTTCGGACAAGCCAACACCTCTATAGTTTGCATTTGAAGCAGATTCATTTACTCTTGAACTTTGGCTGGTAATGTTAATTTTTCCTAATTTCATTTTATCAGTTTTGTATTCATTCCATTTATCATTTGAACTAGTAAAAATGTGACAGGAACCACCAAACATATTAGGATCAGGAACTATTGCTGAGCCCTTTGTTCCGTATACTTCAATATGATTTCTTTGATGGGCAGCTACATCAAACGATAGAGTTAATTGCATAATTGAATTATTCTCAAATTCTATTGTTGCCAGATAAGAGGTAGGACAGTTCACTTTAAATTTTTTTCCCTTTTTTGGACCTATTCCAATTTCTCTTTCATTAAACATTTTTAAAGATCTACCTTGAACATTTTTGGCAGGACCAAGTAAGTTTACTAAAGCAGTAAAATAGTAAGGTCCCATATCAATAACTGGACCACCACTTTTTATATCAAACCATGACTCAGGGTTAGGGTGATATGACTCAACACCCGGAAAAGCAAACATGGCATTACCTAATTTAACTTCTCCAATTAAATCACTATCAATAAGTTCTTTAGTTTTTTGAATACCACCTCCTAAAAAAGTATCAGGAGCACAACCTATGTACAATTTTTTTTTTTTTGATAATTCAAAAAGTTCTTTTCCTTCATCAAAATCAATAGCTAAAGGTTTTTCACTATATGTATGCTTACCGGCGTCTAAAGATTTCTTTGCAATTTCATAATGAGCCTTTGGTATAGTTAAGTTAAGAATTATTTCTATTTCTTTATCTTCTAGTATTTCTTTTACAGATACAGCTTCAATATTATAAGTTTTTGCACAATGTTTTGCTGTTTCTAAATTAATATCTGCACACTTAATGATTTTAATATTATTAAAATATTTATGAGCTCTAAAATATGTTTCAGCAATATGCCCACAACCTATAAGGCCTACTTTAAAAACTTTATTCATTGAGGTTAAACACCTTTTCTTTGTTTTTTTTTTCCTTCAAGGTGATCTTTTAATGCCTTCTTGTTCTCTTCTGTAGTTGGCATTGCTAGGGTGGGACTTTCCCAATAGGCTGACCCTTCTAACCATTGATAACCATCTGTATGTATAGATATTACATAGGTATTCTTTGATGTTTTAGCCCTCTTAAAGGCTTCTTCTAATTCAGATATTGAATTTACATGTTCTGCTTCAGCACCCATGCTCCTTGCGTGAGCAGCGAAATCAACTGGAACTAAGTTAGGTGTTTTAGAGCTTTTCAACATGCAGTTAAATTCCTTACCGCCTTTATAGAGTTGAAGTCTGTTAATTACAGCGTGACCACCATTATCACAAACTATTATTATTAATTTATGGTTAGTTATAACTGCACTATATATATCAGAGTTAAACAACAAATAAGAACCATCGCCAACAAAAGAAACTACTTCTTTATCTGGATTAGCCATTTTAATTCCTAAGGCTCCTGATATTTCATAACTCATACAGCTAAAACCCCATTCAGTTTCATGTGTATTAAGTTCTCTAGGTTTCCATACCTGGACAACTTCACCAACTAAACCGCCAGCAGCTGTAACCGCAATGTCTGATGGGTCTGAATTTCTATAACAAGCTCCAACTGCTTGCGCATAACTTGGAAGTTTTTGATTTGTTGGACCGCTTTCTTTGTCTATATATTCTTCCCAAGACTTTAATTCTACTCTAGATTTTTTATGCCAGCTATCATCAGCTTTCCAAGATCCTAATGCTTTCGATAATTCTATTAAACTTACTTTTGCGTCACCAACAATAGCTCTTGCCATATGTTTGTTCGCGTCAAATCTTCCAGCATTAATTGAAACTAATTTAAAATTTGGGTTTTCAAAATTTGCCCAAGAACCAGTGGTAAAATCTGCAAGCTTAGTGCCAACAGCTATCGCAACATCTGTTTCTTTTGCTAAATTATTTGCGGCTTTACCGCCAAGACCACCGATCGCACCTGTATAGTGTGAATGGTCTTTCTTCACCGTAGAATAACCCATAATAGTTTGCGTTACTGGAATATTATGTTTTATCGCAAAATTACTTAATTCATTCATTGCATCTGAATAAAAAACTCCACCACCAGAAATTAAAATTGGTTTTTTAGATTTCTTTATTAAGTCAGCTGCTTCTTTAATTTGAAAATCATCTGGTCTAGACCTTCTAATGATATGTACTTTTTCATGAAAAAAATCTTCTGGATAATTGAAAGTTTCACCTTGAGTATCTTGACTTAAAGAAATGCATGCGGGTCCACAATCAGCTGGATCCAGCATAACTTGAACCGCGTGTGGAAGACTAGATATTATTTGCTCAGGTCGAGTAATTCTGTCAAAATATCTTGTCACAGGTTTAAAAGCATCATTTGCAGTAACGCCAGGATTATTAAAATTTTCTACTTGCTGCAAAACTGGATCTGGCATCCTGTTAGAGAATGTATCTCCTGGTAGAAATAGTATTGGAATACGGTTGCTCATCGCAACACCAGCTGCTGTTACCATATTAGTAGCGCCCGGTCCTACAGATGAAGTCGCAATAAAAATTTGTTTTCTTCTTTTAGCTCTAGAATAAGCAATACCTGTCAAAGCCATGTTAGTTTCATGATGTCCTCTCCACGTAGGTAGGTCTTTTTGATTTTCTTGAAGTGCCTGTCCAAGACAAGCAACATTACCGTGACCAAAAATACCAAATACACCTGGAAATAAAGGCACTTTTTTTCCTTCAATAAGTGTTTTTTGAGCTATTAGATATTTCACAACAGCGTGAGCACAAGTTAGTTGAATTGTTTTCATAATTTCTTTAAGTTGGAAACTAGGTAATTAAATTCATTTAAGCAATAATAAAATTTATGTACGAAAAATTTGGACAATTCATAGAAGGTAAATGGCAAAAATCTGAAAAGGGGGAAACTTATGATGTTATTAACCCAGCAACGGAAGAAGTTTTAGGGAAAGCATCTAAGGCATCTGAAAACGATGTTAATAAAGCTCTCAAGTCAGCTGAGAAAGGTCTAGAGATTTGGAGAAAAACTCCACCCTGGGAAAGAGCTAAAATAATAAGAAAAATTGCAGACTTAATGCGTGAGCGTTCAGACATTTTGGCTAAATGGTTAACTTTAGAAGTTGGCAAACCATTGGCAGAGGCAGCTGGTGAAGTTGGTGGTGCTGCTGATATTTTTGAATGGAATTCGGAAGAGACAAAAAGAATTTATGGACAAATAGTTGAGAGTAGATTTGAAAATACAAGAATGTTTATTAAATACGAACCTGTTGGTGTTGTTGCTGCGTTGATACCATGGAATTTTCCAATAGTTCTAGCTTCAAGAAAAATTTCAACAGCTTTAGGAGCGGGATGTTCAGTTATTTGTAAACCTGATGTAATTACACCTGGTAGTGTAATGGAATTAATGAACATTATTAGTGATGCAGGTGTTCCACCAGGAGTAGTTAATTTATTATCTGGTGATCCAGCAGGTATTTCATCACAACTAATTTCATCTGATATTATTAAAAAGATATCAATTACAGGATCAACAAGAGTGGGTAAATTAATTTTAAAACAAGCAGCAAATAAAGTTCAAAGAGTGACAATGGAACTTAGTGGTCATTCACCATTTATAGTTTTTGATGATGTCGATATTAACAAAGTAACAGACATGGCTATTACAGCAAAATTTAGAAATAATGGACAAGTCTGTATATCTCCTAATAGATTTTACATACATGAATCAAAAAAAGATGAATTTGCTAATATGCTTGTAGCTAAGGCAACTAAACTTAAGATTGGCAACGGAATTAACAAAGATACAATATTAGGGCCTTTAACTACTGAAAAAAGACTTCAGGAAATTGAAGCCTTGGTTGAAACTACAAAGAAAGAAGGTGCTAAAGTATTGTGTGGTGGTAGAAAACCAGCTGGATTTAACAAAGGTTATTACTATGAACCAACAATTTTTGATGATGTAAAAGATGACTTTACAATAATGACACAAGAACCATTCGGTCCTCTGGTTCCAATTTTAACTTTTAAAGACACAGAAGAAGTGATCAAAAGAGCTAATGACAATGATCTAGGGCTAGCAAGTTATGTTTACACAAACTCTCTTGAACGAGCTCATAAAGTGTCAGAAAAAATGGAAACAGGAACCTGTGCAGTCAATACTCCAGCAATCGCATTTGCAGAAACACCTTTTGGTGGAATGAAACAAACAGGGTATGGTAGAGAAGGCGGGTCTATGGCGATTAAAGACTATCTTAACGTAAAATACACACACTTTGGTATAAATTATTAATCGTGAGAAAAAATAAACTAAAAGAAATATTCAAACAAGGTGGCTCAGCTATTAATGGATGGTTGCAAATACCAAATTCTTTTACTGCAGAATTAATGGCAAATCAAAATTGGGACTCTCTTACACTTGATATGCAACATGGTGTAATTGATTATTCACATGCTATCTCTATGCTCCAAGCTATTTCAACAACTAACGTTGTACCGTTGGCAAGAGTTAACTGGAATGAACCTGGTCAAATAATGAAGATTTTAGATGCAGGCGCATATGGTATTATCTGTCCCATGGTTAGCAATAGAAAAGAAGCTGAAAATTTTGTTCAAGCATGCATGTACCCGCCAAGAGGTTACAGAAGTTATGGTCCCATTAGAGGCTTAGTTTATGGAGGACTTGACTATGCAGATGAAGCAAACAATGAAATTTTAAAATTTGCAATGATTGAGACAAAGGAGTCGTTAGATAATCTTGATGAAATTATGCAAACACCTGGACTGGATGGCATTTACATAGGTCCTGCTGATTTAAGCCTAGCAGTTGGAGAAAAACCAAGTTTTGACAAACCGGAGGGTGATCCTGTTTACGAAGTTATAATGAAAATTTTAGAACATGCTAAAAAAAATAAAGTTATTGCTGGAATTCAAAATGCGCAACCCGAATATGCTGATAAAATGATAAAAAAAGGATTTCAACTTGTTACGATAGGTACTGATCAAAGATTTATGACTGCTGCTGCAAAAACTGCTTTAAGTATAATTAGAAAAGATCAAAAAAAAGATACTGGTAAAGGATACTAATTTAATTATTTAATGAGCTATTACGTTTATATGCTCAAACTAATTAGTAAAAAACCTATTACATACGTTGGTTATACAAAAGATATTAAAAAAAGAATCAGTCTGCATAACAGTGGAAAAGGGGCTAAATTTACACGTGGACGTAAATGGAAGCTCATATACAAGGAAAAGTTTGCATCAAAAAACAAAGCAATTTCAAGAGAATATTATATAAAGAAAAATAGAAAACTTAGAAATCAAATTAAAAATAAAGCTATATGAAAATTTCAATTTTATTACCATATAAAGAAAATTTTTCCCCAACTTATCCTGGTGCTGTTTCTCTGTTTATAAACGAAACAACTCAAATAAGTAAATATAAAAAAAATATTAAGGTTTATGGATCTACAGAATATAAAAATAAATTTAAACCTAACTATGTAAATATTGACTTAAACAAAAGAGGAATAGGAAGCCAAACTAAAGAGTATATAAAAAAATTTATTATTTTTGAAAAAAAAAATCCTTCGGATTTAATTGAAATACACAATAGACCAAATTACTTAAAGTATCTTGATGAAAAATTAAATGTAAGAAATTTCATACTATTTTTTCATAATGATCCGCTGTCAATGGACGGATCTAAGACCACCGAAGAAAGAGAATATCTTTTAAAGAAATGTCATAGAATAATTTTTAATAGTAACTGGTCCAAGAATAGATTCCTTGAAGGAATGGAAAATAATTTAGTCAATAGTGTAAAGCTTTTAGTTTTTTTTCAATCTGCCAGAAAAACTAATTTAAAGAATATTAATAATAAAAAAAAATGGATAACTTTTGTTGGAAAACTAAACAAAGCAAAAGGGTATGATATATTTTCTAAAGCTATTACAAATATATTAAATAAAAATCCTGATTGGAGAGCTAAAATTGTAGGTGATGAAAAAAGAGAAAAAATTTTATTAAAACATAAAAATGCAGATTTACTAGGTTTTTTAGATCATAAAACAGTTTTAAATATTTTTAAAAAAACGAGTATTGCTATTGTTTGTTCGAGATGGGACGAACCATTTGGTAGAACTAGTCTTGAAGCTGCTGCAAATGGATGTGCGGTAATAATATCTAACAAAGGGGGTTTACCAGAAACTGTTACTAATGCAATAATTTTAAATCAATTAAATGAAAAAGAACTTGAAATTAAAATTAATAATCTAATTAAAAATAATAATGAACGTAGAAAATTACAAGAACTATCAATAAAAAATTTTTTTCTTACCCATAAATATGTATCAAATCTTATAGATAACTACAGAAAAGAAAAACTTTACAAAAGCAATTTATTTTTTACAAAAAAAAATAAGAAACCGCTACGTATACTTCACGTTACCAACTTTAATGAAAGGTTAGACGGTAGATTGTTTTTTAATACAGGCAGAAGAATTAATAATGGTTTTATTAGATTAGGACATAGTGTTTTAGGTTTTAGTGATAGAGATATTGTAAAATATTATAAATCATACAAGGATTTTACAGGCGCAACATCACTAAACAATAAACTAAGAAAAACATGTTATAACTACAAGCCTGATATGATCGTAATGGGCCATAGTGATTTAATTAACACTCAACAACTTGGAGAACTTAAATCGGACTACCCAAATATAAAGATAGCACAGTGGTTTTTAGACCCTTTAAATAAAGATGGGCCTGATTATGAGAGAAATAGAAAAAGAATTTTAGATAAAACTGAACATATTGATACAAATTTTATCACAACATCTCCTTCAGTGCTTAAATTTTTACCAAATACAACAAAAAATTATTTCATTCCTAATCCTGTAGATAGTTCTTTTGAAACATTAAACAATTTTACAAGCAATTGTAACGTAGACGTTTTTTTTGCGTTAAGCCATGGAGTTCATAGAGGAATTTTAAAGACAGGAAAAGACGATGATAGAAATTATTTTTTAAAGCAGTTAGAAAAAGTAACGCCTAATATTAAATTCGATATATATGGCTTGAATAAAAAACAACCAATTTGGGCAGACCATTATTTTAAAGTTATATCTAATTCAAAAATGGGATTAAACTTAAGCCGTGGAAAACCAATTAAATACTATAGTAGTGACAGAATTGCACAAATAATAGGTAATGGACTAGTTACACTAATTGATGAAAAAACCCAATATGGAGATTTTTTTACTAAAAAAGAAATGGTTTTTTATAAAAATATTAGTGATTTATCCGAACAAGTTATTAGAATTTCTAAAGATGAAAAATTGCGAAAAGCTTTAGGTAAGGCTGGAAAAGATAAATATTTTAAATTTTTTAATTCTACTTTAGTAGCTGATTTTATAATAAATAAAACTTTTGAAATATCTAAAGATAAAAAATATTTGTGGCATAATTAATGTTTTCAATAATTATTCCTACATTAAATAATGTTAATTATTTAAAACTTTGTATTGATAGTATTAAGAAAAATTCTAACTTTAATCATGAAATAATTGTTCATGTAAATCAAGGTACAGACGGTACTTTAGAATATCTGAACGAAAATAAGATTAAATATACTTATACCGAATACAACTCGGGCATATGCTACGCGGTTAACACTGCTGCAAAAAAAGCAACAACCAAATATATCCTCTATGCACATGATGATTTTTATTTTTGCCCTGAATGGGACCTCTCATTAAATGATGAAATAAAGAAACTACCTAATAATTTATTTTATTTATCGGGAACGATGGTTCAAAATGGTCAAGTAGAATTAGATTGTGGTGACTCTTTAGAAAATTTTGATGAAATTAAGCTTCTTAATAATTATAAAAATATAGATTTTTATGATTTTCAAGGATCTACATGGGCACCTCATTTAATTCATAGAGATATCTGGAAAAGAGTAGGGGGACTAAGTGAAGAATTTTTTCCTGGAACAGGATCAGATCCAGATTTAAATATGAAATTATGGAAAATTGGCGTTCGGGTATTTAAAGGTCTAGAAAACTGTAAGGTATATCATTTTGGATCTATTGTTACGCGGAAATACAAAAAGATTAACAAAACAGCAATTACAGAGTCCGGTAGTAAGGGTGGAAAAATTTTTTTATTAAAATGGGGTATAAAAATTAAATTTTTTACAAAGTATTATTTGAATGGGTGTATTTCAGAAAATAATAGAATTTTTTGTAGAGAATATGATGGGCCGTTAAAAAATCCAAAGTTGAGTTTTGTATATGTTATTGAACTTTTTTTAAATAAATTAAGTTTTTTATATTACAAATTTTTTTTTAAAAAATGAAAAAAATTGATTTATTTATAAAAGAAAAGCTATTATTTGGAAATATTTTTTTCAAAAAAATATATTTTTTTTTCAATAGATATAGATACCTTTTTTTTTCTAAAAAAAATTCCTATTCTCAAGGTTCAATGGATTTAATTCTTTTAGATGTTTTTAAAAATAATAATAATGGTATTTACATTGATGTTGGCTGCCAACACCCAATAAAAAATAATAATACGTATTTGTTGCACAAGAAAGGATGGTCAGGAGTAAATATTGATCTAGACGAACATAACATTGAAATATTTAAATATAATCGACCTAATGATATTAATTTGAAATGTGCAGTTTCAGATAAAATTGAAGAAGTTGATTTATATTTTTATCACGTTAAATCACCTATTAATACATTAAACAAATCAGTAAGTGATTATCAAACAGCAAATGTTAATAAAATAATTAAGATAACTACAAACACACTAAATAATATTCTTGAAAAAACAACTTATTCGAATAAAAAGATTGATCTACTTACTATTGACGTTGAGGGTAATGAGCTAAAAGTATTGAAAGGTTTAGATTTAATTAAGTTTTCTCCGTTTTTAATAGTTGTTGAATTTTTAGACTTAGACTCCAAAAAATTCGAGATTGCATATAATAACTTAAATAATATTTTGAAGTCAGAATTATATACGTATTTGTTAAGTAAAAATTACAAATTAGTAAATTGGGTTAATGGTGACTTGGTGTTTGTTAAAGCTTGATTTTATTTAAGGCATTATTTTTGAACAAATTAGCTTCTAAAATATATCTTCTAACCATTTGAGTAGTTTTGTGGCCAGTCATCGCCATTATATTTCTTTCCTCAGCTCCAGATTCAGCGGTTGAAGTAGCAAAACCTGACCTTAGACTGTGTCCTGCATATTTATTTCCATCTAAACCAGCTAAAAAAGCATATTTTTTAATTATGAGAGCCACACCTTTGTCTGAAATTGGGAATATTTTTCCTTTTCTGTTATGAGATTGCATCCAGTTCTGTAAATGTAAAACTGGACAGTATGAAGTGCTATTAAAAGAGGGGATAGCTTTTGTCATTCCTTCTCCTGATTGATCAGTTTTTGACCTTTTAACAAATATTTTAACTCCTTCCATTACAAACTCAACATCCTCGTAATCAATTGCAACTAGTTCAGACCTTCTAAAACCGCCTGCAAAACCTATTAAAATTAATGCTTTGTCCCTAATTTTTCTATTTTCTTTAATTTTACCTTTATTTATTGAATCAATTATAAGTTTTAAATCATTGATTAATATAGGTTTTTTTGCTTTTTGATTACTTCCTTTTTCCCTTTTGATACCCAGCAAATTTTCCATAACAAGTGGATGTTTGGTGTCTATGTAATGACCTTTAAGCTTATGAATAACACTAATTGAAGCTATCCTTCTCTTTAGCGTGCTAAACTTAGATGTCCGTGAAAGATTTGTTAAATATAAAGATAGTATTTTAGGGTCAGCTGGCAGCGGACTAAAATTATTTTTAATACAAAAATTTGAAAAATGTTTGAAATCTGATTCATAGGCACGTAAAGTATTTGGAGACTTTGAGTTTTTTAAGTTTTTTAAAGTTTGTACCTCTAAGCTTTTTATGTCATTTACAAGTTCATTCATGTTAATTTCCGATAACCATTAATTATCGGAATTAATATAATGAGTGCAATCAAAAGTCAATAGCCATAATTTATCTCTTAATGGTTAGTATACTTTTTAATTGGTGTGTCCTATTTTTAGAAAATATAGGAGATTTTTCTGGTTTAGGATAGGAAGGTGCAAATATTTTATTCTTTGTAATTATTCAGCCCGGCTTAATGATAATTTTTTATTTACTCTGGAGACATGAAAAAAAAAAAAACACATCTACAGGGAACTAAGTTTCAGCTTAGAGTGTGGGCCTACCTACGTAAAATACCCTTTGGTAGTGTTAAAACCTACACCCAGGTAGCAAAAGGTATAAGAAAACCCCATGCTGTGCGAGCTGTAGCCAATGCTGTAGGCAAAAACCCCTGTCCGCCAAAGATACCGTGTCATAGAGTGATAAGATCAGATGGGTCGCTAGGTGGCTACTCAGGCAAAGGTGGTATCGATACAAAGATAATGTTGCTCAAAAAAGAGGGCATAAAGCTCTAGTATTCTTATTTAATAGGCGTTTTAGAAGATTAACCCTACTCTGCTTGTACTAAAACATAACTCACGGCTTAGTTGTACTCAAATGAAGTTCATCTAAAAAAATAAGCTATCTAAGGCCGTTTAAACGCTATATACCATTACTGCAAGGCTCAAGAAGTGTTTCCAATTGCAGTTTCTGGAACCTCCAAATCTGTTGTTAACAAAGAGCTATTTAACCTTCTAGAAGCTATATATATCAACATTTTTATATATTTAAGTTAAAAAATTATAATATTTTTATAAAAACTACTTTATTAGCTATATTTTTTAGAATAAATTTAAATTTTTATTGAATATTATTATTAAATATATATATAAAAAAAACCTAATAAAAACAATGATTTAAGTCATTAAACTAATTTAAAACATTAATCTATTAGTAAGTAATACTTCCTTATAGTGTCTAATTAAGACTCTTTTTTTTTTTTTTTATTCTCCACCTAGAACCTTCTCTCACAATATAGCCACAGCAATTAGGAGAACGACATTTACATGGGAAATCTTTATAATTTTCATCGAAACCAAAACCATAATCATAAGATAGCTCTTCATTTTTTTTAATGTCTCTAATAGAGCTTATCCAAAGTTTAGTACCCTTCCCTGTCACTTCGCAATTAGGATTACAAGAATGATTGATTAGTCTTGCTGTATTAGATTTGTAATCTCCATCCATGTCGTATTTTTTGTTTATATTAAACAGGTAGATGTGTTTATCGTTATCAAATTTTTTATTAGATTCAGTTTCTTTTTTTGTAATTAATCTTCCTCTATATTCAATAACTTTTGTATCATTCTTAATGTCTTTAGTAGCTACAAGACCTTGATTGCTAATTTTAGATTTAATTACTTTGTACATTTTATTTTTTTTAATTTAATCAAAAGAAATATTTGAGAGCTATAAATACTATTATAGGTATTGTCAAAAAAGATACGACAGTTGACACAACAATAGTACTAGCGATACTGTTAACAACTTTTTTAGAAGAATACATAGATCCAATTAAGTAAGTAAGTATTGCACTAGGCATAGAGCACTGAATAAATAAAACCCCTGCTGGAACACCCTTTAAATCAAAAAAATAAATTAATGCTAACGCAACCAAAGGACCTAAAATTAATCTAGCAAATGTAGAAATTATTGAGTTTTTTAAAGAAAAGACTTTAAGCTTAGTAAGGGCTATACCAAGAGACATTAATATTAAGGCAATTGTAGAGTAAGCCAACAAAAAAGCTGTATTCTCAATAAATTTAGGTGGTTTAACATTAAAATATAAAAAAATAACTGCAACTAAAACAGCATAAACAGGTATGCTTTCTAAAAAAACTTTGAAACTTATTTTTTTACTCGCTAAAAAAATACCAATTGTAAAATGAGATATTATAACTACAGCTGAAATAGCCGAAGCAACACCTAAGCCGAGTTTTCCATAAGCAAACAAACAAATAGGTAAACCCATATTTCCACAATTTGGCAAGATTAAAGGTGGTAATTCACTAATATAATCTTTTTTTTGTACGGTAAGAACAATTAGACCAATTATTGTAAATCCTATGATTGCTAACAAAGTGTAGAAAAAATAATCAAAGAATAAACTAAAACTTATATCAGTTGAGGTGATTGCATAAAAAGCTATACCGGGTGAACCAAATTTTGCGGCAAAATAAGTAATAAATTTTGTATCATAGTTGGGATTTTTTTTACCTAGATAATAACCAACCCCAATCAAAGCAAATACAGGAACGATTACATCTACTAACTTAAGATATATATCCATGCTTAAGTTTTTTTAGTTTTTGTTCTTAATTTTATTTTTTGGTTGAATCCAATTGCTGATTCAAACTCTGTTAAACGCATATAAATAGACCTTAATTCAGTAATTCTTGTCCAGTTTTGAAGAAATAGAGAGAAGCTAGATTGTACTTCTCTAAAGGCGCTAGATGTTTGAACTAAAACCCCTAACGTCATGGCTCCAGTAAATAAGCCAGGACCCATAAGCAAATAAGGAACCATAACCATTGATTGATTATACATTATTATCCAAAGATCAAAATAACCATAGTGTAAAAACAGTTTATGATAGTTAAACTTAATTCCTGTAAATAGTTGTAGAATTGTACCGGGACCAGCATAATTAACTCTGTCATCTTCCGCGTAAACTAACTCTTTTCTAAAAGCGGCTTCAACTTTTTGGTTATTGTATTCTAAACCAGGAAGTTTAATTCCAACAATCCAGCTGATAAGAAGACCTCCTAAACTAGCTGTTAGTGACACAACAACTAAAGATCCAGATACATCTTTAAAAAAAGGTATTATAACATTTTCTGAAAGACCCCAAAGTATTGGAATAAAAGCAATTAGTAACATTAAGGCTCTAACGATTTGAAGACCTAAACTTTCAACAATTTTTGCAAAATTCATAGCATCTTCTTGAATACGCTGAGAAGCTCCTTCTACTTTAGCATCAGCAGCCTTCCAGTATGGCATGTATGAATACGTCATAGCTTCTCTCCATCTAAATGCCCATAAACGAGTAAAATAATTAGTTATCGTATAGATAATTACATAAGGGAGAGCTAATTTAAAAAAAGTTTTAATTCCATCATAAAATTCAGAGATTTCTCTTTTGGGAGCTTCCTGCAGAAGATCATAAAAACCCTTGTACCATTGGTTTATCATTACATCGATCCAGGTTTGTGAAAATAAAGATAAAATTATAAATACAAACCCACCCCAAGACCATAGAAGCCATTTTCTATCTGTAAAAAAACTACGCCACATAATTAATTTTTAGTAAAATTTTCTTCATATGGTTTTATAACAAAAGTTTTTTTTTTTGGTTCGATTATCGAGAAATTTATGTCGTTAGCTTCTGCATAATCAATTGCTTTTTCTTTTGATGCAAATTTTAATTTGATCTCTTTTAAGGTGTCACTTGAAGATTCCCATCCCATTAATGAATTAGTGTGCGGATCTCTTGTTTCAAACTCTAATACCCATTTTTTTTGTTTGCCTCTGCCAGATTGCATTG
>Ga0307986_10000749_pt1 | contig 23870 bp, 29 predicted proteins | sample EllFjometageno82_FD_203170 | JGI IMG/M metagenome (GOLD analysis project Ga0307986, IMG submission 203170) | Marine microbial communities from Ellis Fjord, Antarctic Ocean - #82 | ecosystem: Environmental > Aquatic > Marine > Unclassified | place: Southern Ocean | collected 2014-10-09 | reverse complement strand
TTGAATTATGTTTAGAACAAATTGACTTAATTTTAATTATGAGTGTAAACCCAGGTTTTGGTGGACAAAAATTTATGCCCGAGGTTTTAAAAAAAATGAAAATACTAAAAAAAATAGTCGATGAAAAAAAACTTAATGTCGATATAGAAATTGATGGTGGTATTAATTTTGATAACAGTCAACAAGCAAAGGAATTTGGAGCTAATATTTTAGTTTCTGGGTCCACAGTTTTCAAAGAAAACAACGGTAACTTAAAAAAAAATATTCAATTACTTAGATCTAATTAATGCTTAGTTTTGAGGCCTCTTATTTTTACTTGTTAGCAGTAGGAATTACTTTAGTTAACTTTTTTAAAAAAATTTATTTTACAACTAGTTACTACAATCAATCCTTAAGAACAAAATTACCAGAACAGTTATATTTTTACCCAAACCCATATTTACTTTCTTCATTTGTTAATCAAAAAAACTTTGCCATTAAACTTTCACGAATAAATATTGATACATTTTGGATGGGGTTTAAAAATAGTAAGGAAGAAGAAAATTTTAATAATTTTTTTTGGTTGAACTTGATTAATAGAAAAAATAATGGTGCGGTAATACAAAAAATTATTTCTATTTGGATAGATAATAATACTAAATATAATAAAAACAATTGGCATAATTCAATTATAAGTAAAAGAATTTTAGCCTGGATTCTTAATGCTAATATTATTTTAAATAATGCAGACGTTTCTTTTAGAAAAAAATTTTTTAATTCAATTATTACTCAGGTTAATCACTTAAAAAATAATTTAAATTATGAAAATAGTTCACCAAAAAAAATTGAGATTATTTCTGCGATTATTTTGTCAGGGCTTGTTTTCAAGGAGTATAATAAAAATTTTGAACTTGGTATCAAAGATTTAAAACAAGTAGTAGAAATTTTTTTTGATCAGGGTGGATGTCCTGTGAGCAGAAATATTCATGACCTTGTGCAATCATCAAAATTACTTGTCTTAATAAAAGAATGTTGTAAAGATGCCCAGGAATATATTCCTGATTATTTACACGATATTGTAGATAAACAAATAGATTGTTTGTTTTCTATAGAAGCTCCAATAAACAGAAACCCTTTGTTTAATGGTTCAGGCGAATTTAAAATTGAATCCTATTTAAATTATTTAACAGGTTTAGATTATAAGTTAAAAAGAGAGAGAGACAATATTAACCAAATTTATATCCTGAAAGAGAAAAAATTTTTACTTTTTTTTGACGGGGGTTCCCCTCCTAATAAAGAAAATTCAGGTAGCTATCAGTCAGGACCTTTATCTTTTGAATATTTTATTGATAATCATAAAATAATAACTAACTGTGGTTTCGGTGAGAAGATATCAAAAAAAGCTGAACTAATTAGCAAGCTTACATCCGCACAATCAACTTTATGTCTGAATGATTCTTCTGTAACCAGATTCGAAAGAAATAGTCTTATCAATAAGACTTTCGGATCTTCAATAACATCAACTTTTAAAGTTTTTGATTTTCACACAGATGAAGATACAAATTCTATATCTATTTCAGCTACACATGATGCTTATAAAAATAATTTTGGTTATCTTCACGAAAGACGAATCAAAATAAATAAAAAAAATGGAAGTTTATCTGGTGTAGATAATTTAATCTCAGAGAAAAACAATTTTGAATTGACAAATACATATAGTATCAGATTTCATCTTTATCCAGGAATCGTTGCCGTGCAAACAATGGGTAAAAATTCCGTATTAATTCACATAGAAAAAAACAAATCATTGTTATTTATTGCTACAGGTGAAAATATATCCTTAGAAAAAAGTATATTTTTAGGTAGAAATCAAATAATTAATAATTCTTGTATAACCGTTTCAGGAACACTTAAGTGCAATGAAACTAAAAAAATCCACTGGGAGTTAAAAAAAATATAAATAAGTATGAAGCAGAAAATTAAAACGGCTTTAATATCGGTTTCAGATAAAACAGATCTTTCCAAGGTACTTGGGGTGTTAAATAAGTACAAAGTAAAAATTATAAGTTCTGGTGGTACTTATAAGTCAATTAAAAAACTTGGTTATCCTTGTACTGAGGTTTCTACTTATACTGGTTTTAAGGAAATGTTAGACGGTCGAGTGAAAACTTTACACCCTAAAATTCACGCTGGTATCTTACATAATAGAACGAATAAGAATCATTTAAAAGAAATGAATAAACATAAATTTCCTTCGATTGATTTAGTTATTGTTAATTTTTATCCATTTCAAAAAATAATAGCTAATTCAAAAAACAAAAAAAAAATAATTGAAAATATTGATATTGGTGGACCGACGATGGTTAGGGCGGCGGCAAAAAATTATAAAAATGTTTTAATCGTAACTAATAAAGATGATTATTCTGATTTAATAAATGAAATTGAAAAAAATAATGGTAGAACTTCCATAAATTTTAGAGAATATATGTCAAGTAAAGCATTTGGTTTAACAGCCTACTACGACTCGATGATAGCTGGCTGGTTTAATCAGAAGCTAAATATTAAATTTCCAGAAAGAAAAACTATATTTGGAAGAAAACTTGAAAGATTAAGATACGGGGAAAATCCCCATCAACAAAGTTCTATATATATAAGTGATTATAACGATAGAGAGCTTGGTTTAAATCAACTAAACGGTAAAGAACTTAGTTATAACAATTATAATGATATTTTTGCCTCTTTAGAGATATTACTATCCTCAGGTAAAAGTCCATCTACTATTATCGTCAAACACGCTAATCCGTGTGGAGTATCTACAAATAAATCTGCCTTATCTTCTTTTAAAAATGCATATGCATGTGACCCAGTAAGTGCATTTGGTGGCGTTATAGCCTGTAATTTTAAAATTGATAAAAAAATTGCACATGAAATAAATAAAAATTTCTCAGAAGTTGTCCTGGCTAGAGGGTTTCAAAAAGATGCTCTTAATATTCTAAAAAAAAAAAAAAATCTTAGAGTAATTGATATTTCAAATTATAAAAAAAAAAATACAACTCATTTAAAAACTTTTGATAGATCTTTTTTATTGCAAGATAAAGATGAGATAATTTTAAATAAGAAAGATCTAAAATTTGTAACAAAAAAAATACCTACAAAAAAAGAAATGGCAGAAATAAAATTTGCTTTTAATATTTCAAAATATATTAAATCGAATGCAATTGTTTTAACGAATAATTTTTCTACAATTGGAATTGGAGCTGGGCAACCAAGCCGGCTTGATAGTTGTAAAATTGCAATTCAAAAAGCTAAGTCCTTTCAAAAAAATAGAATTAAGAGTTCTATAGCCGCTTCAGATGCTTTCTTTCCTTTTACTGATGGAATAAAACTGTTGATTGCTGCTGGTGTGAAAATCATTGTTCAGCCCGGAGGATCTATAAGGGACGCGGAAGTAATAAATGCAGCTAATAAAGCTAAAATTAAGATGGTTTTTACTAATATTCGACATTTCAACCATTAATTAGATCTTGTCAATTTTGGCAGCTAATATGAAATCACTTTCAGCTAGACCATTAATAGCATGTGTAAATATTTTTATTTTTGCATAACCCCAGCCATAAGTGATATCAGGGTGATGACTTTCTTTTTCAGCAATTGATCCCGTCTTGTTTATAAATTTTTGACTCTCTATAAAATTTTTAAATTTAAATTTTTTTTCTAAGTAATAAATTTTTTTTTTAAAACTTTTTACTTTCCATCCATCTATTTTTTTTAAATATTTTTGAATTGTTTTTGTATCGAATGGAGGCTTGTTTCCATCACTTGCTATACATTTTTTTTTATATAATTCTTCCATATTTTAAATGGAGCGGGCAAAGGGATTCGAACCCTCGACCTTCTCGTTGGCAACGAGACGCTCTACCACTGAGCTATGCCCGCAATTAGTATCTTTCGGCAATTTAAACGCACAGAACGTAGAAAGCAAGATGAGTTGTCTGTTTTATTTTTTTTGACAGAGTAATGACTTATGGGATTCATAAAATATAATGACACTAAAGACAACATGACCCAAATTTTATTATTTATAAGATTTTGCTAGAAATTAATGTAATTTTCGTTATTAATGAAATTATGAAACTTAAACTACCTTCTCTTATCTCAATTTTTCCACTCAATGGAGTTATTTTTTTTCCCGAAACCAACTTACCGTTAAATATTTTTGAGCCAAAATATGTGGCTTTGGTAAATGACTGTATGAAATCAAATAAATACATGGGAATAATTCAGTCAAAAAAAGATAGCTCGGATGTCTATTCCATCGGCTGCCTTGGGAAGATCACTGAAAATAAAAAAACTAGAGATGGCAGAGTGCTAATAAATTTAGTTGGCATTACTCGTTTTGAAATAAAAGCAGAAATAAACAACGATAAATATTATAGAGAGTTTGAAGTATCATACGATAAATTCAAAGTAGATATTGATGAAAAAGAAAAACAATTTAATAAAGAAAAAGAGATTAAAGTTCTATCTGAAAAAATAAAAAATTTTTTTAGGAAAAATGGATTATTGCTCAACTGGAAAGAATTTGAAAAGCTAGATCAGGATCAAAGAATAAATACTTTAGCAATGATTGCACCTATTTCAAACGAGGAGAAACAATCAATTCTAGAGTCAGTTAATATACAGACTAAAGCAAAAACTTTATCTGAAATAATAGAATTCTATTTACACGAAAATTTAACTAATAATTCTACGTTACAATAATTAAAGCGAAACACCTTTATCCGATATTTTTTCACTTATTTTTTTTATAAATGGAAAGTTGCTAATGTTATTTAGTATTATTTTTCTCATAGGTAAAAAATATTTGTTATCTTTAAAAAAAATATTTGTTAAATTTATTCCAAGACCAATTGCTATATTTTCTGGTTTTCTAGTTTCGTAGAAATCTTTTAATAAAAAACTGTTTTTTAATGATAACCCAATTTTTAACGTTTTAGATATTAGTTCACTTAATTTCTTAATATCTCTTAAAACTAAGTTAAAGCCTTGGCCCGCCATAGGGTGCACAGCGTGTAGCCCGTCACCTAAAATAAGTATATTATTTTTATAATATTTTGTTTTTAAATTTAATTTAATCGGAAATGATTGTATTTTTTCAATATTTGTAATTTTAGGGTTGTTTAATAATATTTTAATCTTCTCAGTTAGTTTTTTTTTTAATATTTTGCTGTTATTTCTAAAATACGAATTACCTACACTCCAAACTACAGAGAATATATTTTTATTGAGTGGTAGAACTGCAAGGGGACCTTCTTTTAAAAAAAACTGACTGGCTTTACCAATTGTAGAATTGTGTTTAAAATTAGTTGTTAGTGCTACTTCTTTATAATCTTTTATTATCGATCTTCCTTGGGTGATTTTATTATACAATTTAGAATTGCTACCAATACTTAAAACTATCAAATCATAAAAAAATTTCTTTTTATTTAGTAATATTAATCCATTTATATAATCAATATCTGTAATATTTTTTTTGATTAACTTAATACTATTTTTTTTTGATATTTCTTTTTTTAGTTGTTTTTTTAATTCTTTGTTTTGAAAAATATACATAAGATTTTTTTTTTTAAAATTTAAAAAATTTGTAATATTTTTATTACTTTCTGAAAATAAATTTATTTCTTTGCATGGCCAAAAAAAAGATTTTTTATTAATATTTATTTTTTTTTTAATAAACTGATAACTACTTTCTGATACAGCGGTTGCACGTGTATCATTTCTATGTTTGTTATTGTTTTCATTACCTACATATAAATCTATTTTAATGTTTTCTTTGCTTAATATTACAGCAGCTGAAAGACCAGCTAATCCATCGCCAATAATACAAATTTTTTGTTTGTTCATATTTTTAAAATTCTATCAATTTAATAAAAATGATACAAAGTAAACTAAATGATTCGTAAAATGAATAATGATTTATAGAAATATTACAAATTTTTTAAAGAACCGTACCATTGAATTAATCGGTTTATCCCTAATTTTAATTGCTTTATTGTTGGCTATTTCTTTTTTTTCGTACTCTCCAGGCGATCCTGTATTTATTTATGGCCCTGAAAATATAACTATTAATAATTTATTAGGTATTTATGGAGGAATAGTGGCCGATTTTTTACTACAAAGTTTTGGCTTAGTAGCATTTTTATTTTTGATTACGATTTTAATTTGGGGCATCAGTTTAATTGTAAAAAAAAAAATTAAGCGAATACAATTTAAAATTTTTTTTTTAATATTGTATCTTATTTTTATTTGTATTTTTGTTTACATAACATTTAATAATTCTTTTTGGTTAATCGATAATGGAAATTCTGGGTTTGTAGGTCAGCATCTATATAATCGGTTATCAAATATTTTACCGCTTATAAATAATGAATATTTTTTTTTTATTTTTATTATTCTAGGCTCCCTGTTTTTTTTCTTAGCTTCTAATATTAATATTAAGTATTTTTGGTTTCCTTTTGAATATTTTTCTAAAATATTAAAAAAAAATACTAATTCAATTAATGAATTAGAAACTGTAGATAAACAAATTGATAATTTAATCGATGATGAACAATTAAACGAAGCACCTCAACAAGCTTTTGTTTTTGAAAAAAATAATATTCCTACATCAATACATGTAAAACATACTAATTTTGAAAATTTTAAATTACCTTCAGTCGATTTATTAGAAAGAAATACCTCTAAAATTAATCTTTTAGATCAATTTAAAAATAGGCCTGACGCTCAATTTATCGAAAAAATATTATTAGATTTTGGTATTGATGGTAAAATTACAAAAATTAATAATGGCCCTGTTGTCAGTCTATATGAATTCGAGCCTGCTCCTGGCGTAAAAGTATCAAAAATTATTAATTTATCAGATGATCTTGCTCGTAATACCAGCTCGACATCAGCTAGGGTCTCTATCATTCCCGGTAAAAATACTGTTGGTATTGAAATTCCAAATGAATCTAGAGAAAATGTTTATTTAAGAGAAATTATATCGGCCGAAAGATTTCAAAAAAAAGAAATTAAACTTCCACTATCTCTTGGTAAAAGTATTTCAGGACTACCAATTGTTGGTGACTTAACAGCTATGCCGCATTTATTAATAGCTGGTACAACCGGTTCGGGAAAGTCTGTTTGTATCAACGCAATTATAGTTTCGCTTCTTTATAAATTAAGTCCTGATTTGTGTAAATTTATTTTAATCGACCCGAAAATGCTAGAACTTTCCGCCTATGAAGGTATTCCCCATTTATTGAGCCCTGTTATTACGGATTCTAAAAAAGCAGCCTCGGCTTTGGGTTGGACTGTCAAGGAAATGAACAACAGATATAAATTAATGAGTAAAGAAGGCGTTAGAAATATAGACGGATACAATGCAAAACATAAGCTTAAAATGCCATACATCGTGGTTGTTGTGGATGAAATGTCAGATTTAATGCTTGTTGCTGGGAAAGAAATAGAAAACTACATTCAGAAGTTATCGCAAATGGCTAGGGCTGCAGGCATTCATATAATCATGGCGACCCAAAGACCGAGTGTTGATGTAATAACAGGTACGATTAAAGCAAATTTTCCTACACGTATATCTTTTAGAGTGAGTTCAAAAATAGATAGCAGGACTATTTTAGGGGAACAAGGATCGGAGCAACTGTTGGGTAACGGTGACATGCTCTTTATGTCTTCTGCCAATAGAATAGTTCGTATTCATGGTCCCTACGTCTCTGAAAAAGAAATTGAAAAAATTACAAACGTTTTAAGGGCTCAAGGTGTTCCTGATTATATTGACGAAATAACTACAAACAATAATAATGATACGGATACGACAACATCTGAAGCTGAAACGGATGAATTGTACAGTCAAGCATTAGATATTATTAAAAAAGAAGGGAAAGCATCAACTAGTTTCTTACAACGAAAATTGTTAATTGGTTATAACCGCGCTGCTAGAATTATAGATATGATGGAAGAAAAAGGAGTCGTAAGTAAAGCAAATCATGTTGGCAAGAGAGAGGTGTTATAAATATTGTTTAATAAATTTTTTATAGGCTTATTCATTTATATTAACCTTGTAATAACTCTTCATGCTGATGAAAAAAAATTAATTATTAATAGGTTAATTGAAATTGATAATATTACTTTTGATTTTGAACAAATAACTAATAATAAAAAAGAATTGGGAATATGTGTTCTTGTTTTTGACAATAAACTTAATTGCAATTATGAAGACTCTAAGCAAAAAGAAATCATTATAAATGGCACAACATTAGTCGTTAAGCATAAAAGATATGATAAAATTTATTTTTATCCAATCTCAAACTCTCCATTTATTAAAATTTTTAATAAATCCAATCTACTAAATTTAATTAAAGAATCAGATTATAGTTTGAATCAAAATATTGAATTGGTTTATATAGATAAAAATAAAAAAAAAATTATAATTGAGTTTGAAAAAAATAGTTATAACCTTATTGGGTGGAAAATAGTCGATCAATTACAAAATAAAATTGATTTTTCTATAAATATTAAAAATGTAAATACAAAAATTGATCCTAAAATTTTTATAATTCCTTTCGTTGATTAAAAAACAAAGTCTATTTCCTCTTCTTTAAATATACTCAAACCTTTAGATAAGTAGTTATTTAAGGCATGTTTGTGATCTAAACTACATGTGTGCACCCATAATCTTTTGATGTTTCGTTTAAATGTTTTGTGAATAATATAACTTAATAAAAAAGATCCCAATTTTTTACCTTGATATTCTTTTAGAATGCCCATTTGTATTAACTCTATTTCATTTTTATCTTTATGAAATTCTTGTTCATAAAAACCGACCAATTCATCATTTATTTTCATAATGCCTGTTTCTAAATTTTCGTTATGTATATACTTTTCCCATTCTTTGTCTGACCATAAAAGCCTATCTCTCCAGAAATGTTCTCTACCTATCTGGCGATAAAAAAATTTATTTATATTAATATCTTTTTTGTTTTCTAAAGAAATTTTAACATTTTTTGGAAAAATAATTAATTGTTCTGGCTTATTATTTTTTTTCAATTCTAAGAAGAATCTTTGAACTTTAGGCATCTAATAAATTTAAACAACCATCTTTCCAATTTGTTCGCCACCAAAGATATGATAATGAAGATGGGATACTTCTTGCCCTCCATCTTTACCGGTATTACTAAGCACACGGTAACCACCTTCTTGGTTTGAAATTTTTAATATTTTAACAATGTGTGTAATTGCTTTATGAAATTCTACTATTTCTTTATCCGATGCTTTGGTCGTAAAATCATCTAAATCTACATATTCACCCCTTGGAATAACGAGAACATGTATTTTCTTTTGAGGTTTAATGTCATGAAATGACATCACATATTCATTTTCATAGACTTTCTTACAGGGTATTTCACCCCTAAGAATTTTAGCAAATATATTATTCTTGTCGTAACTCATTTATTTTTGTCTTTTTTTTAACTCTTCCATTACATCTTCTATTTTGATTTCATTCGATTCAAGATAAACCATTAAGTGATATATGACGTCAGCTGCTTCGTGTATCTTGTTTGAATTTTCTTCTACAGCTTCGATCAGTTCTCCTATTTCTTCTTTTACTTTTGATAAGCTTAAGTTTTTATCATTCAATAATTTATTAGTGTAGGATTGAACTGAGGAAGAATTTTTTCTCTTTCTTATTGTTTTAATTAGCTGTTCTAAGTTTGTAAACATTTTATAATCTTACAGGTACTTTCTTTGAATTCAAATATTCTTTAACATCTTTAATACTATATTCACCATAATGAAAAATTGATGCTGCTAGCACTGCGCTAGCCCCACCTATAATAATTCCATCATATAAATGATCAAGGGTTCCGACTCCACCTGAAGCAATCACAGGAATATTTGTATTTTTTGTAACCATTTTTACTAATTCAATATCATAACCTAATTTAGTTCCGTCTCTATCCATAGAGGTTAATAAAATTTCTCCAGCTCCAGCTTTTTCTACTTTTTTTGAAAATTCTATTACATCAATACCAGTTTTATTCCTGCCACCATGAGTAAAAACTTCCCATTTATTTTGTGAAACATTTTTGGCGTCTACCGCAACAACAACACATTGAGAGCCAAATTTTTTTGAGGCATCTACAATTAAATTAATGTCATTTACTGCCGCAGTATTTATTGAGACTTTGTCTGCACCTGCTAACAAAAGATCTTTTATATTTTGTATAGTTCTTACTCCACCACCAACTGTCAACGGCACAAAACAATTTTTTGCAGTTTTTCTCACAATATCAATTATAGTTTCTCTGTTCTCGTTAGATGCGGTTATATCTAAAAAACAAATTTCATCCGCACCACTATTGCTATAAATTTTAGCCTGCTCGACAGGATCACCTGCATCCTTAAGTTCAACAAAATTTATGCCTTTGACTACCCTTCCATTTTTAACATCTAAACAAGGTATAATTCTATTCTTAAGCATTTACTTCCTTTGCAAGCTCATCAAGTTTAATATCTCCATCATAGATAGCTTTACCAATTATAATACCTTCAATATTTTTATTATTTAATTTTTTTGCTTTTTCAATATCTTTCATTGATGAAACTCCCCCTGAAATAATTACAGGACAATTTGAAACATCAGCAATTTTTATTGTCTCTTCAAAGTTCGGACTCTCTTTGGTTCCGTCTCTATTAATATCGGTATAAATTAATCTGCTTATACCATAATCATTTACATCTTTTAAAAAATCTAAAGTTTTAATATTTAAGTTTTCTGTCCAACCAGAAACTGATAAATTTCCATCTTTAGCATCTAAACCTAAAGCAATTTTATTTCTGAATTTTAAACATGCTTCTTTTAAAAATTCTTTATTTTTTATTGCCGCACTACCTAAAATTATTTTTTCTACACCTGCGTCCGCATATCTTTTAATACTGTCAAGGGTTCGCACGCCTCCGCCTACTTCAACCTTTAGGTCATATCTGCCTATTATTTCTTGAATTATGTTTAAATTAACCGTTTGACCGGTTAAAGCTCCATCAAGATCAACAATGTGTAAATTTTTAAAACCGTGATCTTTGTATTTTCCTGCTTGATCAAGAGGTGAGGTTTCATATTCAGTTTTATTTTCAAAGTCACCTTTAATTAATCTCACACATTTCTTGTCTTTAATGTCTATAGCGGGCAATATTTTCATTTATAAATTTAAAAAATTTTCAATTATCTTTAGTCCAGCTTTATTACTCTTTTCTGGGTGAAATTGAGTACCAAACAAATTATCTTTTTCAATAGAACAAACAATCTTTGATGAATAATCTGTTGTTGCTGAGATTACAGATTTATCTTCAGGCACAAACTCATAACTATGCACAAAATACATATGGGATTTATTTTGAATGTCTCTAAATATTTTGCTTTCTTTTACTATTTCAATTTCGTTCCAACCAATATGAGGGAGTTTGAATTTACCATTTTTGTTATCTATTTTAGTTACCTTTCCAGATATCCAACCCAATCCTTTGGTCTCTGATTCTTCATAACCGATATCACCAAACATCTGTAGTCCTACACAAATTCCTAGAAGCGGTTTTTTACTTATAATTGCAAATTCTTTAAGAGCATCGTGTAGCCCATTAATACTATTCAGGGAGTCAATACAGTTCTTAAACGATCCTTGTCCCGGCAATATTAGTTTGTCACTAATTTTAATTTTATCTAGATCTGAAGTTATTTCTATCTTTACTTTGTCTTTTGTAACTTGTTTAACAGAATTTATAACAGAACTTATATTTCCTGATTGGTAGTCAACAATTGTGACATTCATCAAATTTATAAAGAGCCTTTGGTAGACGGCACAGAATTTTTAATTCTTTTATCTATTTCAAAAGCGTCTTTTAATGATCTTGCTAAGCCTTTAAAGCAAGATTCAATTTTGTGATGACTATTTTCACCATAAACATTTTCTATGTGTAAGGTTATTCCAGCTGATTGTGAAAAAGCTTGAAACCATTCCTTGAAAAGTTCCGTATCCATTTCACCTAATTTTTCGACTTTCAAATCAACTTTCCAAATTAAATAAGGTCTATTAGAAACGTCTATTGCAACACGCGTCAGTGTTTCATCCATTGGTATTAGTGCATGAGCATATCTTTTTATTCCTTTTCGATTACCAGCTGCTTTGCTAATAGCCTCACCAATAGCTATTCCCGTGTCTTCAGTTGTGTGGTGTAGATCGATATGCGTATCACCTTTGGCCTTTACAGAAATATCTATTAGAGAATGTTTAGATAGTTGCTCTAACATATGATTTAAAAAACCAATTCCAGTATCAATTTTATATTTACCTTTACCATCAATATTTACTTCAACAGCAATGCTTGTTTCTTTTGTTTTTCTGGAAATTTTTGCTTTTCTATTCATAAATTAATAGTGAATTTATTCAATGATATATAGCGAAATTAAGGTTTTATCAATAAACACAGCTTGTCTATTGAAGATATAGAATTAATAGCCACATACAAAGTATGAAAACTAGTGAAAATTGGCACGGGACTACAATTGTTTTGCTTAGAAAGAATAATGAAACTGTAGTTGCCGGTGATGGTCAAGTTAGTCTTGGCAATACGGTATTAAAGAGTAATGCCAAAAAAGTTAGAAAAATCGAAAAACGTGGCGTCATAGCAGGTTTTGCTGGGTCTACTTCTGATGCGCTGACTTTGTTTGAAAGACTAGAAGCCAAACTAGAAAAACATGCCGGTAATCTTCCGCGTGCAGCAGTAGAACTTGCAAAAGATTGGAGAACAGATAAATATTTAAGAAGACTTGAGGCTCTAATGGCTGTTGCAGATAAGGAAAACAGTTTTATTATTTCTGGCACAGGTGATGTTTTAGAACCAGAAGATAATATTATCGCAATAGGCTCGGGTGGTAACTATGCTTTGGCTGCTGCCAAAGTTTTGATTAAAAATAATCTTTCGGCAGAAGAAGTTGCACGACAAGCTATAAAAATAGCTTCAGAAATTTGCGTTTTTACAAACAATAATATTACTATAGAAAAAGTTTAGAGATGGCAGATACAACTAAAGTCACTAATTTAAATTTAGTTAAAGAAACTAAAGAAAAAGTAAGTTCTACTGTAAGTGCTTTATCTCCAAGAGAAATAGTTTCTGAGCTAGATCGATATGTTATTGGCCAAACGAATGCCAAAAAAGCAGTTGCTGTTGCTTTGCGTAATAGATGGAGAAGGCAAGCTCTTGATGAGCAAATGCGAGAGGAAGTCTTGCCAAAAAATATTTTAATGATTGGGCCAACGGGAGTGGGTAAAACAGAAATTTCTAGAAGGCTTTCAAAATTAGCTGAGGCTCCATTTATTAAAGTTGAAGCAACAAGATTTACAGAAGTTGGTTACGTTGGAAGAGATGTGGAACAAATTATTAGAGACTTAATTGAAATAGCTATAGCTTTAGAAAAAGAAAAAAAAAGGAAAGAGGTTCATGTTAAGGCTCAATTACTAGCAGAAGAAAAAGTCTTAGATGCTTTAGTGGGAAATAAAGCGAGCATAGCTACGAAGGAAAGTTTTAGAAAAAGACTCAGAAGTGGTGATTTAGATAACAACGAAATAGAGATAGAGGTAAATGAAAACCCATCTAGTATGCAGGGCTTTGAAATTCCAGGTATGTCTGGTGCTAATATTGGAATGATTAACGTCTCTGAAATGCTTGGAAAATCAATGGGTCAAAAAGCGAAAAAGAAGAAAATGAATGTAAAAGAATCTCACGATATCTTAATTGCACAAGAATCCGACAAGTTAATTGAACAAGATAAAATTGTAAGTGAGGCTAAAAAAGCTACAGAAGATAATGGTATAGTTTTTTTAGATGAAATTGATAAAATCTCAGCACGTGGCGATCGTACTGGAGGTGATGTTTCTAGGGAGGGTGTACAAAGAGATCTGTTGCCCTTGATTGAAGGAACTACAGTTAATACAAAACATGGTCCTATTAAAACAGATCATATACTATTTATCGCGTCTGGTGCTTTTCAACTTGCAAAACCGTCTGATTTATTACCTGAACTACAAGGTCGTTTACCCATAAGAGTAGAGTTAAATGCCTTAACAGAAAATGATTTTAAAAGAATTCTAAAAGAGCCGGACAATAGTTTAATCAAACAATATGTTGCTTTACTAAAAACAGAAAATGTTCATTTAGAATTTACGGATGATGGAATTGACGTATTAGCGAAAGTGTCTGCAGAAGTAAATGCATCGGTGGAAAATATAGGCGCAAGAAGACTGCACACACTACTAGAAAAGGTTTTAGATGATATTAGTTTTACCGCTTCAGATCGTTCAGGGGAAAAAATTATAATAGACAAAAAATATATTGAAAAAAATCTTGGAGAGTTAACAAGAGATACTGATTTAAGTAAGTTTATACTATAATTTTTTTAATTTTATTAGAAGAGCACCTTCACCACCATCATTTATAGATGCTACCTCGATACTAAAAATTTTATCTATTAAATCTTTCTGTGAGTTTATATATTCTGGAACAGAGTGTTTTAATTTACTTAATTTTTTGGAAACGTAAGTATTTTGATCTGTATTTGAATGTAAGCCCTTGCCAGTAATCAGTAGAATTTCTCTAAAGCCTTTTTCTTGATACTTAATTATTAATTCTCGTGCTTTTTGATTTGCGTCTAATAGGGTAAAACCGTGCAAATCAAAACGAAATCTATAGTTTGGATTGAATATTTTTTTACCCTCTAGCTCCTTGTCATAAATGTCTTTAGGATTTTTCAGATATTCATCCCAATGAGCTTTGTCTAAACTTGAGAGTTCTTTTTTTTTCACTTACCAATAATTTCAGCTAAGAACCAATTTGGCAATTTACTGTTAATATTTTTAGTAAACTTCCAATGATCTGTGACGGTTTTAATTTTATCGGGATTGCCTTCAAAAATATTATCATTTTTATCTTTTTTAACAGATATTATCTCACAGATAACTTTAACAGTTGCAAATAAATTATCATTTATTTTTTCAAACTTTTCAACACTAGATTCTTTAATTCCAATAAACGTGAGCTCTGATTTTATGTTCTCTTTATTTCTGTGGTCAACTGCTTGTTCAAAATTAATATAAATCTCTTTCGTTAAAAGCTTTTTAAGATCTTCTTTTTTGCCTTTTGCAAAAGATGTTATGATACTTTCATAAGCAAGTTCTGCTCCTTTCAAAAATTCTTTTTTTTCGTGATCTTCCAGCTTGTCTTTTAATATAGGTTTATTTTTTGCCTCAGGATTAAATTGAGCATATTTTTTTTCTTCAAAAACATTCGAGTTTTTACCTTCATGACCGGTCTTTCTTCCTAAAATATTTCTTAAACGCAAAATGATGAATCCTGCTATCATAGCTAGTAAAATTATATCAATAAAGCCGAAATTGTTGCTCATTATTTGATAAATATACATTAATAATATATTTTTGTAAGAAGCAAATGAACACACTTTTACTAATAGTTATTGGATTGCCAATTTTAGAGATCACACTAATGATTAAAATCGGCCAACAAATTGGTACTTTTAATACTGTCGTTACAATTTTTTTCACAGCGATTGTTGGAATTTATTACGCAAAAGTGGAGGGTATAAATACTATTAAAACAGGAATGTCTAATTTGTATAAAAATAAAGTTCCATTGTATGAAATATTTTCTGGTGCATCAATAGCTTTAGCAGCGGGCCTGTTAATTTTACCTGGGTTTATTACTGATACAATTGGTTTCTTATTAATTATTCCTTTTACAAGAAAAATAATAATAAATTTTTGGCTTAAAAAAAATTATAAGAACAAAACAAATATTAAAAGAGATGTTAGAGAAGATATTATAGACGGTGATATAGTCGATGAAAAAATAGAGAAAGATGATTTATAAAATAATAGGTAAATATATTAAAAATTTAAAGTTTGAGATACCTAGTCCACAAGTATTTTTCTCTTTGGGACAAAATATTTCGAACTATAAAATAAATATTGATATTAAAAGCAACCGCTTCAAAGATAAGATTGTGGAGGTTATAGTCACACTTTCTTTAAGTCCTATCAAAGAAAGTGTAGAAAGAATTGAAACTAAAATTGTCTTTGCAACTATTATTGAAATTGATGGCGATTTATCAGACAAAAAATCTCTTGAAGAAATAATTTTAATTAAAATTCCAAATGAAATTTATCCAGAAATAAGATCTTTATTTGTTTTATTGTTTGAAAAATCTGGTTTTAATAAAATTAAAATTGAAGAAAAAATTGATTTTAAAGAATTATATTTGCAAAGAATTACTCAGTAATAATTTTTTTTAAGTTCTTTTTTTAAAAAGTTTTTATGAAGTTGTATTTCTTCTGCGGTGGGCTTAACTATTATTTTACAATAACCCTTGTTAATATTTGTTCTATTTTCTAAATTATTGTTTAATTTTTCATTTATAAACATAAGTTTTGGCTCTTTGGCATCAAGTAAATTTATATAGACTTCTCTTAGTAGCTCGCAGTCTAGCAAAGCATTGTGTTTTGTTCGTTTTGAAAGGTCAATTCCGAATCTTTTACAAAGTGCGTCGAGAGAATTAGATGTTCCAGGGTATTTTCCACGAGCTACCTCTAAGCTATCAACAATGTTGTCTTTTTTAATTTCATTCTTACGGATTAACTTTAGTTCATAATTTAAAAAACCGAGATCAAAATTTGCATTATGAATTATAATTTTTTTATTTTTAATAAAATCAAGAAACTCATCTGCCACTTTATCAAAAGTTTCTTTATTTTTTAGAAATTCAGTTGAAAACCCGTGTACCTTATAGGCACCTTCTGGTACGTCACGTTGAGGGTTTATTATTTTATGGAAAATTCTATTTGTTGGTGTTAAATCGTTAGTTTCAATGCACGCCACTTCTACTATCTTATGCTTGTCATTAGGAGATAAACCTGTGGTCTCAGTGTCTAAAAATATTTCATTCATAAATTCCTACAATTTTTTTAACATTTTTTTTTAAAATTGCTAACGAATAATTATTCTTAATTATAAAATCACATAAAAATTTTTTTTTAATAGGGGATATTTGTCTTTTATTTAAAATTTCAAATGTATTCTTATTATTGCCTGTTGTAAGGAATCTTTTTAGCCTTATTTTCTTTTTAGCATCGACAAAGATTATTCTATCAAAATATTTATTAAGTTTACTCTCTATTAATAGCGGAATTTCTAAAACTAAAATTTTGTTTTTAATTTTTAAAAAAATATTCATTTTTTTTCTCACCAAGGGATGGATAATATCTTCTAATGTTTTAAGTTTATTTTCATTTTTTTTTATAAGTGTTTTTATTTGTTTTTTAATATTTTTTTTATTATTTATGTTAAACTTTTTAACAAGTAGGTTGATGAATCTGTCACTTTTATATAAATCTGCAACGACCTTATCAGCACTAAATAACGGGTATTTTTTTTTTGCAATAATCTTTGCCACGGTTGATTTTCCTGAAGAGATAGATCCTGTGATTCCTATGGTAATCATTTAATTTTTGCTGTTATAGTTTGTATTAGTTCTTCGTCTAATTCAGGTTTGATTTTATTCCACAAAGAAAATGATTTTTGGCCTTGGTATATAAACATTTCTAAACCATTATAAGTTTTTATTCCTTTTTTTTTAAACTTTTTTATCATCGTTGTTTCCCTCGGATTGTAGATAATATCGTAATAAACAAGATTATTTTTTATAAACTTAAATTCTTGTGTAAAATCCAAACTATTTTTCAATCCTAGACTTGTAGCGTTAACAATTATATTCATACTATTAACTTCTGTTTCAATATTTTCCCATTTTATTATTTTAATAAAAGGAAATCTCTTTTTAATATCTTCGGCCTTTTCTATGGTTCTGTTGCTTATAGTTATTTGTTTAATTCCTTTTTTTGCTAAGGCATAAATTATAGATGGAGTGACACCTCCGGCACCTAGAATAAGAATTTTATTTTGCTCTAAATTTTTCTCACCTAGCCTTTTTAAAAAGCCCTGTTCTAAGCCATAAACATCCGTATTATTACCAACTATTTTTCCATCTTTGTTTAAGCTTATCGTGTTCACTGAAAGGGTTTCTTTTGCGTCGTCTAATATTAAGTCAAGAAAAGGGATTACAACTTGCTTATAGGGAACCGTAACGTTGATTCCCTGTAATTCCTTATTTCTAATTTTTTTAATTATTTCCTCAATTTCGTTTTGTTCTATTTCAAGAAGAGAATAATTTGCAGAAATGTTATATTTTTTAAACCAAAAGTTATGAAGTTCTGGGGATATAGAATGAGATAGCGGCTTGCCAATAATGCCAAAGTTTTTTTTAGTCATGATGCTAATTTAATATAATCTATTACTTGTTTAATGGGCAGGCCCATAATCGAATCCATATTACCATTAACGCTTTCAAAAAGTTCTAACCCGCCTGCTTCTACTTGATAAACACCATAAGCCAGTAAGGTTTCCGTTTTAATTTTTTTTAAATAATTAGCTAATTGATCCTCTGAAAGTTTTTTCATTTTTAACTCTGACTGATCGGTGAAATTCCAAACCATTGAACCATTCTTGGATATACACACAGAGGTGATCAAATAATGTGTGGAGCCGTTAAGTTCTCTCAATATTTTTAAGCTTTCCTCCCTCGTGTTTGGTTTATTAATTAGTTTGTTATTTAAACTTATAACACTATCAGCTCCCAAAACGAGCTCATCTGGGTGTTTGCTGCTAATTTTTATAGATTTCAATTCTGCTAGATTTTTTGATATGAGCATTGGGTTTGCGCCCGCTGCCAACAATGAATCTTTAACTTGGTCTTCATCAATATTTGAAGGGATAACGGTACAATTAACATTGTTTTTCTCTAATATTATTTTTCTAACGCCGCTTTTAGAAGCTAAAATTATTTTCATGCTCTTTTTTTTATTTCAAAAACTCTGATGATTGAAGCTGCTGTCTCTTCTACAGATTTTCTTGTAACGTTAATAACTGGCCAATTATACTTTTTAAACAACTTATTTGAAGCTTTAATTTCATTTTGAATAAAATCTAGATTTGAATAATAAATTGAAGTAGGTGTTTTACTGGTTCTGCTCACTCCCAGTAAAATAATATCTGCTTTTTTAACATCCTTTGCACGCATGCCGTCATCGTGCGTCATGGCAAACTGAATGGCCTCAATTCTTTTGTAATAGTCTTCGTCTAAAACATGTTGGGCGCTTGGTGTATTCGTTGCTTTTTGATTTAACAATTTAGAGAAATTCAATATCAGATTGCCTAAAATACTAAAATTTGGATTTTTTTTTTTAATACATTTATGGGAAATATACTTCGCTAATTTAGTTTCTACAATTGTGTATAAAATTATTAAATTTTTTTTTTTTTCATTTTCTTTTATTATTTTATCTATTTGTCTCTCGGTTCTAACAAAAACATATTCTTTTTTTTCATAATCAAAATTGGAAAATTGAGATTTTAGTGCAAGAAATATCCTGTCAAGTGTTTCTCCTGTGGAATCCGAAATTAAACTGACTTGGTATTTATGTCCCATAGGTAATTATGTTAACAAATCTATTATAAGTCGTTGTTATACATTCAATTGTATTAATTAAAAAAACACTCCACAAATTGTAACAAGTTTTTAACATCTTGTTCTATGTTAGTCGTTTAAAAACTTGTTATAGTTTTTCTTTAATGATCACAATTTTATATGTTTAAGAAGGTTTTTTTTAAATACGTTGTGGAGTAAACTGTTAAAAAACATGTATAAATAGTTATATTAGTAACCAACATGCCCTATAGCAAATAATATACTTTTAAATATATTATTATATTAATGACTAGACTAACAAACTGTATATTAAACAAAGATCCTTCTTGCACGCCAGTTTGGTTTATGAGACAAGCAGGTCGTTATCTTCCTGAATTTAGAAAAATTCGATCTCAAAACAAAAATTTTATTAAACTTTGCTTAGATAGCAACCTTAGTTCTGAAATTACATTACAACCCCTTAAACGTTTTAACCTTGATGCGGCAATAATTTTTTCTGATATTTTAATGGTTCCATATGGTTTAGGACAAGAGGTTACTTTTGAAAAGAATATTGGGCCGACATTATCTAAATTTAATTTAAAAAATTTTCTAAATAATAATAAAGAAAATTTCACAAAAAAACTCAGTCCTGTTTATGAATCAATAAAGAAAACAAGAAAACAACTAGATAAGACCAAGTCATTAATATCTTTTGTTGGTGCTCCTTGGACTTTAGCAGTTTACATGCTTGGTTTAAAAAAAGATAAGAATGCACTAAATTTTAATTTATTAAAAAAAAAAGAGATTGAAATTAAAGTTATCATTGAACAAATAAACGAGTATTTATGTATCCATTTAGAAAATCAAATCAATGCTGGTGCTGATATAGTTCAAGTCTTTGACTCATGGGCTGGGCTAATTCCTAATAAAGATTTAAATGATTATTGTTATTTACCGAATAAAAAAATAGTTGAATTTTGTAAGGAAAAAAAAACTCCTACTATTTGTTTTCCAAGAGGGTTAAATAAAAAATATTTACAATTTGCTGAGAAAGTAAATCCTCATTGCTTAAATCTTGATTATGAAATAGATCCTATGTGGGCCAAAATAAATTTAAAAAATTTTTGTTTACAAGGTGGCATGGACCCTAAAATATTGTTTAAAAGCGAGAATGAAATATTCACCGAAGTTGATAGATATTTAAATATTTTTAAAGAAAGTCCCTACATATTTAACCTTGGGCACGGTCTGTTGCCAGAAACAAATCCTAACATTATAGAAAAAATTGTAAAAAGAGTTGGTAGCTTCAAATGAAAAAAGCCGTTATCTTATTTAATCTTGGAGGACCTGACAGTCTCAGCGCGGTAGAGCCTTTTTTATTTAATCTATTTAATGATCCCGCAATTATCAGTTTGCCTACCTTTCTCAGATATCCTTTGGCGAAACTTATTTCCAAGCGACGCGCACCAATAGCAAAAGCTATATACGCTGAAATGGGAGGCAAATCACCAATCTTGGAAGAAACGCAAGCTCAAGCAAACGCAATAGAGAAAAGTCTACAAAATGAAACAGATGAGTATAAATGTTTTATTGTCATGAGATGCTGGAATCCACGTGCAACAGAAACTATAAAAAAAGTAATGGAATTTAGCCCAAATCAAATAATTTTACTTCCACTTTACCCTCAATACTCTAACGCAACATCTGGGTCTTCAATTAATGAATGGCTAGATATTTGTAAAAAAGAAAATTTAATAAAAGAAACAAAAGTGATTTGTTGTTACCCTACGGAAAAAGATTTTGTCTTATCATACGCCAATTTAATTAAAGAAAAAATTGATTTAACTAAATTAAACAAAATAACATTAATTTTCTCAGCACACGGCTTACCAGAAAATAAAATTAAGCAAGGCGATCCTTATCAGTGGCAAGTTGAGCAAACCGTCAAAGAATTGGTAAAAAAATTATCAATAAAAAATTTAAACTTTATTTTAAGTTATCAAAGTCGTGTAGGACCGCTAAAATGGATTGGCCCATCTACAGAAAACGTCATTAGAGACGAAGCTAAAAAGCAAAAGATAATAGTTATTGTGCCAGTGGCCTTTGTTTCTGAGCACTCAGAAACCCTAGTTGAATTGGATATCGAATATAGAAAACTAGCAGAAGATAATGGTTCTAAACAGTACATTCGTGTTCCAGCAGTTACTGTAAACAAAGATTTTATTAATTCATTGAAATCAAGTATTTTGCAAGCCAGCCATGGAGAGAAGTTTACATCGTCTATTAAATGTCTTCAAAAATTTAAAAAATGCCCAAGAATACAAAATTTGTAATCAAATGAATTATTATCTTTTATTTAAATCTTTACACCTAATTTCTGTAATCTCTTGGATGGCTGGACTTCTTTATTTGCCAAGACTGTATGTTTATCACGCAGAAACAATCAACAATGAAGAAAAAATAGAAACTTTTCAAACAATGGAAAGAAGACTTTTTTACTACATCATGAATCCAGCAATGTTTTTATCCTGGGTGTTTGGTCTTTTATTAATACATTCAATAGGCTTTGAAAGTTTTGGCTATTACTGGTTGCAGCTTAAAATTGTTATGGTTGTGTTATTATCCTCGTATCACTTTTTTCTTTTTTACTGCCTTAAAAGTTTTAACAAAACTTATAGTAAGTATTCACCTAAATTTTATAGAATTATAAATGAAATCCCTACTATTCTTCTAATAGGTATTATCTTTGTCGTTGTTTTTAAACCATTATAAGACTTGAATTTTTAAGAAAAAGACTTATATTCAATATCACTTACCTCTTAAATCTAAAATCAAATATGAACCTACAAGAATTAAAAAAACAAAATCCTGCGGATCTTATTACTCAAGCGGAAAAACTTGGCATAGAGAATCCTAGCACACTAAGAAAGCAAGAAATTCTATTTGCAATATTAAAAAAATTAGCAGAAAAAAATGAAAAAATTACTGGCGCTGGTGTACTAGAACTTTTGCCAGATGGATTTGGGTTTTTAAGAGCAATGGAATCAAATTACTTACCGGGTCCAGATGATATTTATGTTGGCCCAAGTCAGATTAGAAGATTTGGCCTAAGAACAGGAGACACTATAGAGGGTGAAATAAGATCTCCAAAAGATGCAGAAAGATATTTTGCGTTATTACAGGTAACAAAAATTAATTTTGAAGAACCAGAAAAAGGAAGAAATAAGATTGCTTTTGACAATTTAACTCCGCTTTATCCAAACGAAAAGATAACTTTAGAGGTTGAATCAACCAAGATAGAAAAAAAACCTGACAATACAGCTAGATTAATAGATCTTGTTAGTCCAATTGGAAAAGGACAAAGAGCTTTAATTGTTTCACCACCTCGTGCTGGTAAAACTATAATTTTGCAGAATATCGCACAATCAATTACCACAAATCACCCCGAATGTTATTTAATAGTTTTGTTAATTGATGAAAGACCAGAAGAAGTTACAGACATGCAAAGATCTGTAAAGGGTGAAGTTGTTAGCTCAACATTTGATGAACCAGCTTCCCGCCATGTTGCAGTTGCTGAAATGGTAATAGAAAAAGCAAAAAGATTAGTAGAACATAAAAAAGATGTTGTAATTTTACTCGATTCCATCACAAGACTTGGAAGAGCATATAATGCTGTCATTCCAAGTTCAGGGAAAGTATTAACAGGCGGTGTTGATGCAAATGCCCTACAAAGACCTAAGAGATTTTTTGGTGCTGCAAGAAATATTGAAGAAGGTGGTTCATTAACAATTATATCAACCGCTCTAGTTGACACAGGTTCTAGAATGGATGAAGTAATTTTTGAAGAATTTAAAGGAACCGGTAACTGCGAATTAATTTTAGATAGAAAAGTTGCTGATAAACGTATTTACCCTGCGTTGGATATTACTAGATCTGGAACAAGAAGAGAGGAACTTCTTTTTGAAAAAGATGATCTGTCAAAAATGAACGTTCTAAGAAGAATTATAAGTCCTATGGGCACCATGGACGGAATTGAATTTTTAATCTCAAAACTTAAAAACACTAAGAATAACGCAGATTTCTTTGACTCAATGAACAAGACAAGTTAATTTTTTAAACTTTTACCCACCCTCTTCTGTGTTACTAATAAAATATTATGAATATTTATGCTCTCTCATCAGGCAGAGGCCCTTGCGGTATAGCGATTATCAGACTGTCTGGAAAAGATGCGCTGCAAATTTCAGTA